>Ga0065711_1033397_pt1 | contig 25571 bp, 11 predicted proteins | sample Hoacrofraction12_FD_59098 | JGI IMG/M metagenome (GOLD analysis project Ga0065711, IMG submission 59098) | Hoatzin crop microbial communities from Cojedes, Venezuela - Epithelial fraction 12 v2 (version 2) | ecosystem: Host-associated > Birds > Digestive system > Esophagus > Crop | place...
AGCCTAACCCACCCTAACACTAACCCTAACACTAATGACCCTAACCCTAACCCCTAACCCCTAAACTGAACCCTAAGCCTAACCCTAACCTTAACCCCTAACCCTAACCCTAACCCTAACCCTAACACTAATGACCCTAATCCTAACCCTAATCCTAATCCTAACCCTAACCAGAACCCTAACCCTACCCCTAACCCTAAACCTAACCCCTAACCCTAACCCTAACCCCTAACCCTAACCCTAACCCTAAGCCCTAACCCTAACCCTAATCCCTAACCCTAACCCTAACCACTAACCCTAACCCTAACCCTAACCCTAGCACAAGGGTCTCACTCTCTTTGTCCATGGCTGGCTTCTGAAGGGACCTTGCTCCTTGTCCTGCCTGTGATCCTGATTCAGATTCCGATCCGTGCATGCCTGAGTTCAGTTCCTGTCTACTGCTGAGGCCAGTGCAGGACTTCCTGGTGCTGCCTTGCAGCTGCTGACGGGACACCAGCGCCCACTGCACCCAGCTTCAGGAAACTCAGTATCCGTGTTTTATGTTTTGTTTTATTTTTGTTATTATGAATATTATTAGTATAATTAGTAATGCTGTTTCAATATTCAATTGGTAAGTCTCTCTCTTTTCATCATTTTTGCCCTCCCCTGGTGGGAGGGCAGGGGTTAATAGAGAGCATCTTCCACTCAGTTTATTGCTGCCCTGCTCTAAATTATGACACTATGTTAACAGGCCAAAAGGAACAGGACTCAGCTGACTCCTCCCACTCCATCCATGTGATAAAATTCCTCTGACAATGTTAAATGAGATCCAGTTCTGATCACACTGACACTAGTATGAATTCAAGTACAACAGTGGGATAAGCGTAATACTCCCTACCCAATACAAGTTCATCACACAAACTGCAAATTTTTCAATCTTTTTAACTTGGAGTGGTCAATACAAACCTCTCCTGGGATTTGTTGTGGTTTAGCTCCAGCCATCAACAAAGAAACACTTGGCCACTCACTCGCTCCTCCACCATGGTGGGATGAGGAGGAAAATCGGAAGAAAAAGGCAAAACTCACTGGTTGGGATCAAGACAGTTTAACAAAACAGCAAAGAAAGAGAAAACTAACAACAATAGTACTGATAGAAAGAATATACAAAGCGAGAGATACACAGTGCAATTTTCTCATTGCCCAATGCCCAGCCCGCTCTTGAGCAGCAATTTTTCCTCCCCTCTGCAACGCCAGCACCCCCAGTTAAATAATGAGGATGATGTCATATGTTATCAAATATCCCTTTTGGCTAGTTTGGGTCAACTGTCCTGGCTGTGTCCCCTCCCAGCTTCCTGTGAAAATTAACTCTATCCTAGTCAAAAACAGGACTGGTTTTCAGCAATAAAATGACAAGAAACAGAATGAAAATCTTTCATTATGCTAAAAAAGTTTAAAAAGAGAAAACTCATGTCCACAGGTAATGTATTTGTGATTTTTTTTTATTAACTGTCGCTCAGAGTCAATGATGTTGGGTGCTCTGTGATGGCTGTTTTTATAAAACTAATGGATTTTGAACTTTTACTAAAAAAGTGCCCTCTTCTCCCAAGGATGCAAGTGTTGTGTTCAATGGCCAGCCAGGAGATCAAAGCCAGTAATAAGATTCTCTGTGTGATTTCTGTTGAAAATGCATTCAACAGTCCACCCTGAGCTATTGTGTGGTGCTTCTGAGGAGGGTAAAACTCTTCATGCTTTCAAACTAAGGAGTGACTTCTGAAGTAGGCAATAAAAGTGTAAAGGATTCCTATCTGTTCAGCAAACTGTGAGTCTAAGTACAAATAAGGAACTAGTAAGTTGATGGCACAAATAAAAGTAGTCCAAACCTGTTGGCACTTAAATGACCCAGTGGCAATACCTCAGTTCCACAGACAGTATCTCTGGTCACCTTCCATATAGCCAAAACAAGCTCATATCTGTTTTTTCTTATTGAAATGAATTTCCTAGCAAATGCAAAGCAAAGCTTGGACTCTTCAAATAATGTAAGCAAAAGAGCCATTTTGTCTTTTTATCCCAAACAATACAAGTTAGATTGTGCAATTCCCTTGATTTCATCAACCCAGTTCCTTCCTGACCTGATTATAAATAAAAGTGCAAAAGATGAGTAATTCAAATCCATGGATGAACATGAGATATAGACTAAGAAGTGTTTGAAGCTTGATTGTTAGGGACATACTGTGTTTCTGATTTTTTCACTGACCTTTATATAAAGCGCAGTATGTCTAAAATAAATTGCAATATACCCTAAGAAATGAAGACTAAGAAATCTGGAAAAGAAGATATGATTATCCAATAAATAGTAAGTTTATTGCCCAGCTTGTTAAAAGATGAAATTAACATCATTACTGCAATTGAAACTTGCAGATATTACAAGTTTCAGCGCATGACTTGTTCTCTTTTTGTGCTCCTTAGTAAACCTTAGTTTGCGGAAGTTGAGCTAGTCAAATCCATGGGGGAGGATTTTCCTTCAAACATACTGCCCACTATCAAGAGCTGGGCTCTGATAGCTTTCTGATAGGACCAGTTGCCTGGCAGGTGTCTTTGTCTTTTTCTAGTATATCAAAGTGAATAGAAGTTCCTTTGACTTACAAGTCTTTAAGGGATAAAGACCAAATTTACACCTTTGGAATAAAAAAAAATAAAGCTGTATGATGGTGCTAGGAAGAAGAAAAACTGAAGAAGCTGTTATTGGGAATGAAGATTCTGGAAGAGAAAATACAGGAACATCCAAAGATGTTCTTGATAAAGCCAGAGTAAGCATGCAGATGAGCAGCAGGAAATTAGCGAGAAAGTGGTTGTAACGTCCCTGTCTTTTACAAATTTATTTTAGGCTAATATTTGTGGTAGTTTTCCTACAGACAGAACCAGTGGCCTTTGCACAGTTCACTAACTATAATGCTCTGAACTACTCTACTCCTACACACCTTTAGAGTATTTATAAGACTGATGTCATTGTTTAGCCTGGATGGATGCTAGGTGCTCACCAAAGCCGTTCTGTCACAACCCCTTCTGAACAGGACAGGGGAGAAAAAAATATGCTGAAAGGCTCATGGGTTGAGATAAGAACAGGGAGAGATCACTCACCAACTACTGTCACAGGCAAAACAGACTCGACTTGGAGAAATTAGATTAATTTATCGCCAATCAAATTCAAGTAGGACAATCAGAAATAAAACCAAACTTAAAAACATCTTCCCCCCACCCATCCCTTCTTCCCAGGATCAACTTCACTCCCAATTTTTCTCTACCTCCTCCTTACCGCTACAGTAAGTTGATGAATTATATGCATTTGACTTTCATGACTACTGATTGTATTGAAGGTTTTGAAGGTGTATTTGAAGCTTTTCATAGTAACCAAGTTAGCAGTATTTCATCTGTGCCATGTACAGTGCAGTAGTCTAATCCAGCTGATTAGGATGAAAGCCAGATTATGTTGAACTCATCAGTGAATTATGGCCCTGAATCCAGTATTTCATCCCTAGTTATGACTTACAGTACCAATTATTAGCACTTCCACACACAGTACTCATCAGGTTACACTACTCACTCATCTTGGGCAACGTAGATTTAGGTCTTACAACACTCAGGCAATAGCTGTCAGGTCATATTCAAAGAGTCGCAATTCAGATATGAGGGCAAGACAAAGTTTTACTGCTCCAGAGATAAAAGAGGCAGACTAAGAAATTAATCTAGAAGCCGTAAGAGAAAGCCAGATTAACAGTAGAATCATAGAATCAGAAAAGTGTGGGTTGGAAGGGACCTTTACAGGTCATCTAGTCCTATCCCTCTGCAATGAGCAGGGACATCTTCAACTGGATCAGGTTCCTCAGAGCATCGTCCAACTCAACCTTGAATGTTTCCAGCAACAGGTCATATGCCACCCCTCTGGGCAACTTGCTCCAGTGATTCCACACTCTCATTGTAAACAACTTCTTCCTTATATCCAGTCTAAATCTACTCTCTTTTAGTTTAAAACCATTAGCCCTTGTCCTATCACAACAGGCCCTGCTAAAAAGCCTCTCCCCATCTTTCTTATAAGCCCCTTTAAGTACTGAAAGGCTGCAGTAACATCTCCCCAGTGCCCTCTCTGTTCCAACCTGAACAACCCCAGCTCTCTCAACATTTCCACATAGGACTCGTTGTTTCTGTGGCCCTCCTCTGGACCCGCTCCAACAGCTCTCTGTCTTTCCTACATTGAGGACTCCAGAGCTGGACGCAGGACTCCAGGTGGGGCCTCACCAGAGCAGAGTAGAGGGACAGAATCACCTCCCTCGACCTGCTGGCCATGCCTCTTTTGATGCAGCCCAGGATATGGCTGCCGTTCTGGGCTGCAAGCATACATTGTCAGCTCATGTCCAGCTTTCCATCCACCTGTACCCTCAAGTCCTTCTCAGCAGGGCTGCTCTCAACCCCTTCATCCCCCAGCCTCTATTAATACTGGGGGTTGCCCTGACCCAGGTGCAGGACCCTGCACTTGGCCTTGCTCAACCTCATGCAGTTCACACAGGCCCACTTCTTGAGCTTGTCCCGGTCCCTCTGGATAGCATCCCGTCCTTCTGGTGTGTTCACTGCACCGCTCAGCTTGTGGTTGTCTGAAAACTGGCTGAGGGTGCGCTCGACCCTGCTGTCTATGTCATTGATGAAGATATTAAACAGTACTGGTCCCAACAGGGACCTCTGAGGGACACCACTTGTCACTGATCTCCATCTGGACATTGAACACTACCCTCTGGATGCAACCATCCAAACAATTCCTCATCCACCAATCAGTCCACCCATCAAATCTATCTCTCTCCAATTTAGAGAGCAGGATGTTGTGGGGGCCTGTGTCAAAGGCTTTACAGAAATCCAGAAAGACAACATCCATAGCTCTTCCCTTGTCCACTGATGTAGTCACTCCATCACAGAAGGACACTATGTTGGCCAGGCAGGACTTGCCCTTGGTGAAGACATGCCGGCTGTCTCGAACCACCTCCCTGCCCTCCACGTGTCTTAGCATAGCTTCCAGGAGGATCTGTTCCATGATCTTCCCAGGCACAGAGGTGAGGCTGACAGGTCGGTAGTGCCCAGCGTCCTCCTTTCTACCCTTCTTAAAAATGGGTGCAATGTTTCCTTTTTTCCAGTCACCGAGGACTTCATATGACTGCCATGACTTTTCAAATATCATGGAGAGTGGCTTCGCAACTATATCAGCCAATTCCCTCTAGACTCTGGGATGCATCTCATCAGGTCCCATAGACTTATGTATGTTCAGGTTTCGCATGCAGTCATGAACCTGATCTTGTCTTACAGTGGGAGGGACTTTGCTCCCCCAGTCCCTGTCTTGCTGTCCATCCACCCCAATTTATGCCCAGTACTAATCAATGACTAGTTAATGTTTGAATCTTCCACCGATATTGAGAACTACTGTTCTGCATGAGTACTCACACTCCATTTACAGCAAGCAGGAAAAGTCTTTAGCAAATAGTACTTAACATAGACCTACCCCTCATCTCAGGGGATCTCAGCCTCTCTGCTGAGTTGCTCACTACTGTACATGTGGTACAGACATGCAGCTTGTCCTACAGCTTCATGACACGAACTTTCTTCTCCCTTCTGTAGCTCATCAGCCTTCCATAGCAGTTAAGATACGGAGTGGTGACATGCTTTATTGTAGCACAGACTGGAATGCTGGCATTTGTAGGAGAAAAGCTATGCTACTGAATTAGAAAGTCCAGCTTTTTAGGAAGAATCTGTCTTTCCCGTGGACCACCTGCAGCGTAAGGCTAAATTAACAACATCTGATATTATAAATTCTAATGTTAGGCATAAGGAATATAATTATCATCCAGTCTTCATTCCCATCCACCCACATACATATTCCTACCTCAGTGTGGCAGCAGAAAATATAGTGAGATTTTAATGTTTTAACCAAGCTCAAGTTATGTCTGTGTTACACTCATCCAAGTTTTTTGAAATTACACTCACAAGCAGAATTTATATTTGAAGGGACTTATCACAAATTTTTAATTGTCTTAGGGCAGAATCTCAGCCTGTGTATATGCACAAGGCAGTTAAGGGATACAGTTTCTTGTCTCAAAATCTAGGGCTCTTTTCCTCTAAAAAAAAGAAAGTAAAGTTAGTTTTATCTATTCTAGTTTCTAATTCTTTCCCAAAAGAGAACTCAGTTCCTTTAAAATGACTTGTTCTTTCCTTTCATGTTAATCACATACTGCATGTCTCCTCAAACGTATGTATTGTTCTGTACTACATATTTGTACTTCCACTTGCACACATTTTGGCTTGGATATATGTGGTCTGGAAAGAGTCCTACGTGAAAGCTAGTGTTCTGCTTCTCTTGTAAGGTGTTCGCTTATATCCTAACTAATGTGAAAGCAATTTATCAAATTTGTCAGAGGGACTTTCTTCTATATCTGAACAAGAATCTATCTGCAATGGAATTATGAGCTAGTAGTGTTAAATATATAAACTCAGTGAAATTTAGTACAAAACAGAATCCTGCAGAGCTCAGTTAGAAACATGGAAAACACGAAGCAGTGAAGTTTGACACATCTGAAACACTAAAGATGTTCTGAATGTTAGCTTGTTGGAATAAATTTCACCTGAAAGTAAAATGGCCCTTTTTTGTAAATATTATCTTTACAATCTAAATGAAATCTTGAACTGTAGATAAGTAGTTAGCATGATTTTTCTTGCCGTTCCTAATTATTTTTTATAGCACAGTACCACCTAGAGGCTCTCTTGTTCTCTGTGCTGTTTATGTGAGAAGCAGGAAGCAAAACTTTTGGAGCTTTTTATCATTTGGATAGAGAAGAGAGGCACAGCATGGGGAAGGAAATGGAGCCCAAAGGTGGGGAGGATGGAGTTTCATCAGGAAAAAGTGATCTCAAAGAGAATAGAAGCCGTTTCCTCAGCCACGACATTTCTCCAGTATAAAACAGTCACTCAACTTAGTGCAAGATGATTTTAGATCTAAAATACATTTATGTTCTTTGCAGCCCGTGAAGTCTCCTGGAAGTTACTGAAAAAAGTAAATAGGAGTGGAGTGATTCAGATTAGCAGTTAATCCAGGAGAACAGGGCCTCAGAAGACTATTGCCTCCATTAAAGGGAAGCAGAGGCAGTGTTTCTTGTCTTCTCACTTGCAAAATTTCCACCCATACTCTTTATCTTCTCTCTCTGTGTAATAGGAAGAATCATTATTCATGTTAACAGAAGTACTGAAGTGCATTCTTTCAGAGAGAAACAGATCCTAATGGAATTAAGCATAATCCTCTTACCTCCTTAACAGAGTACAGACTAAGTAAAACACTGAGCAATCTTTCCTGTGATTATATATTTCATTGATAAGTACAATATAACGTATATGTTAAAGACAATTTTATCTATTTCTAATTTGATATGAAATTCCTCTTGTGAATTTCAAATGAGATACATGTCTCATTTTAATAGTCAGGCACCAGATTTATATTTATTGGAAATTACTAATCTGGTATCTGGAATGTCAGGAACATAAAATAGAAGAATTAGTTAATTTGTTATATTTTCTCAGTTTTTTGTTACCTCCTTTTTATTCCATTTCAGCAATCTGTATGTCAGGCTCTCTTCAATGCATTCCAGGCAGGAAATCATGTACATATAGCAATTTTCTTGAATAGGAAACTGCATAAGTAGAACTCTAACATAGACAAATAGTGTTCTTATGATTGTAGATTGCTTCATGGATGGGATTTTCAAAAACAGCTATTAACTCTCCTACCTTTATGGTCTCACCTGGGACTTGACACTGAATTTTTCCTATTTGAATAGCCCTTATGCTACAGCAGAGGCACTAAATATTTGCAGATATTTCACATGGTTTTCTGTGTCCTCATCCTCCAGACAGCCAAGGGCTCTTAAGGGAAGCTGATAGTTCCCCTTAGCTATTGTAGCTTGTATAGCAATTTCTCTGATTCAATATTACCTGTTTGATTGTGATACTGGCATAAGCACACAAAACTCACCCCACTGTGAGCTGAAAGTCTCATAAGTAGATGGTATATGTATTAATATAGAAACAAGAAAGAAGCAAGAAATTCTTTGATGTTGTTTCATCAAATTGTTAGCTCACAGAAAACAAGGTATTTTCTTTGGGTCTTCACAGAACACTGTATAAAGATAGAGACTGCTGTAATTGGAATGGCCAGTAAATAAAACCTAAAGTAGCTTAGTGTATTCCCAGAGTAACATTTGTATTAGTTATGCAAGAACATAAATAATGCCCAAATCTGTAGCACAATCCCAGCCAATGTTATGATGAGTAACTTATTTGGGATAATTTAAGAGAATAATCTAGTTGTGAGGTGTTCTAGTGCTCGTCTCTACTTCTACTCATCAAATCATATAAACAGCTCAGAAAGTTACAGCTGAGCCTCGGAAAATCAAAACATATACAATGGAGCCAACTATGCTTATGTGGGCTATCTTCTCCATTCTGTCTCCACAACCACATAACTTACTGTATATGCTCTCTTAAACTAAAGAAGATGGTATGTTTTTTTAGTTTTAGCTGGATGTTTACCTTAGGCACTCATACGCTACCAGCAGCTCTTTCGTCCTGCCATACATAGTTGATGTTACAGCCAAAGTTAAGAGGCCTCTCTAGCTGCACAGTGACATATTTTTGATTATGATGATTATTTACACTAACATAACTTGTGAAGCTAGCATATAAAATCATAACAACATTCTTTGTGAAGAAAAATATACTATCTCTAAAGAAAAAGTAGATAATACAAATAGTATATGCTTTCTAAATATTTTTTTAATTATTAGAAATTTTAACAGTTAAAATGGTAAAGTAGTTGCTAAAAATCTTGTCTTTATCATTAAAAATATTAAAGACAAACTTACGAAACTGGGTGAGAGTTATACTCTTTATTATTGTGCTTTAAAAGATATAACATGTTTATTAGGTACCATGGTATTTTTTTGAGAATGAAAGCAAAAAGAGGAAACAATAGAAAAACAGACACATAGATTATACTTTCTAGTACTGATTCAAAATACAGAGTTGGCATGTGGGTAATTATAATAAATTACCATAAATATGCTAGCTATTATTATCTGATGATAATCACATCATGTATGTCAGGTAATTTTAAAATTATGCTTAAATGAAGAATTGAACAAAAAAGAAAAAAGTCCCTTAAATAACTGCCCTAAAATTGATGGCTTCTTAGAAACAGCTTATTATCTCCTATTCCCAGCAGCTCAGTATTTTTTAAAATTATAGATGTATCTGAGCTCACTATTATTCTTCTGATTATCAGAAAATCACATGATAAGAGTTTGGGTCCAATGGAACTCTCACTAACACCCTCCATCTATTTCAGGATATTAAGGATATAGGATAAATACTGACCAATATCCAACACCACATCCTTAAATTTTGGTAACCTGAGTATGAAATAAACCCCATTCTTCTATGAAGTGAAATGACATAATGCCACATGATAAGAAATGCACTGAAATATTCCACAAGTTTGACGTTTTAGCACGTCAAGCAGTGAGATTTTATGTAGGAATATATATACATATATAATATATATTAATAAAGAACTATAGTGTATACAAATATTAGATACATGCATTATATGTGTGTCTGTGTGTACATATGTACTATGTGCATGTATATATCATGTACGTGTATATATACTTAAACACATTCGTATTATCATGATAAAAATCTCATATTACAACCAGAGAAAGAAATGAAGTAACTTGGGAGAAAGTCCTCTTTGAAGATGATGGATTTAATTGCACATTTTCATAACTAGAAGTCCACCCAAGAACTTGAAACACAGAAAGAATATCCCCAAAGAGGAGTCTTTAAATTGAATTAGAAGTATTTTGAGAAGCTGCACCTATGTTTCTGAAGTGCTGTCTGGATATTACTATTGCCCCCACCAGAACAGGTGTCCTTCCTCAAATGCTTTTATAAAAGCTTTTTGAACAATTAGGTAGAACCATCTGGTGTATTCCTATGTGTATGTCTAATTTCCAGGTTCTTTCAATTCAGAAAATGTCATTTCTGTGGTGAAGCTCTAATCAGTAAAATTTATCTTGTATACTGAAAGGACTCAGCAACTTATTTTCTACTACCTTCATCATTTTTTGCTCAGAAAAGTAGTTGGATCAGTTCAGAGGTGGTTGACCAAAGGCGCTCAGATGAGGGCAGGGATCTGAATTTGTTTTCTCATGTCCTATGCGGGCACCTGGATTGCAAAACTCCTGGGCAGTGTACCCTCTTCCTCTCTGATAGATTTATTTCGCTTTGGATCTAAGACGCTTTCTTAGTGAAAATACTTTTAAAAAAGTAAATTTTTGCAAAAAACTACTGCTTTGACAAAATGATGTTTTTTACAAAAATCAAAATTACAGAGAAGAAATCCTAAGCAGCTACACTAATTTATTTGTTATGATCATAATTTGTTATTGTAATAATTAAAAATTATTATGCAAATATTATATTGTATAATTATACAAATTACAATAATAATTTGTTATTATAATAAATACATTCTGGAATACAGGAAAAATGTATTTTTTTGCAGTTCTGCAAAATATGACTAGTAAGACTTCCATAGCAGGAGGTCTTTGCTGTTGTACTAAAGCCATAAGGTAAGGAGCATCATGTAATGACTAAGTGATCTGTAGTCAGGAGAGAGGTGGCTTCCTGATCTTTCCTGGCAGCTGGCTGCCTGAGAGACTGTTATGAGATATTCTGAATCGGACTTGTCAAATAACAACATAAGAAATCTCTTCTTGCTTGTTAGACAATTTTGCCATCATGGATTCTTGGTTTAGAAGGACCTATCTTCACAGCTGCAGCTGGCTAGTGAAGAACAGGCAGATCAACAAGGGTAAAGTCACCACATATTAGCACTCTCCTATGGAATTAAAACTCCTTCCTATTTGAGGAATTCCTGTCACACCCTGGAGGGCTGCAGCTCAAGGCCACAGCCATGGCACAGTTCCCTGAAGGGTAGACAAAATTTCTAGCCTGCTAGGATGTCTCCTATCATATGAGTGACCCAAAAAGTACAAACACATGGAAGGTTTTTGAAGGACTGATTGCCTAATTGCAGAACCATTAATGCAAATTGAAATAGAATGAGCACTCATATTTTAATGAACATTGTGATCATCCTGTGGAACCACGTTTACCACATTATGCATTTAGAAAAGCAAGTTACAATTAATCTTCAGTTGCCAAAGTTTTCTCCAAAATATGGTATTTCATGCTGAACGATTAATGTAAAACTACTGGTATTATACCTGCTTATTCCATTATGAGGTCATTACTTTCTGCAGTTATTGTGATAGCTTCCTGTGTAATTGCATGTTAAATTAAAAAAAGTGCTTTTCTGTGTATGTGTCTGTGAATGCCCACATTCCCATGCTTAATATACTCTTCTATATTCACACAATATGAACAAAGGACATCAGTTTTTAAAGGTGTCTCACTAATAAATATGTTTCCCTCTGCATGACAGTTTTTCCTGTCAAACAAGTTATATTATTTATGTTTAACTCTCTAATATGATAGAATAAAATTTTGATGGATATTTATTTGCATAGATTTCATGAGAGGTTGAAAAGATGGTTTAATATTTTCTATTTGCAGTCGAGGAAAATGCTTGAAGAAAAATGACAGCATTCATGATGTTCTGCCACTGCTAGACTGAAAATCAGTACAGTCTGACATGTTGTTTTGCTTGCTTTCCTTTGTTTTCAGTTATTGCTTTTTGTATGACCACAGCTGAATTTAAACATAAACAATTAGGCTAAAATCTCATTAACATAGGCAACATGATTTCTCAGCCTCAGAAGCTAACTTATAAATCAGTAAAAATTGGAATTGTTACGGTCTGTAGTACAGTCACATATTCTCTCTTTCTACAGTCAGTTTATTGTCATCTTCAATTTTATCTGTAGGGGGCAATAATTAATAAGAAATGCCTAATCTCTCATTTTCTTCAAATACCATCGGAAAAGCTGCAAGGAAAAGAATGATTTTACCAAGTCAACTAGAAGTCCTGTATGTGAATTATAGCAATTTATTTTGGATCTTTATGTATGTACTCTGAGAGCTTATCTGCTATTAATCTAAAAAACTGACTAAACGATTGTTCTGATTTTTCAAGCTATTCAGATTTCCCTATATGAACATTCTCCTTTTGTATTTTTAGGGAACTGCAATCTTTTCTGCATTGCGTAACACAATGATGTGCAGCACACACACACACACAAACTCATAAAGCACAAAATAAAGTGAGGTTATGGACACAATAGAGTGAGCAGATAATAAGGGGGAAAAAAGTTGTCACTTCATTTTAATATCAGAAAACTCTATGTAAAAAAAGCATGCTTCTTTCAAAAGAAATAGGCTGTAAGATTCAGCAACTCGTGTGTAACTGTTGGTCATACTAAGTATTATATAAAGACTGGCTCACTAGAGTGTGCATCTCAGAACAAGAAACCATGTGAATAAGACAATAAGGATGATGAAGAGGAAGTTGCTTGAAACAGGATGTCAAAAATATGCTTGCACTTCACCCTAACTCTGACAGAAACTAACAGAATTTGGTGAAGAGAGTTTAAATGAAGTAATAGTAGCAGGCATTATGTTGAAGAAGAAAAGAATGGAAACATATTCAGGAAAGGCAGTGTGGGGAAAAGTTTTATCTACCAGCAAAGATATTGTTCAAAACTCTGCTATTCAAATATGACTTCAGAAACCCTAAGAAACCTGTGTTCTTGATGCAGGTATTCTGACAGATGACTAGCATCTTAATCATTAACATTTTTAGACTAGAAACAAAGATGAAACCTCCATGGTAATGCATCTGAGAGATTTCATTGCTACTGTCTCACTCATCAGATCTGTAATATCTCTTTGATAAGGCTTTGAAGCAGGCAGAGCTTTGCCTAGACCTTCTTCTGTAAGTCTAGGCAGAGGAACTCCCCAGAAGCCAAAAGGCTTTTGCATTAAAAATAATTCACTGAATAATTCACTTTTTGAATGGACAACAGATGATTACCGGGGAAGGCAGAATAGAAATAAAAGAGTTGTATAAAAACCTTCTCCTGCCCACACATCTGTGCAATGCAGATGCTTCAGCCAACTCAGTGACTGCAGCTCTGAGCTGCAGTAAACTGGCTAGTCCCTTTGGCCATTCCTTCCACTCCCTCCTGGCCTGCTCCCGCCTCCTCCCTCCAGCCTTTGCTGAGGCACTGAGTCCTGCATTACTCAAGTGCCAGTACTATTCTCCTCAGCATTGAACTCCCTAAATAGCTCCTTCACTCCTAGCAGTCCTGTCTGTTTTTCCCTTTGTTCAGCAAGATTGCCAGCAACCAACCTTTCTTTAATTAGCAACAGCAATATCAAGGCATTTGTGTTGGAATAGCATTTGACACAATTTAAATCAGACTTCTTGCTAAAAAACTATGCTACTGCATTCTTAACTTTGCTTTTCTATATGACCCAAACAGAGTGCCATGTAGTGAATATTCCTTGATCTTTCTCTAAGTCTCACCGCACACAGCCAAAGGATTTTCTCTTTAATGTTTGTGCATGGCATGAAACATGACTCTTAATAGCTGAGAAGAGGAAATGGAATTCAGATGCAGGATTTTTCTTGTTGGTTTTGATTGTTCCAAGTGAAAATACAAAATGCACATATGAAGCTACTAGAAACAATAACCAATAAAAGTTTATTACTAGATCATAGCAGGGGAAAAGTATCAACTGCATACACAACTTGAAACATCTGAAGTGACTTCAATTCCCATTTAACCACAATGATGTCCTTTAGCACAGAAAAAAGTAACTATATTTACAGATTGAAGTAATTGTGGATTGGTGTCAACAATATATTTAGCATGCAATATTTCTTAGAGGCTGCTTTTTGTGTCATACTGTATCAGATTCCAGTGTGTTAGATGAGAAACAGTGTTCATCTGTAGGGTTTCTAATGCCAAGATGCTCCACAGTGGTTTATTAACATAAATGGTTGGACTTCCTCACATTTAGTATTTAGTGTCTGTTCTTCCAAAGATTCTTTGTCACCATCTACATCTCTGCATATATGTTACCTCCATGTCCTTTTCAAATCATATTCTAGTTTGAATGAGATGCGATCACTAAATTCTGCATACGCAAATACTGTAGCCTCAAGATGCTAGAAGGCAAATACATTCAACGCTCTGTATTGGTACCTCCTTGAAATAAATGAAAGACATTCAGGAAATGCTTAACTTCCTTAAAAGCCAGTTATGATGTTTTTCAGTTACTACTCAAATATGTTTTGAAATACAAGTATGTTACTACTCTATTATGTTTTGAGTTACTACTCTCCAGTCACCATGTGGGTACTCTTTGAAGAATCTTCGAAGCCTTTAGACAACAAAGAAAACACGTAATTATTTAAAGCAAGACTATCTGGTATTTACAAGAATAACACTGGACACTGGGAAATTTTGATTAATTTCTTGATTTTCTGCAGACTTCCTGTTTAGATTTGTTTACGTTGCATTTCCACCGTATGATAAGTCTATGACCAGTATATGTGTTTGGAGAAAATAACTCTTTGATAGCTGTACTTGGATACTTCAGCAGTAAGGCCCACACAAACATCTAGTAGGTGAATACTTGAACAACAGGCTGATTATAGAAAGAAACAACACATCTATAACAAAGTGCAAGGTACTTTTATTTGGAAAAAATATTTTCAATCACAAAGGAGGTTTAATTGCTTTTAAGAGTAAAATAGAAATTATTGAGAGCAATTGATTTTAGGGACTGTCAAAACACCAAAATTGGAAGAAGAATGTTCTGTATTTTTAATCTGTAAAATAATTCATGTAAATTGCAAAAGGGTTCAGTGATTGCTCAAATATCTCATATTTTCTTCAAATTGTTATAAACCTATTATTAAAGAACACATGCTTTTATGGAATACATTATTTTAAAACTCTTTAAATTAAAAAGACTGTAAGTCTTAGATGAAGGTGCAGGCAGAGTTTCTTAATCACTAGTGAAAGACACTTGTTTAGTCTCCTGTGTAACAGCTAGGGGATCTATTTGGGTCCTTCTGTCACTAATTAAATGCACTTTCCTTCTGAAAGCAGCACTGAAGCTGTTTTGCCATATCTGGAACAAAAATCAGAAGAGTTTAGAATAAAATCTCAACAATACCCTGTGAAGTTTAAATAAGAAGGGAAGAGCATGACAATTTGGAAGATAGATTACGATTACCTAGAACCAGACATTCAGCTCTCACTCTTTTACAAAAGGGGACACAAATTCTTTAAGTAATCCCAATTTGTATCTCACCTGAGAGACAACACTTAGACCAGTAGAATGGCGACTGGCATCCTGTTGGATTATTGATTCATTACAGTTAAAGAAGCGAAGAGGCATGTAGTGAAATCACCAGATCTACTTCCCGGGCAAGAGATCACAGGACATCATGAAGGGCACTTTTATTAGGACAGACCAGCTCTTCCTGTGAAAATTCAGGCAAATGTGACTGAAGACTTCTGTAATCAACACTTCTGGGGAAAAATCACACTACCTTCTGTTCCCTTGAAGATTTCAGTATAAAACAACTGTACAAAAATTCAGTAACACCTACAGTTCACGAGCCTGACCTTAACAAACTGAGTTCAGTAGGACACTGTGTAGGCTTGACATAAATTTGTACCTAGGCACAGAGCTGGAGATCAGAATATTGCAGAGCAAATATAAAGAAATACTGCTCATCCAAATCACTTTAAGCTGACAATAATCTGTTACCATCCTCTCAGTTCTTTATCTTTCATACCTTGCCATTCCATGAACACGCTTAAGATAGTTCCAGTCACTGACATATCATAATATGGAAATAGCCACCAAGGCCTTATTGAATAAGACAAGTGAATAAGGAAAACAATAATAATTAATTCAGAGTGATTTTTCTGTTCTTTAGATTAGCAAATATTTTCATTATTAGCTAGTCATAGTTATGCTTTTCACAGACTGAGAAAATTTGCTCATTCTGCTGTGGATCCATGACATCAGTGATTCTGGAGCTAGCTTAGCAACAAGCATCAATTACATTTCCTTTAATGTTATTGGTAGAAGAAAATTGGTGCTGTTTCATGGCTTCATCTGGAAAGGCCTGAGACAACCTTTCACGTGTTTCTCTGTTTCCCTTTGATGTCCAGGAAATAGCAAAACTCCACCCAGAATTCTTAAAATTAATCAGCCCCCAATCATTCTTAGGCCCATCAGAAGCCATATTTGTACTCTAGGTTTTCCTTTCCACCTTCTCATGGTTGTTCACAAGATTTTTTCTCTGTGTACTCTTTCAGACTGGCCTGGAAGAATCTTACTGACTCTCAGCATTTCCTTAGGTGAGTCTGTAAAAGCCAAATACCCTTCTCTGCTTGCGGAAAAGGTGCCCTAATTGCATCTTGTTAAGAGGGACAGGACTCAGTTGTGAAGAATTTCCGTCCCTTTCAGAAACTACACAGACTAACGCTACAAAAAGTTAACAAAAAGCACTATGACCACTGCCACACTAATGAAATCAGTAAAGAAAAAAAAAAAAGAAGAGAGAAAGGACATATTAAATACAATAACCTGGAGAAACATAGAGCGCCCCACACAGTCTTGAATTTTTAAACCCAAAGTTCATAAGTGATTAGATCTAGTGATCACAGTTTAATTGCTTCCATGGGAAATGCTAGCAGCAGAATTCAAACCAAATGTCAAACAGCATTGTGTTTCAGTCATAATGAAATCCGGTGCTTGTTTCAGGTGAAAAATTAAAACCTAAACTACATTTCCATCCAAAATATGGTAAAAAAACCATATTTTAAGGGTCAGGTGCAGTGGTCTTTGATCTTATTTTGTATTTAACTCATCAGAAGGGACACAAACTAAAGTTTAGAGACACCAAACACAGAAGTCAACAGACGGAGAAGCCCAAACTCTCATTTTCTATTCAGATTTCTCTGACTGGTTGTATTTTAGCTGTTTTAATACTATCGTGTTAAGGGAGTTTCTCTGGCCATACTTTTAAAATTGCAGTTATACGAGGTGCTATTTTGGACATACAGTAATTTTTAGCTATTAATTAATTCCTTTTTGTTGCTGTATAATCTGTGTGAGTTTTGCCTAGCACCGCTCTATTAGCCTGACACAAGTTCCCATGTCATGAAGCCTCCTGTTTCATGCATAACTACTCATACCTGCTATTTAGGTTCAGAGCCAATTGTCTCTGTGCAGCATTATGGTAAATGTGGCAAATTTTCAGTCTTGGTGGAAGAACAGGAGTTCTACGAGGTCAAGGCAAATAGCACACTATGCAATGGTCTGACATGATTGGTCAAAGGCCCAAGCTACACAGAACTGTTTTTTGCAGTATCCCCTCTAGACCACAATTCCATGAGGTATCAAGTCAGTACTTTCTTCTAATAGTGTTCAAGTTTTATGAAGTCAAAGGACAACACTGTGTTTAGATCAACTGTGTCAGCTTGCACTTGTGCAAAAAGAATATGTTGTCAGAAGCATTGAGAAATACAATCCATTCAACCTAGAGGTGATGTGATATTTAACAGCAATGTGCAGCTCATGGAGAACCAACATAAGATCTCCCTGAAACATGATAGTGTTAGAAAATGAAGAGGCACAAAGCATCAACATACCTTAAAAGTAGGAGTCTAAGATGAGCCATGCACCCAGAAACATTAAAATCACAGAATTTTTCTACACTTGCAACATATCTTGCAGTGACTTGTTCTTGCCTTCTGATGACCTCTCATGAAACATATCCACTCTTACTACCAGCAAAGCTATTTAACACTATATCAGAGCCAATGTTTTCATCAACAGCACAAGATACGGAATTAGGCTTTTTCTATAAACTCTGGAGTGTGGAGAGTCATGAGATCGTTTTATAACTATGTCTGATTTTAAAACACATTTTCTTTTGTTTTCCAGGAGTTTTTCTGATCTCATTGCCCACACTTCTCGAAACTGTTCCTGACAGTATGATTTCATTAATATAATTTCTATTTAATAACGGATAGTTTGTGATGCTCACTGTGGCCTCAAGAAGCAGTTGTGTGAGAATGTTATGATCTAAGGAAAAGAAAATCTCCTGTCAAAACTCCTTTCTCAGTATTTGAGGATAACAACTTGATCTCTAGATACTTACATACATACATTAATTGTATAGGGCTGTTCACAGGGGAACATTTAGGAATAAATTGCTAGAGGTAAATGTAAGAAGGGAGTGGAGAAGGAGGGATCTGAGTCAAGGATATGTAAAATTTTATTTATTTCTACTGTGGGTCATCAGCCAGAGGCGTTGGAAATGCACCACTCTGCATTATCAAGAGGGGGATCAGTACTTGATGAAGACAAATTTGCAGAGCTGCTCCACACCTCCTTTTTTAAAATTCTGAACATTAGTGTAGTGTAAATTTTGGTGGAAAATGGGTGCCTCTGCAAAACCTTCAGGAACTGAGAAGTTTGCACAGAGAGTTGCAACAGGCAAAAACCTGCTTTCTGCAAGCACTGTGGGGAGGGAGGCAAGTAAAAGCACATTTCCAATATACCACAGATCAGATGAGTCAGGGTTACCTTGTCTTTGAAAGAGATTACACTTTCTGGCTCTGAGGTCCTGCTAAGAAGCAAATTCACAGAAAAATAGGGAATAGAAACCTTATCATTCACAGAAATTAAATGCTGCCATTGACTTTCCTGTTCTTTGTAAAACTACCTTTATCAGACATAAGCTCACTTCCTCTCTTGCAATCATCTCACTTCAAGAACTGATTTTAAGTTCCTGCTTCAGCAACATGTCACAAAAATGTTACCCTGAAAATTCCTCAGGAGGCTCCTTTCACTGATCCTCTGTTGCTTGTCTTTCCTATTAGAAATTCACTGGCTTCATGTTATAACTACTTCTTTCCACTCCTAATGCACAAGGCAGTATCGTCGAAGAGGTCCGGAGCCTGCTTAAAACTGCCTGTTCAACTGCCTTTTAAGGCATTAAAATGAGAATGCCTTCCTGTGTTTTGTTGTTGGGGTTTTTTTCGCATTCAGCAGACACGAAGCATTAATTCTGTTTTGATTGAAGATGACTGTTCTTTACAACTTCACTGACATACCTTCACTGCCACCCCCAGCAACACAGCAAGTATAGCAACGCTGTTGTGAAATTTTGGTGAATGCTGAGATGTTACTAACCATTGCTTACACAGCACACAAAGAGCCCTCCTGTGTTCACTAATATCCTGTACAGATCTTCCACATGTCCACCAAAAACTACTGTTTCATAACAAATTCCATTATATTGAGTTAGACCAAGTTAGATGAAAAGGCTAATCCGGTCACTCTATAGCAACCATTTAGACAGTATTTGTATATGATTTAACAAACTCACTACCATTGTTAAACAGAAAAGGCAAAAGTTAAAACCAAATTATGTCACCCCTAACATAAAGGAGAGAAAATTTACTGGTTTTCCACACAGTTTCTTCCTCATGAAAGCCTTTCATCACGAATCATTTTGTTCAAGTCCTTGGCATTTATCAGTAAATAACATCAAAATTACAAAAGTTTTATTCTTGTTCTAAAGTGAAGTAAATATATCAGTAAGTTATGACATGGAGATTCTGTTTCCTATTACTGAATATTAGAGAATACATTATCTCAGAATTCTGAGGTGATAATATTTTAATGAAATGTATTCTTAATTCCCCATCAGGATTCACATTGTGTCAGTAACGTGTGAGTTCAGATTAGGTAGACAATAACCTGTGTTCTGTTTTCATCTGTTATCTACACTAGACATGTTTTCAAAAAATGTGGGTTTTAAGGCTTGACAGGACACACATTTTTTTACGGAACAGTGACTAATAATTCTAAAAATCATGTTTTCTTTGACTTCTGCTCCATTTCATTTAGGAATATTACAGCTGCCATATAGAAGGCCTTCTAACATGATCTACTTTTCTGTCCAGATATGTTGCCAGATGGAATTAGAAGCCTTTGGTCATTTGCCCAGAGTTTCTGAATTATCAGTAGTGTACTCATAGCAGTAGCTAGTTCTGAGAGAACTAGAGACGTCTAGAAATCCCAAACAAATGGCCAGTGATCATGTGCAGATCAAAAGCATGTTGCATGAATTAAAAACTTTCCCATGAGAATTCTACACAATATTATACCGTACACAGTCTTTTAATATTCTGTCACTAAAATAAAAAAAAATAGAGAAACATACAGCTTGTGAAATAGAAAAAAAAACATTTCAAGAACTATTTGTTTAAGTGTTTGGCAGTAAAAAAGATTTACATTAAAAAAATACAAAGGTATATTTTTTTTATTCCAAGAACCATTATTTCTTGCTTGCTCTCTGCTATCCTCTGCTGTGGAATGCTGGCTAAGCTCTTTGACTCTTTAAAAAGCATTTGGAGTTCACATAAGCATGGCAGGGACCTCAGGATGTCATCTAGTCCGAACCCCATTGCTCAAGCAGGGCCACCTAGAGTAGGTTGCCCACATCTATGTCCAGACAGCTTTCGAATATCTCAAAGGTGTGAGACTGTAAAATCCTTCTGGGCAACCTGTTCCAGGGCTCAGTTACCCTCACAGTAAAAACGTGTTTCCTGATGATCAGAGGTAACCTCTTGTGTTTCAGTTTGTGTCCATTGCCTCTTATCTTGTCACTTGGCACGGTTGAAAAGAGCCTGGCTCTGTTCTCTTTGTACCCTCCTTTTAGGTATTTATATACATTGATAAGATCACCCCTGAGCTATCTTTTGTCTAGGCTAAATGGTCCGAGGTCTCTCAGAGTTTTCCTCAAAGGAGTTGTGCTCCAGTCCCTTAATAATCTTGTTAGACTGTGTCCGTGTCTCTCTTGTACTAAGGAGCTCAGAACTAGACACAGTACTTTAGGAGTGGCCTCACCAGTGCTGAGTAAAGGAGGAGGATCACCTCCCTTGACCTGCTGCCAATGCTTTCCTTAATGCAGCCCACTACAACACTAGCCTTCTTTGTGGCAAAGGCACCTCATGGCTCACGTTCAACCTGGTGTCCAACAGCACCCCCAGGTCCTTTTGTGCAAAGCCGCTTTTCATCTGGGTGGCCCCCAGCATGTATTGATACATAGGATTGTTCCTCCTCAGGTACAGGACTCTTCATTTCCCCTTGTTGAACTACATGATGTTTCTGGCAGCTAATTTCTCCAGACAATTAAGGTCCCTCCGGAAGACAGCAGGACCTTTGGACGCATCAGCCCAGTCCTCCGAGTTTTCTGCCATCTACAAACTTTCTGAGGGTCCACTTTGCCTCTTCTTCCAGATTATTAACAAAGAATTTAAACAGGATTGGACCCAGTACTGACCCCAGATTACACTGCTAGTTACCAACTAGAATTTGTTCCACGGACTGCCATGATCTGGACGTGTCTGTTCAGCCTGTTTTCAATCCATCTCAATGAAAAATCCTCAAATTATCTATAATAATATTTCATAATAATGAATATTTGTAGAATATCCCATTGTTTCCTCTAGTATTTTGCAAGAAGTATAAATATGTTCAAATGAATTTTGCTGTTGCCTATTGTGAATGCACACAAATAACTCTGAACTTAACAACTTCAACATTTATTTGTTAAACAGCTTGCATCAAGTTTAGGAATTCCTCTTTGGACTCAAAAGTGAATGTATTAGTCTAAAAGAGAACAAGCCAAATACATTCATGTTGTAGAAAGGAGTTTCCTTTTTTTTCTTCAGTATAAATGATATCTGATTATCCTATAAACCCCTAAAGTCTCTTAGCGAGATTTTCAGCTCATGTAAAGTATATGAAAGCAATTATAATGTGACTTCCCTCGGCAGGTTATCTATCAAACTGTCAAAGGTAGAGGTAATTTCCAAGGACATACTGATTTTCCTATACTTTAATTTGACCTTTTATAGAATAGTCATAAGATGGGCAGGTGTGTGGCAGATTAATTGCCTAACGACAACCAGAGTCACTGCAGTTCTGTGATTTGTGAATTGATCCTGATATAACACCTGTACCAGCGGAATAGTGGACTTAGATGGGTCACTCCTATTTCTAATGTCTGTTATAGAGTCAGTAAATCAATGTAATATTCTTCTAAAAGGGAAATGTTATAGATATAAATGCTATTAATTATATATAATAAGTCTGAAATTTATTTGGTAGAACTTAAGGTAGTGCTACTGCCTGTTACTAGATATGTCTAAGTTCCAGCAGTTTTCATTCAGCACAATGGATAATATGAACTGCTAATCCAATGGCTTTCAAATCAAGTGCTTGTTCATTTAACCGGAGATGTTGAAAACTGTGGTTGGAGCTGAAGGTTGTAATTCCCCCACCATTTATTATGTGGTTTAGATAATGGTTTGCTATGTAGTGTATGTGTATATAAAGTATATCATAAAGGTTTTATTTCTCCGGGATCTTGCATAGTGCATTTCTGTATACAATTCTGAAGAGTCTTTTCACTTATTGTTACCCAGAGGACCGTCACAGAGTATGATACTTTGCCCTCCATAATGTGAGAGGACTAGGCACTTGTTGATCAAGTGCCAGGGGCAAATGAAGTTAAAAAAAAATGTTTCCCCTCTGTTCTTCTGTCTATAACGTTGTGCGAATACAAGAGACATTGACAGACATGTCCTCCCTTTCATTTGCAACATTACCATAAGGAAAGAACCACTACACAAAAATCATTGTTTTCTGCTTTGAAATTTAGGAAACCTAGATCAGACCATGATGACTGTGGCTGACTTATTTATGGAGGAAGAATAATGATGGGATCACATAATAAGAGCTACTACTGTTGTGAAGCTGTGGGTAAGACACACACCAAATTGTTGCACTGTGCATTGTACAGCCGAGTTACGTGACAAACACAAGCCTATCCTCATCCTGAAATGACAGTGGATAAATAAACCGGGAAACTGGCATGAGTTTTCAGCTTTAGCCAAAGCACTCCAATATGATTTTATGCAACCTCTCCATAATAGGCCACTGCAGCAACTTGAAGTGCCTACAGGGTGCAGTGAGGGCCATGTTTAGAAAACTTATTAACATAATCTAGCCAGAGGAGGAAAACTGACCCATCTCCACACTGAAGAGCCAAGTCATGGAAAGATGAGAGTGTCACTCTGTCCCAGTAACAAAGAATTTTAGAGAAATGAGCAGAGTGCTTCAGCTCACAGAGGGCACTCACAAACCTCATTCTTGGATCAGATGAAACACTAAATTGGGTTGAAGTGCAAGCATCTTGCTAAAGCTATTACTCATCTATACCATCATCTTGACATCCACGTGCCAAAAAACAAAGGATTGTAATGGCTGTCTTCAGTAAAGAGAGATGCAACTGGTAACATGTGGCATTGGTGGGAGAAATTAATCTCTGAACTTTATGAATTAGGACCAAGACAGCATCCAAAGACTTTCATTGGTTTGAAAAGATAATACACAGTAAAGTATTGTGTGAATTTGCAGTGTATTATCTTACTGGGTTTTAATTTCCATCAATACACAAACCCCCAAACTCCATCCAACGGAGTTTAACAGGTGTTTCCTGATACCTCAAGTAAGGAAGTGCTTCACCAATAATCTGTCTCCACCACATAATACAAGTGCAGGTGGGTAATTCTTCACAGCAAGACACATTTCCCAGTGCATTGCTATGACAACAGAAAATTTCAGGTGAACTCAATGAATTTTTAGTACTCAAAACTACACAAAACATCTAAGGTCACAGCAACGAGTTCATAAATTATACTCATTCTTGAGTATCTTGGTTGCTGATGATACTGTTTGAAGGACACTGAGAGGGGATATGTAAAAACTCCCACTGACATTCAGTACTACCACATGATTGGTTATCTGTTCTTAGAGAGTGAAGAAGACATGAGGAAGGGACTCTCTATGAGATAGACTCTTAGTACCGCTATTGGTGTGGTGAAATATCTGCAGCATCCCTTGATTAAAGCAATTGGGAAAGCACATATAAATACACAAGAGTATTGCTTCAAGGTTGAAAAGGGGAAAAACCCGAACATGTTCAAGGCACGATTACTATTTCACCAAGATTCTTACTTCAAATTACTTAAAGTATGCAGCAAATAAATGATGACGTAAATTCTAACTTGGAGCAGCAGATAAAGACAAAATCCCCGTGCCAGTCTGTTGTGAAATGTGAACTGCAAACCACCATACTTGACGTAAAAATCACACACTTTGATTCATCCATTCTTTACAGTAGTACCAGCTAGGTCTGCGTTATACGGTCAGTGGCAGAATTGACAGCTTCCCACATACAACTGTGTCAAGCATCACATGTTTAATTCTATGCTACATAATGCAAAGAAGTTGGTTTTTTTTCTAACATTGTTCATATGTTTCCATAGCTCTATTTCTCTTGAATACTCCTTGGGAATCCCTGAAATGAGAATAAACTTTCCATGAAGAGATTATCGTGATTTTCTATCTTATACCATGCCTTACTGCCTCATTATTCCTCCCAGTAGAGAGTGTTGTAGGGAAAAATATTTGGCCTTTTCAACAGAAACTTCTGTCTGCTTGGCAGGTGTTCCCAAGAGTTATTTTTATCAACTAGGGTGATATTTTTGAATTTTACTTATTCTGTACTGATACATAGAGAGATAGATACATTCATACATGCGTACACACTCACCTCCCAATGGAAAGCAATTATAAAAATGTGCTTTCAAATGGGAGATTCTTATTTATTCTACCAGATTTTCATTATATACTACATCACCCATTCTTTTAAAATGCTAGTTTCTTTCTCCTTTAGTCTCATGAGAAAACTTCTGTATCCCTTCACTTGTCATCTGATCTTGCTATATATTTTATTTTGAGAACTCTAGTATCTTCCAATCTGTAACAATCATTATTACTGGAGGTAAAGAACACTTTTTTTAAAAAATAGGAATTTCATAAACTAAGAAAAACCATACTGAACACAATTTTCCCTCACCACACTTTTTTTTTTAATGTCATATGTTTAGACTTCTGATCATTTCTTTTTTTCATTTCTTTCTTTGCCTATAACTTCTCTCTCATGGTGTGTGGTATTTCATTTTAAAATCCAATTTTGCTAATCCTATCATGCTCCTTACTTTCTGATTCATCCATTGAAGAATGATTTAAAATTCGCAGAATCACAGAACCACAGAATGGTATGGGTAGGAAGGGACCTCAGTGAGTCATCTAGTCCAACCCTCCTGCCGAAGCAGGGACACCTACAGCAGGCTGCACAGGACCTTGTCCAGGCGGGTCTTGAATATCTCCAGAGAAGGAGACTCCACTACCACCCTGGGCAGCCTGTTCCAGTGCTCCATCACCCTCAGAGGGAAGAAGTTCTTCCTCATGTTCAGACGGAACTTCCTATGCTTCAGTTTGTGCCCATTGCCCCTTGTCCTGTCACT
>Ga0065711_1033403_pt1 | contig 25570 bp, 15 predicted proteins | sample Hoacrofraction12_FD_59098 | JGI IMG/M metagenome (GOLD analysis project Ga0065711, IMG submission 59098) | Hoatzin crop microbial communities from Cojedes, Venezuela - Epithelial fraction 12 v2 (version 2) | ecosystem: Host-associated > Birds > Digestive system > Esophagus > Crop | place...
AGTGAGGTTGTGGAGTCTCCTTCTCTGGAGATATTCAAGACCCGCCTGGACAAGGTCCTGTGCAGCCTGCTGTAGGTGACCCTACTTCGGCAGGAAGGTTGGACTAGATGACCCACAGAGGTCCCTTCCAACCCCTACTATTCTGTGATTCTGTGATTCTCTGTAGGAGGTGTTTGGTGTTCAGGGAGTGTTCACTTAAAGTCTGAAAGCTGCACTGTAGCCTTCACCAGAATTCAGCCATAGCATGATAGGGGCAATAGTCACTTGACCACTAGGGAATGGTGAAAACCAGGTCAGGCCAAGGCAAATCCTGACAAGCCCTTAGACCCAGCACTGCCTTGTAAGTACAAAGTTTATGGTCCTTTATTAATATTGGCAAAAGTCATATTTACTGGTTATTTTACCTCGTTTCTTACTCTCTTTCTCTAAACATTCAGTACTGCCATAGGTGGAACTTAGATCTTAGGCTTTTAAGATGCTTGATCTGTTGAGGTGAGGAAGGTCTTATGTAAGGTGATAATCTTCTAAGGGTTTGTGCAATTTATCCCTCAGGATTGCCCTCCAGAAGAGAGAGTTTTCCAAGCAAAAGGATCTCAAAACCTACTTACTTTAGAGGAACAAAGGTCAAACCGAGGCTTGAAGCAAATCAACTGACACAGTCTGAATAATAGATTGATCTTTTCTTAGCAACTATGTGTGCCTGAGATTGAAAGAGTCTGCCCTTCCTTTTTCTCTGGTCATTCCTGTTATTCTTCCTGTCCTTTAAAGTCTGGAGTCTGGTACGAACTGTATCTTGATACCTAATTTATAACCTACAAACTGACACAGGTAAAGCAACAAGACTTGTGATCTGAAGCTACGAGGTGGTATTTCTATACATCTTAACATAGAAAAGTTGAGTAGAAAGGTTAGTTCCCACTGCTGTACTTAGCATTATGAGTAGGTTTGGGGGTTTTATTTGTTGTTATTCTTAGTATTTATCATCAAGAGTTTAAAAAAAAAAAGAGGAAAATTCTTGTGTTGTTTTTTGGAAGCTTATTTGTCCCGAGTTGTATTTAAAACATTTCAGAGACAAAATCAGCCATAAAGAGTGGGTTCTTTGGCAGAGTTCAGGGTATTGGAGTATAAGCAGCCTCATGAAAGCAAAAACAGTTTTCTCTACAATGAAACAAGTTCAAATGGTTGTCTTGAAGATATTTAAGTAATTAAAAAAGTGACACCACATTGCGAACCAAAAGAATTTTATTTAGTTTGTTGGTTAGTTGGGATTTTTTTATCTTTTCCTTCTTGTTTTTCCTTTCTCTTTTGTTTGATACTTTTATCCTGAGTAGTAGTATTATGTGTCTAGGCACTACAGCTGAAGTGGATCTGAAAGCTATTATAACGCTGAGCACAAGTACGTATCATACTATGTGAAGAAAAAGGAAAGATATTTTTTCTGTCTGAAAAAAGTGTAGCTTGTAAGATGAGTAAATTAAATGTTATGCTCTTCTCTGAGCTCTTTAGATCTCAGGTGAAGTAGATTTGGGCACTGTACATCTGGGAAGATGGGGGTTAATTCAAGAAAATCCATGTGACAAAAAACAGAATGATTAGAGATCAGGTCAATATGACCTCAAATTTCAGACAGTTTATACTAAAAGAATATGCTTATATTCAGATATGTAAAAAACTCTTTTTAAAAATAAGGCAATAATTGACTTCCCATGTCTACAATAAAACAAGAAATATTTTATGCCTCCCCAGCAGGAGTAGGGCGGTGATCATGCCCCTGTACTTGGCACTGGTGAGGCTGCACCTTGAGTACTGTGTTCAGTTTTGGGCCCCTCACAAAAAGAAGGACATAGAGTTGTTGGAGCATGTTCAGAGAAGGGCAACGAGGCTGGTGAGGCGTCTGGAGAACAAGTCTTATGAGGAGCGACTGAGGGAACTGGGTCTGTTTAGTCTGGAGAAGAGCAGGCTGAGGGGAGACCTGATCATTCTCTATAACTGCCTGAAAGGAGGTTGTAGTGAGGCAGGTGTTGGTCTCTTCTCACAGGTAAATAGCAATAGGACAAGAGGCAATGGCGTCAAGTTGCATCAGGGGAGGTTTAGATTAGATATTAGGAAAAATTTCTTTACTGAAAGAGTGGTCAGGCATTGGAACAGGCTGCCCAGGGAAGTGGTTGAGTCTCCATCCCTGGAGGTGTTTAACAAACATATAGATGTGGCATTTTGGGATATGGTTTAGTAGGCATGGTGGTGTTGGGTGGATGGTTGGCCTTGATGATCTTAGAGGTCTTTTCCAACCTATGATTCTATGATATATAGGTATAAATCGCAGAAAGGAAAACCCAGGACAGATACCACGAAATGCTTCGCTGTGATATGAACATTAGCGTAACCTGCCTGGGCTGCTCCTTGTTTAAGTTCCACAGCAGGTATGCTTGTGCCTGCTCTTGTACCTTGCTGAGTTTGAACTGGTCTTGTTTTTCTGGTTTGAGCTCCAGTCTGCCTTTTCATTATAGACTAGGATGACAGTTTGTTGGTTAAACCTGGTTACCGTCATTGGCCCTACACTGAGATTCTTGTCTAAGTGCTGTGAGTCTGCACTTTTTTTGGGGGGGATTATTGTCCTGCCTGCATTGATGTCATGCCCAACATACGTCTCCTTACAGGGCATTTCAACTCTGACATCTCCATTGCAGGAAATCCTTAGAACAAGCTAAAAAAATTTTGCAAAAATGACACAGATATAGATGAGCTGGTTTTGGTGCAGGATATTAGGTTACATAAATGCTTTTAAAGTTTTGCAGTTGTGATTATAGTACAGGTCATTCTTACATTAATTTCTATATGTGTTTGATATTTTTATTTTTTACAGGTATTTCATTTGATTACATGTCAGATTATTAAAGAACTTTTTTAGTTATTATTGTTGATACAATGTCTATTCTACAACTTAACGAGTTTGCATTGTTTTCTCTTTTGTGTTTTCTATAGGTATCCATTGCCAGCTAATGAATCATGTGCTCTTATGTTCCAAAAAATTGTAAAATGTACTGTCAGGGAGAGGAAAGAAAATGGATTAAAAACAGCTGTGTAAGCTAAGCATCCAACAGTGAAACAGTCTAAGGAGTTAACATTACACAAGATACCCCTATTCGAACAAGTTGCTTTATGTTTATACTTTGTAGAAGAAGGTACTAGAGAGATAAGGGAATATATTTCTTTTTTTTGTGCAGCTTTTTATAATACAAAGTCATCACATCCCATTGTTACACTGCACAGTAATTGATCTAAGATAAGATAAAACAAAGGCTTGCTAATATTATGCGTGAAAAAAGGAATCTTTTTTACAGACATTCTCATCTACGTGATCAAGGTAAAAGGCAATGGGAAGGCTTAGATTTACAGATGTTTTGAAAACAACTCAGGAGCTCAGAGTTATGTGATTGCCCTAATGACTCCACAATGTTTATTTGCTTAGTCACTAGAAAGTAGCAAGAGCATAAGCACACAGAGAAAACATTTTGAGTCTTTTCACCTGTCTTCTGCTGAGACCCAGATACTCTTTCACATTGTCTGATGTCTTACAAAAGCCAGGTGGATCTTTGCTGACTTTAATTATGTGCCGAGTGCTAGCAGAAACTAAGTCAGACCTATCAGAAAAATTTAAAACCAGCACTTAGTATTTTTTTAACAGTTTCATGGCTATATCTTATAATTGTGCAACTGAGGAATGCTTAAATATTTTTCCTAAAACTTGTAAGTAGACTGAAAAAATCTATGTTTATCTATGTGGTTTCTATATTTGTAGACTTATATTTGTAGACATGTATTAGTATGTAATTGCTACTCTAAAAATTTCCTGGATCTATCTGCAGTAGTATTTCTCCTTTTGATTAACTAGTTCATGTTTTTTGAGAAAAATATTTTCTTTCTCCTCGATCTCTTGTATTTGAAGTTTATATATTAGATGAATTTTTAGTACCTCCAAGGATGGAGCATCATAAAGTTTCTGGGCAATCCATTCCAGTGTTGCAATGGCGGGAAAAAAAAAATCTGTGTTGTCAATCTGATTTTCCCTTATGACAATCTGTGTCCATTTCCTCTCATTCTATCCGTATATACCTCTGAGAAGAGTCTAGCTTCATCTTCTTTATAATGTGCTGTTAGGTACTTGAACACAGCAGTAAGATGTCCCTTTAGCTAGCTCCTATTAAATTTAAACCAAGTTTTCTCATCTCTTCACATGGTGTAGTGAGCTGTGGCAAATAGGACAATGGAAGCAAGAGCATGATGTGATGAGACTTGGTACAGCCTATGGATCAACAAGTAATAGGAAAAAAATCACTGAACCTGAGAGAAAGGTGCACTGTGATATCACCATGGGCTGATCTGATTAGTGGCCAGTGCAGGTAACCCTTAAGAAAAGTTATGAGTGGCCACCTCCTCCAGCCACCCCTGCCTAACACCATCCTGCTCAGCTGCTGAAGCCCATCCCAGTGTCCCAGGCACCCGGGGTCTCTGTCTAGGTTGAGGGATGCAGCTGCTACTTTCCGCTTTGCAGGATTAACTAGCCACAAAGCTCAGCACAGATTCCAGACACACATACACAGAGGACATGGACATGACTGGTTACACAGACAGCCACAGACAAGGCACTGTACCCCAGCAGCACCATGTTCGGGACTCACACCAGACAGAGACATGGACAGCCACGTCCCCTCCTCCTCTTGGGCTGGCAGAGGAAGGTCAATCGTGCAGCACACACACCACATTCTCCAGGTTCACAACCAAATGCACCTCTGACTGGATCCCGCCCCCCCTTACCAACACCACGGGTCCCTGACTAGCCAGCTAGTTCAGCTGGGTGCTCGCTGAAGATATGCAGCACTCACACACTTGTCCCACAGGCATCTCACACTCAAGGACGCCCTGAACACCAGCATGGACCCTCTGCCCACCTGATATCCCTGCGCAGACCCAAGGTGCTCAGGCACACAGCTCAGACAGACAAGAGTACTGACTGGCCCTGTTTTACACTTGACTGGCCTCTTTTATCACAGAATCATAGAATCATTGAAGAGTATGGGTTGGAAGGGACCTCTGTGGGTCATCTAGTCCAACCTCCCTGCAATGAGAAAGGACATCTGCAACCAGATCACCTTGCCCAGAGCCCTGTCCAACCTGACCTTGAATGTTTCCAGGAAAGGGGCATCCACCACCTTTCTGGGCAACCTGTTCCAGTGTTTAATAGCCCTCATCACAAAAAATTTCTTCCTTATATCCAGTCTAAATCTGCCCTCTTTTAGTTTAAAACCATTACCCCTTGTCCGATTGCAACAGCACCTGCTATAAAATTTGTCCACATCATTTTTATGAGCCTAGTTTAAGAACTGAAAGGCCACAATAATGAAGAGAATGCTCCAGGGAGACCTTACTGTGGCCTTTCACTACTTAAAGGGGAGCTATAGGGAAGATGGGGACAATCTTTTAGCAAGCCCTATTGTGACAGGAAAAGAAGTAATGGTTTTAAACTAAGGGAGGGTAGATCTAGACTGGTTGTAAGGAGGAAATTGTTTTCAATGAGGGTGGTGAAACACTGGAACAGGTTGCCCAGAGAGGCAGTGGGGGCCCCCATCCCTGGAAACATTCAAGGTCAAGTTGAATGGGGCTCTGCGCAACATGATCTAGTTGAAGATGTCCCTGCTCATTGCGGGGGGGGGTGGGGGGCTAGACCTTTAGACCTCTAAATGTCCCTCCCAACCCAAAGTGTTCTGTGATTCTGTGATTCCTTGTAGTGCACACCAAAGAGTGTAGCGGTCAGTACTCCGTGTTCCAGCTGGTGACAGATGGCTTCAGTTTTGCTAATACAGTCCGGCAGGTGATTGACTTGCTTTCTTTGCTGCAAAAGCCTATTGGTGGCTCATGTTTACCTTCTTGTCCTGCACATGCCGGTGTCTTATCCAGCAGCCTGCTTTCTAATCAACAGGACCTTAGTCTGCACAGTTGCACTGGAATTCTTCTGCCCAAATGCAAGACTTTGAATTTGCCTTTGTTGAATTTAGTGTAATTCCTCCAACCTGCTGAGTCCCTCCGGGTAGCAGCTCTCCTGATCACATCGGCTGCTCCCTACAACTGGTTACTTTCTGCAGACTTGTTGAGGTTTTCAGTCCCATATTCTAGGTCTTTAATGATATCAAATAGTCAGCTGAGCTTATTTTCTCTTCCTAGAAGGCTATCAAAAGGGCCAGGCATGATTTGGCCTTGCTGCTTCTTTATCAGCCATTCCTTATCACCTTTTTACCCTTCTTGTAACTGGACATGACTTACAAAGGGATTTGGCAGACTAATGGGCCTCTAGTTCCCTAAGATTTTCTTCTTATCCTTCTTAAAGAAAAGAATGGAGATTTGTCTTTTTAAATACTTGTTTGTTTGTACTTAAAATAATGTAAAGGCAAACTACTGCAACTGCAGTGAACAACTATGGGATATTTTCCATACAATATCCTGCCCACAATAGCAAACATGATCTACAGGAACAAAAATAATGCAGCTTCTCAAAGATTGCCTGTTTCACCATGTTGCTTTTAATTTACGAAAACTGTAAAAATTTCAAAGATTTTTCATGCTTTTTGTAATCTTTTCTCTTCATTGGCAGGCAGAATATTCTGTGTCCATATAGCCACATGACTTCTGCACTATGCATGGGGAGGGAGCTCTGTCCACAGATCTTCTTTTCGGATGACATGTTTCCAGCTGGTTTCAACTCCACGTCATCAGTAATCAACATTACCTCTGCCCATAGTACTGTCATCAAGAGCATAACAACCTTCAGATTGTTCCAGAGTGCCATCATATTCCTGACAGAACAAATTTACAATAAACCACAATCAGCAAAGACACTGGTCAGAATTCATTCTCACTTATACTGGTGAAAATCCAAAGCCAGCTGAACTTAGTTACAGTGTTATCAGCTGACTCAGAACTGGGTTCTCAGGCGGTAACAGAATTTGTCAGTTTGAACCCTGAAGTATAATTCTTGGAGTTTATATTGGTACATCTGAAATATTGTTGACCTTTGCCAGTCTAACTGATGTTTGGCAGTGTCTGTCCGCTAGCTCATACAGCACCATGTTTAATCATAATTATGAATTTCAGTGATAGTACGAAATGCTTCTTTCTCTCTCCCCCATCCCCCCCCCCCCCCCAAAAAAAAAAGGCAGGTAAAATAGACATAGATCTAAAAACCAGGAAATACAAAGTAAAGAGAAATGTTTCAGCTTAAGGATTCTTAAGGATTAGTGTGAGCCTGACCCTATGCTAGCTTTACTTTGCAAATCACGTAAGGGAGCACTTAATTCAGAATAAATAAGCAAAATTAATGAAGTCCAGCACTCATTAATCCTATTAGAAAGTGGTTTAGTAAGCACTTTAAGGTTTTCTGTTTGTTTTAAATCCTTAGCAAACTTTAATATTAATTTCTGTATGCAATATAAAGCCCTAGATTTTTTCTGTGAGCTTATGTCTCTGTGTCTGTGTATCTGCCTGATTATGAAAATTGAGATATGATATTTGATAATTGAGATAATTGAGATATGATGTATGATAATTGAGAGTTCTCATCAGTTTGGAGCCTGAAAAGAATGCCTCCAGATTATTCTTCTTCACAAAAGTTTCAGCATTTTTGCTTTATTATTATTATTAGTCACAAAGCTGATGGAAAGTAAAATGTAGAAGTAGGGACTGATAATATTTCTAGTGATATTACCGATTTCCAGGTGAGTCATTTCTGCAAGCATCAAACTGCTAACACAGACAATGATTCTGTCATCTGTCTCAAATATACATAGGGCATAAATTTTTTGATTGAATTCTATGTTAGGATTTAATTTACTCCTGTCAAGCTTTACATATTAGCAAGGCAGGCAAGGCAAGCAAGGCAGGCGAGCAAGCAGTTAGTAGAAAGAGGTCCAATAACTGGGACTTTCCTAGTGTCAATCCTGTGCAGAAAACAGAAAGTTTAATATTAAGAGAGGTAAAGAACAGTGCTATACCTTTGAACAAGGATCCAGGGCCTATAGAATCCCTGGGTGGGTGTAAAGCGATTTTTATTCTGAGCCTTCCTGAATCCCCCATAAAAAATGTTTGGCATCTCGTCTGAATCTCAGATCACCCTCAGAAATATTTCTGCCAGCATGATGAATATCATCAAAAGAGCTCATCTTGACCATGAATGAAAGTCAAATTCTGAATCCTAAAAAAACTGAATTCAAAGATTTGGATAATTATGGCTTTCTGATCTTAGTTTTCCAAGATAAATTCTTGCATTTGTCTCTCACTAATTAACAAATCAGGGATATACATCATTCAACACAGAAGAAAAGGGTCTCAATCTATTGTGCTATGGTGAGAAATGTCACAAGTAAGACTGTATGACATTTAATTTGAGACTATTTTGAGGACTACTTAAACTGGAAAATATTTTCCTCCCACAATATAGCAAGTGACCCAGTCATGAAATGTATTTATTTATGTTGTTATTAGTTTGACATCTAGTTTACAAATTTTAGGGAGTTTTACAACATTCTTAGGTTTATTATTTTTACAATGTTTTTAGTTTTTTATTTTTTACTAATTTAAGTTTGCAACTTTTAAAGCCTCTAAAATGGTAAAGAGTGTATTGTTTTCCGCTATTCAGTAACTCAAAAGTGGGCTTTTTCTCAAAAAAATTAAGATTAACAAACAAAAATTGAACATACATTTACAAAAATACTTCACTCAGACCATGAGTGTTCAGGTAAGAAAACGAAAATGTGTGACCCTATGAAAATATGAGAATGCAACAGAAATTACAAGAAATATTTATCTTTATCTTTTAAATATCTGATAATGGAGGTTTAGCTCAAAGACAAGAAAATGTTCTCCTTAAATAAATGCTGAAAAGGTCAATATAGCTTAGGCTAATGTTGGTTGCTGTCTGTGCATATATGTTTAAGTGAAAATATATGACTTGTCCAGCTTTTTTTATTTTTCTACTGCAGTTTATTTTCCCTAAAAAAAAATCACAATTCGTTCCAGCAGAATACCTTTTTACTTGATCATTAGATTAGTACAGAGGTGTCTTTTTCAGTCAAAAGATGGGAAGGAGATGAAGTTTTCAGGTTTTCACAGTGATAAGAAGATGAGATTTTTGACAACAAAAAGAGCTGAATGTACTAATAACAGAGAAATAATGCAAATCATAATGACAGAAGTATTTTGGTCCTACTTTTCAAATAAGTGTAAGCACAAAATTGCAAGAGCAGCATTTGATATGTGAAATCATTTACAGTTTACAACAGACATATATCTGCTTTCATTCTATCAATATTTTTTAATGTATATAAAAACTTAGACTATGAATATTATTTCTTATGATCACAAGGATGATAAATATTTGAAACTTATGCCCACTAAGTTACTCAAAATCCCTGATTCAAGGAGTTATGCTAACCAAAGCAGAACAAAAGGTGAAATACAGAACTTGATATAAGTATACTGCTGTGTTGAGCACTTTTTAAAAATTTTTTGCTTAGTTAGTCTAGTTTCAAACTTTCACTTTCTATGACAGGAAACATAGAAGAAATTAAATGCTGTTGTGACACATCTGAGAAATCACTTCCTAGTAATTTACCATCAAAAATCTAACAGCTGATTCTGGTTTGGATTAATTTTGAACCTATGTTTAGAGGTCTAAAAGTCAGCCTTCAGAATCTTAGCAAAGCTCACTTTGTAATCAATGAAAAGAAAATAAACACCTCCAGAAGAAATGTCTGTTTGTTATAAGACAGACATCTACTGTAAATTAGATGTGGAGATATTTATTCTTCTACTTTGACCATAAGAAGAGTTTAGAATAACTTAGATAACAACTGGTAGAGATCTAAATTCAGATAAAATCTCTGTGTGCCTTATTACATGCCAGTAAGTTTAAAAGGTTCTTTTCCATGAAATTCAACAAACTTTAAAGCCCTTTTCAAGGAATAAAATGCATCTGCTCTTTGGTATTTAATCATTCTTGTCAGGGCTAATAAATTAAACACATCCAGGACCATTTTCTGACAATGAAGCCAGTTGCCACAGAGAGCTTTGTGCCTCTACTATTTGAACTCTTGCTCTCCAAATGAGATTACCCACAACTGCCCAATGGGGACTGGACTCTCACTGGTGCGAAGGTGCAGAGTGCCAGACTGTCCGAGCCAGACCATGCCTGGGATTGTTCCCATGAGGTAGCTAGATAAACAGCCAGTCCCAGAGCCTGGGGAACACTCTGTGGCACTGGCTTAGTTTATGAAATTATTAGCATCTTGTCTGTCAATGTACTTTACTGAGAGTGTATAAAGTACAAAATTAACACATTACATTAGTGACGATATTATTGTGGTTTTCAGCCACTAAACATTTTCTTTTACCTTAAGTGAAATGGACAACATGAGGTGGAATTAATATTTGTTAGCAAGAATAGCAACAAACAAGTAATTTCTTAGTACACAAATTAATGGTTTTCAGATGCTTAAAACAATCACTGAAGAACTGTGCAGGTACATTCATTCAATACTTCAGAGTTCTACAAGATGGTAACACCATGTTTCTTTTCATCATCTAGTCTGGGATTTTAGATCATAAAGAAAACAGAATTACAGAATGGGTCTTTTTGTTCATATGCTACATATATGAATTGTATACACTAAGGTAACCTTAAATTAGCATTTCAAAATTCTATTTTAATGCCACACAGAGCTAATTTTACAGGCAGCAAACAGGCTAATGCTGGGGTTTGGACAAGGAAAAGGGCCTCCTGGGTAAATTAGAGAAAAGTAAAAATGTAAGGTAAAAGTTGCCAATATTAGGCTCTGCTTACAGACTCTGTGAATCAATAGTTGTGCCTGCTACTTGAAAGAAAAAACCTGGTGCTAGAATATGCAAGAAATTCATCACTTTGCACCTTTGTATTTTAATATCATTACATCCCAATGATATCTTAAAGACATTAAATGAACATCTGTTCAACCAGTAAATAAAATTTAGGAAAATTTGTTTTCTAGCAAAGCAATGGTATTCTCATATTAATATAATATTCTGTATAATGTTTTTTTTCCTTTCAATTTGAACCAAAGACACATTTCTCTGATTTGCTTTTGGGACTTCTCAATGAAAACTTTCATTTGAGCAGCTTTGTTTTATAAAGTTACAACATCTTAGGAAAGACGCCAAATATCTTAGTGAGGAAGAACTAGAAAAAGCCACTGAGGAAGCAGCCACCAAGGGTTGTCTTAGGACCACTCTGTGCTGTAGCATTTTGGGCAAACTCTGGCAAAGGGAACAATAGCTAATTCTGCAAATGCAACTGTCGGAGGATTTGCTTCTGAAATTCAGTTACAAACATCAGAACTGACTCTTTAATGTTTTCACACTCAAAGGGTAACGGTTTAAATGTCAAATACCTTCAGTAAACACTCTTTTTCAGTAAACCCCTTGCTCCATACTGTAGTAATTAGACATATGGCCAAATTATTCTTCAAATACCAAAAGATGATGGTATTACAGAACGTAGGTCAAAGACAATTTGTAAAAAATACACATTTTGGGGAGGAGACAGATGTGCTATCAGCTACTTTACTTTCTTTATATGACTGTGCTAGGTCTGTGTACCAAATGCTTCAAAATTTATTAAACAAAAGATACATTTATGGTTAAATCTTACCCATTTGTTTAACCTTCATTCCACTCTTCTCCTTTGTCATCATGCCTTTCTTTTCTTTTTCTCATCTAACAGCAAGTTCCTCTAGTGTGTTTTAAGTTCATGAGATATTCAGAAGTAGAAATGTTTGGATTTGGATTTGGATGCTCAAATACTCATTAGTAGTGACTAATGTCATAAGAAGAAAAAGAAATTCAGTTAAACTCTTTGTGCATGTGTGTTTAAATTTTACTTTGTTTTCCATTGCACACATTTTTTATTCTCACTAACAGAAAGGGATCACTTGAAAGATGTTTAAAACATACAGCATTTGATTTGACATAATTAGCTTATTTTTTAAAGTAGAAGTCTCTGTAAAAAGTAGATGGAAGCAAAAGATAAACAATGAAATAACATAGTTAATATAATTTATCAACAGCCACTCCATGACATGCAATGAAATCCTATTCTCTTTGCCCATTCACAATGTAAAACTGATTCTACACTAAAATTACTAGGTGTTTTTACAAGTGATAACAAAAACCTAGGAAAATATATCTATGGTAGCTCTGCAAAGCTTCATAGGTTTCAGAGCAGGCAAAGAAAAACAGAGTTAAAGACTTTTAAGAATGCTAGTGGTAATCAGTCAGTGAGATCAAACTGAGTCCAGCACTGCTACTTCCCCGGTGGTGCTGCCACCAGAATTCATATCTTGTAGTTGTATTTCATATCACATTTTCTTTTCCTCCACAGACAGGTTATCTATCTAATCTATCTTATCTGTCTAATTATTATTCTATAATTCTGTCTATATTTATAAATCTTTTTCTGAATACACACAAGTGTATACAAATACCACGTTTTTTAGATATTAGAGAACAAATGGGTTTGTAAAGCTAAAACCCCACAAATTAGTAGAACTTAAGAAAACCCAAGAAGTCTTTAAACATCCTTCTCTTTTCCGTATGAATGAAGTTACGCTATTACAGCTGTCACACATAATAGGTTTATGTATATAAGAATGGATACCTACATAGATATATTTAAGTCACAAAAAATAAGAAAATAAAGAAATGTCATTTTCTTACATTTTTTTTTTTCTTTCAGGATAGTGTTAAGACAGAGACAGATCCACACTCTGGACAGCAAATCTTTATTAACCTACAATAAAATAACATTGCAGAAAGTAACATCTGTAGAAGCTTATTTAAAATTCCAGCAAGGCTGATACCAAATTAACAGCAAAACCTGCATGAACTATGGTAACAATTATGAAAAGAGAAATCTATATAAGAAATATTATAAAAGGTTCTCCCTGTACTCTTTTCATCAGACTTGAAAGGGACTTTTCTCAAACACATTAGGACTATACTATAATTCAAAGGTTGCGTTTATGTTGTAATATTAGCTGCAAAAGAAATGAAATATGCACATGGTAAAAAGAATAGCTTTTCTTTCTTCTGAAGGGAAGTGATAATTTCAGCAACAGAAGGTTTCCATGGACTTTTAAATTTCAAAAGGAAAAGAAGCATATTCTATATTTTCTGGAACTATCTGAAAGAAGAGAAAGAAATCAACATAATCTGAATCAAATAAAAGTGACTAAACCAGTATGATTTCAGTAAAGATTAAAGATTGGATAAAGAAAATAGTACTGAGCAATGAGAAGGACATTTCTGCACTATGCATTGGTAGAAGTAATAATGGAATGCCATGGCCAGTTCTGGTATCTGCAGTCTGAGAAGAAAGCGTTAGCTGCAGAAAACTCAAAGACCAAAGGAACTATTTTAAAATTTAAAAGCATTCTGAATAGTTTGAAAAAACACATATTCAACCATTTCCTTTTAACAAAAATGTTAAGGTATAATTTGATCACCATATTTAGAGAATGAGCAAGTGATAACAGAAAACAGTTTAAAGTAGAAGAAAAAGAGCAAAATTACATCTACTGAGATTATCAGTCAATAGCTGATGATAGGACTTTTTATCACTGACATGTTTGGACAAGCTTGGATATTATTCTAAAAAAGTATTTTATTTGAGTCACAAATAAGCAAAGAGAAGCCTTGCATTTCTTTATCATATTGAAATATTTCCTTTGTTGTTTTTCACGTAAGACTATACTATGCTGACAGTTTTTAACAAACCAGTAGGCACAAGAAAATTAGAATATTTTTTTAAAACTCTCATTCAATTTTTCCTTTTTTTTTTTTTTTCCCTCTGAAGGATGTATGTGAAAGGACAGTGACCTATAAAATGTCATTTATTTGTCTTTGTCTTTAAAGCTACTGAGGTGAGGTAGTAAAATAAATACTAGTAGTACAGTCTTCCTTAGGAACCTGGTCCTATCGTATAATCTTTCACAGATTCTAGAGATTTCTTTTACACATATGAATATCCTATCCCAGACAAAGTTGATAATGAATTGGTAAAAATTCTTTAGAAGTCTTTTTGAAACACCCTCACCCTCCAACATAATAATAAAAGCTTGGGGTGTTTTTGTTTTTGTTTTTTTTAAATAGAGAAAAGTCTAAACATTGACTGATTTCTAACTCATGCCATGTGCATTCTCACTCTATACAGTTAAATAATTATCCATAATGCAGCACAATTAGTAACATTTTCCAGCAACTGCAATGTTGTTTAAACACTCGTTTGCTTATCAGCATGTTAATTGTCTATTTATGGATACATAAAGCACTTTCAAGAGTTGGAGGAGGTTTTAAAGCACTGAGCTGGTTTACTTTATATGTGAAAATACCCTGGAGGCATAACTGTGAACTATGACCAACAAAGGAAGGGAGGTTTAAAATATGCATCACAAAGAAGATACAGCAAAGAGAGAGAGAGAAAGGGAGGAATTTGTGCAGAAACAAAGGTCAACCAGCAGACACTGTGGTGCGGAGTACAAGCCTTCATCTGCAGACCCCCAATGACCACCTGGAGGTGCTGACAGACATGCGTGAAAGATATTAGCATATGCTAATTAGTTCTCAGAAAAACCATGAATATGCTAAACATTTCTCAGAAATATAATGTATATGTGTATTGTGACTGTTTTTAAGCTGCAATGGATGGGTGTTTGATGCGCACATTTTGAGGAGAGATCCCCCATTTGTCCAATGCTTTAATAAAGAATACCTGCTTAACTTATACATTGCCTGCAGGCAGGCAGGCAGGCAGGCAGACAGGAAGGAAGGGAGGAATGAAGGAAGGAAGGAAGGAAGGAAGGGAGACAGAAAACCTAACAACAACTTTGATAACTTCCAATAAAGGTGGTATGTTAATATATTTCAAGGGTAGATTTAATTTAAAATCTAGTCAGATTATAAACACAAGTGAAAAAAACAACGGGTCAGTTTTGTGGGGGAAAATAAATGAAAAAAAAGAGTAGATGTCAAGCAACATTTGATCCTGCAGAAATTCGTAAACATGTGGAATAGCCTATGAAGTACAATCATTGAGTCAAAAGCATTGGAAGAGTTTCAACAATTAGATGGCATCGTAGGAAACATGCAGTTCTAAAAAGGACTTTGATAGGTTGAGTAGTCATTTAACCAGTATCTCTATCTTTTATGTTTTTTCCCCCTTGGCTGTGTAGGGGAATGCTTTTCTTTCCATCTGTTATAAATTGCTCAGGGAATTGCACAATAAATTAAGGATTTACAAGTTCATCTAGAAAAGTTCATTACAGAGCTTTTTTTTTGGTTTGTTTTTTGGGTTTTTTTTTTAGAAAATTAAAAACATTGAGAAAAAGTACCCCCACCAATCCAGAATTACCTAAAGTTACTTTAAACAGAAAATTATATTTTGTATACAGTGAAAACACTGTATTTGATGTTTTTCTGTAGGAAAATAAAAGTAAACCATTTGGAAAAGTAATGGAATTCCATTTCAATCCACCAATCACTACTAATCTGTAAATTGATACAGATTTATCTATAAGAAAAGGAACCACCTTAATTGTCTGACAACTCATTTATGCCAGTCCCAGAGAAATTAATGAGATGATTCATGTAATTAACATCGATGGAGTTTGGCTTATGTGTTAGAAATATTAATGTTGTTTGGAATGTTTAAGAAGTACTCAGTTATAAAGAATACTTCATTATCCTTACTCCTCTGGTGGTGTAAATCCTTCATGTTTTGCTAAAAATATTAGTACTGTGTTCTTCTTTCATTTATATTTTTTAAGAAGTAAAAAAATTAAACCGTTTTTAAGGAGATGTTACAGAACACTTCATAACTAAAATATCATTTATGAAAAAATATATTATTTTAGATGGAAAATAGCAATATTTGTCATTTAAAATGTGGAAAATTTACAGAAATTTAATTCTGTTCATTTTATTTCAGCTACTGTATCATTTCTTATCCTGTATTTTTGCTTTCAATTCTAAAGCTATAATTAATGAAAGAAGAGTCCTCTTTATAGTCAGTGAATGTTAACCAGGTATTGTTTACCCGTTATTTCATTCTGAGCTAGACAGAAGAACTTAAATATATTCCTAATAAATGCATAAACACTTGTTACTTTGTTTTCAATTTTTGTAGTTAACAGTAAATTCCTTTCATTTCTCACTCATACATATACTTCCAGTATATGTTCCTAATGACTTTTAAACCATTTTTGCGGCTCTCCTTGTGCCGACATCCACATCCCTCCAACAGGTTACTTTTTCCTAAGCCATAGTACAGTGCTGTATCTTTGGAGGTTAATTTCTAGATTAAAAAGGAAATCAATGAACTGCAGCTGGGATGTAAGTCAAGTCATTTATCTTTTTCACAGTTATAGTCTATTCTTAAAATGCAAGGGACAAGCAATATACAGAGTAATTTTCGCTTTTCTGGGCAACTCAGCCAACTCCATGTTTTTTTCAAATAAACCCTTCAAAGAATTGTCCTGGTGGAAAAAAATTATTTCAAAATCCTTTTTGCAGTGCTCTCTTCCTAATCAACATAACCAATCTGGAACAAAATTAAAAATAACCAAATAAAACCTACTGTACACAATCAAAAATTTCAGTGTTCCTTTGGAAGTTAAGTAAAACATCTAAAGAAGATGGCCTAAAGTATGGAACGATGCAAATTAAGCAGGTTTGGAAACAGATTTGTCAGGCATGAGGGAGGGTTAGAAAAAGGGACTGCACTGACAGTAGAGGAGTAATGAGGAAACAGGCTTTGAGGAGAACAGGACTGCTCCTTTTGGTTACACTGAACAGTTCAGTGGTCTTGACGGCACCATCAAACTATACTCTCAGGATCCAAGTGGGTAAAAGAGCACCAGTGAATGAGGTCAAGCACTGGATGAAGATCTTCCACACTGCTTAATTGTTTCAGGTCATTCCAGTCAAGTCTTTCGGAGATAATGACTGGGCATAGATTGGAGCACAGTTCCCTTTGGTTACAGCTCCCAAAAGGCAACAGGATGACCCTGCAACAGGACTGACCCCTTTATCTCTATCTGGTCCTCTAACATTAATGCCAGAATGTTTTGCACTTTCATGCACTCTCACATGCTCTGAAGTCATACCCTAAGACACACAACACATACCCTTTTTTTTGCAAACACCACTCAACACTTGTAACCAAATCCTAACATTTCAGACATTTTGGCCTGAAAAACTTTAAAAATCACAGTTATGACTGTATACTTGTGGTCAAAACAGTAATGGAGTGTGACAACATGTTATAAAACAAAGCTTTATTGAGGCAGTAAGAAAGATGAGCAACAACATACCCGAGCAGCAACATGCCCATACAACAACTCACCCTATCACCAATAGCAAATACAAGATCACAAGTGATGCTATGGTTCTTGCAGTGCCAGGGACACTTAGTATCCTGGTAATCTGGTAAAAGCAGCCAAACATGCAAATGCCTTTTGAATGCAGGTAAGAGTTGTGCCACACATTGACTGCCCCAGTGTCTTTTGAGAGAATCACACCTTACATGGATAGTGTGGACAGCATCCTGTCCATGCAGGTGCTATAGGTAAAGGGTCAGGGTGTCAGGAGGGAGAGTGTTGGCAATCTGTCTATGGCAATGATGTTAGTCAAGGGGCAGAGTGTTAGGAGGCAGGGTGTCAGTACTGCGTTAACTGAGATGAAACTTAGGCTCACATCAATATATTGTGAATGCATCCAATCAGCTATAAAAGTGATGAGTTCTATCTAGACTCAACTGGAGTTTACACATGTGACTTATGTCTGGAGCCAAGGATTAGTCTTTGCCTTTGTTTTATTTAGCAATATAAAATACAGTCATAGCAGATCACAGCCATAGCCTCAGGTTCAAATTTTGTCTCAGTAATCAAAGGAGAAACTTTAACCTTAGTTCGTGTAACTCAGGTATTGCCAAACTCATCAGGTTATAGCTATGGTCTACAGGCTACATCTATCTTGATTTCTCCTTCTACAGATTTTCTATTTTATATTAATAATTAAATAGTAATTCTCTGTAAGAAAAAAATACTTCATATACCCAAGAAAAAATTGTAACTGTCAAAGGCAAAATTCTGAATAATGACTCATTTTTGTGGGCATGTAAACCATCTCTTCTTGTCTCCTTTCACAGGACTGTTTCATTCAATATAAGTGGGAATTAAATTTCTAAATCATGTAGGTAGCTTATGAAGAACTGTAACATCAAACAAATTGCCTGAGTCCAATACAATGATTAACCTTGTGGTAGCTACTTGTATACTTGAAAGTTATACTGAAAATCACGTCAGAAAAAAAGAAATGACAAACAACTCTATTACAAGCCGAAGAAAATCTTTTATTCTTATTTGAACATTGTTGACAGCATGAGCTATAAAGAAAATAAGAATTGTGTTGTAGAAAGCATTTTTTATTCTATTTTCATTTTTCATTTGAATAGTTTAAAATAAGTTTCCACCTCAAGTAGTTTGACCAAAAAAATATTCATCTAGACTTGAGAATCACTTCCTTGTTGTTAAGCTAAGTTAAACCACCTCTTCTGAAAATCCATCACAGTACATCAGTAATACCATCTGTACAAATGTAGTTAGTCATTATCAAAAAGTTTATCTTACAGGGAGAATGAAGGACAGCTAAGAACAATGACACTGAACAAATTAATTAAGAATCTGCAGAATAGCACAGAAGTCTGGATTCAGAAAAATAATATGTACTAGCACAGACATTACTATTGACAATTAAAGAACAGCAGAAATCAGTCCAACTGCCCTTTAGTGGCTTTTCACTATGTATAATTAAGGTGTGGATCTCCTTGTCACAAGGTGTTGTGATTATTAAAAATTTATGGGGGAAATAATTCCCTTGATGGCCATTAAAAAATAAAAATATAACTTCAGGCTTGGGAATTTGCAGATTGCTGGAGGCTGGCAGAATAGTCTAGGAAAATATCACTGCGTATGGGTCCTATTACTATTCTGCTTCACAGTAATCTCCTTTTAGCTACTGTTGAAGACAGAATGCTGGACTGACAGGCCTCTGGGCTGACATGCTGCATAGCTTGGTCATTTATCTATTCATTTGCAATTGCCTTTTTTTTTTCAGTAGCTGAGCTGCCTGTAGAAAAACTTGTTTTCTGACAAAGTAGTCCTGTGGATTCTGAAGATATCAAGATGGAATAAAGCTACACTCTGTTGTCAATTAAAGGATAGGAGTTCCTTCTTCTTGAAGATTTTTCAAGTTGTCAGCCTAGACTTCTGCTTGCAAAGCCTCGTGTACGTTGCATTTATTGCTTACATTACCTTACAAAGTTTTAGTTAGTTTCAATCTCATAAAGTCAGATATATTTTTGCTGAAATCAGTGACACCATTCTGTGTTCAACAGCAACAATGTGTGTCAGTGTGACAACAAGCTGAGCATGGCCTTTGTTTTAGATAAGAAGCTGCCAACAACTGAGTGTATCAACTGCTGGTGTATAAGTTTCTCCGCGAGTTCATTAAAAGAGTGTGAATGTCTCCCTGAGTTAGCTGGACCAACATGAGGGGAATGTATATACATGTCTCAGCCCAACATAGAGTATAAAAGCTCCACAACTAGCAAAAGAATTTCGATGAGAACAGGGGGCTTGAGCTGGTTTCAACCTAGGGTTTCCTTCCCAGAGACTGGGGATGCCCAGCATTGTGACTGAGCATATCATGGACAGCAGTAATGGAAATGCCATTGGTATTGTGACTGAACTATGTATTGCAACTGCTGCGTTTTACTAAAATAGAGGTTGTAGAGTCTACTTCTTAGGAGATATTAAAAATCCACCTGGGCGCGGTCCTGTGCAGCCTGCTCTAGGTGAACCTGCTTTGGCAGGGGTTTGGACTAGATGATCCACAGAGGTCCCTTCCAACCTCTCCCATTCTGTGATTCTGTAATAAAAAAAAAAAGAAAATTTAAAAAAATCACATATGTATTTGTATGTATACATAAACATATAGATACGCATATACATATGCATATGTACACAATTTTTGTGTGCAATATGTAGTGTAGAAAGGATAAACTAACTCAGCCAGCTCTATAAGAAGGCTCTTGGTTTCTGACTTCCTCAGAGTCTCTGGGCATAAAATCAATTTCTATACCTGGTGTCTTGCTTACTGTCATTTCTGTTCATTACACTTCTCTATCTAATCATAGTGTGGTAGAGAAAAGCTGATGAGTGATTATCAGATAATAAGACACTGCAAGAGCATCATACAAGTAATGGCACAAATATTAACTTTTAATTTGGCATATTGACATTCAAAGACTAAGTCTACTTTGCAAAATTGGCTGAAAGTTTACATGGTAAAATCAGTATTCCCCTGTTAATGAAAAATGTTGATTCTAAACACAGTGTATTTCCAGCACTTTGTCACTTGCACAAAGTTTGTTTGGGTTTGTTTTTTGGGTTTGTTTTTTTTTTTTTTCTTTTCAGATTAGCAATGTAAAACCTTTTTCAGATCACTATGTTCAATGACTGTTTCTTTTAAAATAATTTGCCCGGCATTAGTAGCTTGATGTCAAAATAATTATTTATATTTCTTTATACTGAACTGCATTTACCCTCTGTTGTCCCAATTACATAAACAGTCTAAAAGCCTTTGAATCTAGTGGAATGGTTACTGTTGTTTGATATGGCTTAAAATTTAATGCTGATTTGAATGTTGTTTTCACTACTATTTTCCAAGCTCTCTAGGGAGCACTCTCTGTAAATGTATTTCCCCTGTTAAGATATTTTGTGTTAACAAAGGGTTGAAAAGCAGCCTTGACACTGAAGTAAAGACTTTGAGGGATACAGAATCATAGGATAATTTTGTCTGGAAAGGACATCTGGGCACCTGGTATTCCAACCCCTGCTCAGATCAGGGTCAGCTAGAGCAGGTTGCTCAGGGCTGTGTCTGGTTGGGTTTTGAGTATCACCAAAGATGAATTCCACAAAGTCTCTGGTCAACATTTTCTGATTTATGGCTATGTCATTCCTCTTATCTGTATCTTATATATGTATCCAGAAACATTTCTCTTCTATTTCTATATAAGAGAAACTTCAGATCCCTTTTTGTTGTTTTTTGTCAAGTTTTGCCAAAACAGTAGTGTTTGTGAGAAAAAAAGCTTAGAAGAGGAGAATAAGAGAAATGAAGGAGTGGAATATGAAGAGTAAAACTAAAGAAAGACTAGGTAGAGTAAAGTTGTTTTTAGCCCTGTGACTGAAAGTTAAATTGGATCATAGGAGAGTTAGCTAGATTTGAAGAACTGTATTAACTTTTGTTAAGAGATTAGTGCTTTGATACAGCTGCATCCTCAAGAATAATTTTGTAATGATCCTTCACAACACTAGAGTTAAGTACGATGGTTCATAACGGATGTTCCAAAAAATTGCCTAATGGACAGAGTAAGATGGAAGACAAACAATAAGTATTTTTTTTCTATATGCACAATACTCAAGTTGTAATGACAATGGAAATACTCTAGGGAAAAAAGCCTTTCTTTTCTGAAATACTGTTTATGAGTTATGCTTATTCAGTCCTGTATTTAAAAACAAATAAACAATTTTCTCAATGGAGAAAATTGTGACTATTCACAGGATGAATTCAGAGATAGATTCAATATTTCAACAGAGATAAAGATTCCATACAAACAAGCTAGGAAAAAGCAGTTTTCAATCAGTTTTGCAAATCGGCTTCTACAGTAATTTCAGAGTTCATTTTACCTATTAAGGTCTTGATTGTTTTAGCTGATTGAAAGCAAATAAATGGAATAATACATAAATATTTGTTTATTAGCTTGATTTTATTGCTGTTCTTTGTTTAGTATACTCAAAGTTTATATGTAAAAAGTGCCTCTTCATTGTTATCCTCTTAGTTTCTCATATCTACTTTTTCTGTTTGCACCTTTTTTTTTATTTTATTTCCAACATACACAAACACCTTTATGATAAATATTTAACTAATTCTGAGATATACTCCTGTGTACACTAAAGAAGTTTTTAAAGTGAATATGATTATGTTGGAGATGTGACTATAATGTTCAAATCTACCTCTGTCTCCTTTGGAAGTAAAAACTGCAGAATAGAATTATGTTTTTATATTGTGCAGGAAAGACACATGCATTCTTTGTCAGTACGGTTCTGTCACTAAAACATCTTTAAAGGGGATTTTTATTGAGTGTGCTGTCTAAATCAGCTTTCCCATCAATTTTTCAGCCATTTGTAGTCAAAAGTAATGAGTGTCTCAGCTCATACCTTTCAAAGTAATATATTAGAAAATCAAAGTAAGAGTGCATTGAATGGAAACTGCATTGAACTTCAGAAAGGAATACTGATACATTTTTCCTGCTGAGGAAATTATGGTGAAGAGCAAAAACTGGTTTTGATTCTGTTAGCTGTTGACAATTTAATTATTTTAAGGATTTTCTTAAGAAGTTCCTGCAAATTATTAATGTGTTGTACAACACAAAGTGAAGTTGCGTTTTTTTAAGCAAGAAATTATAAATTGCTACCAGATTGCATTTAGAATGTAATATGTATGAAAAATTTAAAACTAGAAATATGTTTTCTCTGATGGGAAATGAATTATTAACGCCAATGCAATAGGTTCAATTTATATATATATATATAACATTCAGAAAATAAAGAAATATTTTATTTTCTTTCATACCTATTTCTCCCGCCTTTCAGGAGTCAGTATAGTTAAGGGCAACATCTTGTTTCTTCAATACAAAATACAAGGAAAATACTTTTTAAAATCTCAATTCAGGCTATATTCACCATGAGAAAGGAGTGAAAATTCAAATATATAAGGAGGAAATCAGAAAGCAGAAAAAAGAAATGTTGATGAGGAGGAGACAAGAAATATTTAGTCCCTGTAAATGGTAGAAAGATGGACCCAGAAGGGTTAAGGTGTGGTAGAGAAATTACATGAAGCAACTAACCTGTCACTGCAAAACTATTTGGACCTTATTTTGGAAACACGTTACTTGTCCTCAGAACAACGGATGAACTTTAAGCAGTTTAATAACAGCAAGAGGAACTGCAGAAAAAATGTATGTTCAGCCTTTATGTTAGTAATATAAATTCAAAATGTAATCCTACTCATTCCCAGTGATGGGGAAAAGCATTTTTTCCAATATCTAGATTGTTTGCCTAAATGACATCAGAAAACCGAAGGGTCTCATGAAAATATCCTAATGGCGAAAAATACATTTGAAAGAATTCTGTCCTACTTAACAAAGGTCTCCATTGTAGTTTCCACTTTCCAGTCAACATAACTTTATATCCCTCACACAGTGAATTTAATTCCGTGTTGTTTATATATTTCTACTGTGACATTCCCATAAATGTGTCTCCAGCACATGTAATAAAAGTAGGTGATGATAGAGCAGTTTATACCCTATTGATGACCCTAAAACTTAGGGTGATTGGATGATCCTCTAAAGAGTCTGCCCTTCATACTAAAGAAGGATGCTACAAGTGAGGACTTCTACAGCACCAATTATCATCTACTTTGCAGGAAGAGACTGAAAGGAACAATTATAGAATGGGATTATTTTGTTATGCTCTGTCAATTAAGGCAGAAGAAGACTGGATTAGCTGAAAACTGGAAGAATTCCTAGTATTGTTTCAGTACAGATCTTCTTCCATTAGTGAGAATATATTCATCTCATACTGTTATGTCTATGTTTGGCCCCATATGAAGGCCTTATTAAAAAAAAAAAAGAATGGGAAAGAGTCCAGATACCATGTACTTTAATCCTTCTTTCTATCTCTGATGTTTCATCAAGGTAGGTAGGAGATATCGCAGAATCACAGAATTACAGAATGTTAGGGGTTGGAAGGGACCTCTGTGGGTCATCTAGTCCAACCCCCCTGCCGAAGCAGGGTCACCTAGAGCAGGCTGTACAGGACCTTGTTCAGGTGGGTCTTGAATATCTCCAGGGAAGGAGAATCCACAGCCTCTCTGGGCAACCTGTTCCAGTGCTCCGTCACCCTCAGAGGGAAGAAGTTCTTCCTCATCATCAGATGGAACTTCCTATGCTTCAGTTTGTGCACGTTGCACCTTGTCTTGTCGCTGGGCACCACTGAAAAGAGTTTGGCCCTATCCTCCTGACACCCACCCTTAAGACGTTTATAGGCATTTATAAGGTTCTCTCTCATCCTTCTCTTCTTCAGGCTGAACAAGCCCAGCTCCCTCAGCCTTTCCTCATAGGAGAGGTGCTCCAGTCCCCTCACCATCCTTGTAACCCTCCGCTGGACTCTCTGCAGTAGCTCCTCATCTGTCTTGAAATGGGGAGCCCAGAACTCTTCTTAATGCACCCCAGGAGACCATTGGCACTCATGGCAACAAGGGCACACTGCTGGCTCATGGTAAACTTGTCGTCCACCAGCACACCCAGGTCCCTCTCCACAGAGCTGCTCTCCAGTAGGCCAGCCCCGAGCATGTACTGATGCATTGGGTGTTCCTCCCCAGGTGCAGGACCCTGCATTTGACCTTGTTGAATTTCATCAGGTTCCTCTGCGCTCAACTCTCCAGCCTGTCCAGGTCTCACTGAATGGCAGCTCAGACTTCTGGTGTATTCACCACTCCTCCCAGTTTTGTGTCATCAACAAACTTGCTGAGGGTACACTCTAACTCTTCATCCAGGTCATTGATAAAGAAGTTGAACAAGACTGGGCCGAGTATTGACTAGTTACCAGCCTCCAACTAGACTCAGCGCTGCTGATAACAACTCTCTGAGTTCTGCCATTCAGCCAGTTCTCAATCCATCTCACTGACCACTCATCCAGATCACACTTCCTGAGCTTCCCTTAGGAGGATATTATGGGAGACAGTGTCGAAAGCCTTGCTGAAGTCGAGGTAGACAACATCCACTGCTCTCCCCTCACCTACCCAGCCAGTCATGCCTTCATAGAAAGCTATCATATTGGTCAAGCATGATTTCTCCTTGGTGAATCCATACTGACTACTCCTGATAACCTTCTTTTCCTCCCCTTGCTTGATGATAACCTCCAGGATGAGCTGCTCCATCATCTTTCCCGGGATAGAGGTGAGGTTGACTGGCCTGTAGTTCCCTGGGTCCTCCTTCTTGCCCTTTTTGAAGATTGAACATTGGCCTTTCTCCAGTCCTCAGGTACCTCTCGTGTCCTCCAGGACCTCTCAAAGATGATGGAGAGTGGCTCAGCAATGACATCCGCCAGCTCCCTCAGCACTCATGGGTGCATTCCATCAGGGCCCATGGATTTCTGGGCATCCAGATTGCTTAAGTGATCTCTCACACAGTCCTCCTCGACCAAGGGAAAGTCGTCCTCTTTGTAGGCTTCTTCTCTTACCTCCGGGGCCTGAGATTCCTGAGGGCCAGTCTTAGCACTGAAGACTGAAGCAAAGAAGGCATTCAGTAGCT
>Ga0065711_1033404_pt1 | contig 25570 bp, 17 predicted proteins | sample Hoacrofraction12_FD_59098 | JGI IMG/M metagenome (GOLD analysis project Ga0065711, IMG submission 59098) | Hoatzin crop microbial communities from Cojedes, Venezuela - Epithelial fraction 12 v2 (version 2) | ecosystem: Host-associated > Birds > Digestive system > Esophagus > Crop | place...
CGGGGCGGCGGGACCGGCCTGGGGCTCGCAGAAACGCGCGCTGGCTGGACGTGGAGCTGCTTCACGGCGCAGTGCAGGAATGCGCGCTCTGGCAGTCGGGGAGCTGTTGGAAGTTGAATTCAAAGTTGATTTATAACATTCAGTATTAAATGACTCGCTGTGTATCTTGTATTTTGCCTTTCCGTTATGATATATAAATTCATTTCAGTCTTGTGTGCTGTCTTCAGAGTTGTTATATGTGATCATGCAGTTTTAATTGTACATAAGACAAACAGAATCATGTTTATTGAAGTAAGGCTCTAAGGTATGAAGCCAAAAGGCTCGTTTTAGAACCAGAATTAATAACAGTTGTTTTCTTTTCAAACATAATTTTACTTGAATTAAATCCTGCAAACTGTTCTGCAAAATCCCAAACAGTTTTTGATCCTTTAGCATGATGTACTTTAAAGGTAGGCAAGAGAGAGTCAAAGAAGTGTACATTAATATTTCCAACTATTCCAGACCACAGCTGCAGAAAGTGTTAAGTATATCAGTTATTTAAATATGTTTATTTTAACCAACTATAGGCCAGGGCAGAAAATAGGACAAGTATCATCTTTCTGGAATTAGGTGCGTATTCTTCACCCCCAAGAAAAAGCTCTAGAGAAAATGCTACATTTATGCGTACAGAGCACATGTAAAAGGGGAGATAGTAGGCGCCCCAGCACCCACTGCTATAGGTGAACTTTTTCTAAGTATTACAGGAGTTCCCGAATGCCAATTTTTTCAAATGCTTGCTTCCAGGATTAGTTCTTTATTTGATTGGCCTACAGTGGTACTTGTGAACTTAGGAAAGTGTTGTAGGTCTGCCTAGTGATTCGGAGCCCGATCCTACATTTCTTCTGATCCCACACCTCCCCGGGATTTCAGAGGGAGCTTTGCACAAAAGCACCAGGCTGTTATGTTTGAGCAGTGGGAAATGCTGGGTTTCCTCATGCATTATGCACTCGGAAAAAAAGTCTCCTGCAAATGTAGATGTACAACAAAGGTGTCTATATTCTAACAGAGGTCTGTTGATTCTGATCTGAATTACACGTCTTAAAGTGATGAGGGCTCTTAGGTGTCTGAACTTTAATAAATTTAAATTAGATTTGAACTGGTGTGCTAAGCCAGATTTTGTGGTTTCTAAGGAGTCTCTTCTTTCTAGTGTAGGTGTACACTGGGGGAACTGTTCAGACTGGGCACTTGCATTTGTGAGTAAGGCTGGGGTGGTCAGTCTGTGTGTTATATTTCTTGTTTATGCAGTGACAGGAACAAAAGAGTGTTTTGCCAGAATAAGAATTTTAGCTTTGAGGGACTAATGAAGGTATTTTAGCTAAGGAGTTTGTACTAGGTAGGGTTTTTTAATTTACTGATTTTTGTGAGTGTTCACTGATTTTTGTGAATTTTTTGAGGAATAAACTCTTTCCTATTTGGACCCCTCAAATCATACGGCATTTTGGAAAATTTTGGTCTAAGTTTTAATGAGACTGTAGAACATGATAAAATGTTTTTTTAATATTTCTGAACTAGCAAGTGCTTTATAGATCATGCAGGGACTAAAAGTGCTCTAACAAACCATCTTGCCATAATCCAGGATTTTTAAAATTTAAAAAAAAAAAAGACGTAGAAAAGAGAATTGAAAAAGGTCAGATTTTTTTGAGTCGGTAATCTGTATTGCTCCTATAGGCCCAAATTCTGGTAAGGTCACCAAAGTTCTCAGAAAGGAAGAAATATAAAATCACATCAGGGACTGAACTGAACAAGCTGAACCTTTTTACAGTTCCAAAACCAACACACATCCACAGCACCTATCAAGGAAAGACATGAAGAAAGCACTCCATTTTAATGTAGCTTTTAACACACCATCAAAGTGCTAAAGAATGAAAATCCTGTGTTCTTGCTGTAAGCTGGAAAAGCCTTATCCATGGCTGCAAAGGAGACCAAGTGGGATGGCACTCTTGATCTGTGACATTTGGTCATGGTAGCTTTTCCCTTTGTAAACTCCTCAGCAGCAGAGTTTTATCAGCAAGTTTCCATTCCCATAATTTACAGGTTTCAAAGGATTTAGTTCTTCCATTTAAAGTGCTTATCTGCATACGTATTTTGAGAGTTCTTCTCCAAAATTATCCTAAATGAAAAACTGAAAAAGTACTCGCAAAATATCACACCATAAGATACATCATCTAATGACTGGGCTTGAAGCAAATATGTTTTTGTTGTCTGTAAAAAATTAAAATCACCACTTTCCATTGTTACACTGATTTTTAAAACTGCAAAGTAATCAAATCATAGGTTTTAAAAATTAATTTTATTTTCACTTAAGAGTACAACCACATGAACAAGCAGCAAATTACATACAACTTAAGAAGGAAAAACAGAAGGAGCATTATTGCTAGATCATAAACTCTCTTGCCTTTTGTGATGGTGTGCTGGTTTATACTAGCTTGGGATTCCTGCCGGCTTTCTGGCGTCTTGCTCTGAAGTCCAAGTGCTGGTAGTGAGACACTGAGCATGGCCCGCTAGCTGCAGTGGGCATGGTGAGCGCTGTGTTTCTGTCTAGCTGGACTGAGTTTCTCCTAACCTGTGCATTATGGGCCTGATTCTTCTCTTTCAAGACCTTTTGCAGCAATAAAGTACGTGCATAATGCTGTCTTCTGCTTTGTGAGAACTTTGCAGAGAGCGTGTGTTCATAGCCCTGACTGCGTAAAGCCGTGCAGAATCTGGTTGTGCTTTGTAAGCACTGGATGCCCAGACTGTTCTGTGTGGCTAAAAGCTTTTAAAAATGCAGTGTTGTAAAGCAGCGTTTCCCGGTGAAACATATTACAGCTAGGCAGTTTATACTTGCACTGCCTCTTAAAGGTTGAGGGAAGCTCCAGGTAAAAGTTCTGAGCAAGCTAATAGACTCTTAGGTGTGGAGGAAGTCCTCAGTTTCTGCTTGCTAACCTGGGATTTGGTCCCTCTCCTTGTACTCCAGATTTATCATTATCATCTGGATAAATCAGAAGACTTTATAGTTTTCCTCAGTGTTTTCTGACATAGGAAGATTATCCAGAGGATGCTGAGATGCAGTGTGCCGTAGCACAGGTGCTTTACAGAGGTCTACTCAACATCTTTCCTCGTGACTTGGTTTCCAGAAGTATTGGCTGACACCAGGTCAGGTTGACCTCCTTGAGAAATGCAAAGTTACTCTGCTACCTGAAATTATTTTCTGAAAACCACTGCTCTTCTCAAGTAATTTGCCCTGGAGAAGGATGACAGTAAGCGTATATGTGGCAAGAATCTGGCTTTCTACTTTTGTTTTACCTCAGCTCCCTCTAGGCTTGCACTAGCCTCTGGAACGTGCTACCCTCACTCAGGCAACAAGCTGACTACCAAGTCTCCAGATTTTCTTGTTTTGTAGGTGTTTTCTGGGGATAGATAGTTTCTTTAGGGCGGGGAGATCTATTTGGCATCTTTTCTTATGTCTCGATTGCCAGGAGCGCTGAAACACCTTCATTCTTTTAAAAGTTTTTCTTGGGAGATGGAGTAGTTTCTGTATCAGAAATCCCTGACTGTGTGCAGCATTTTTTCCTGCTTCCAGTTAACTCTCTGAGCCGTTTGATGGAATCAGTTTGGGGTGCCCAGCATAATTAGAAGAGTGGTTGCAAAGTGGCTGTTGAAGAACAATCGTTGTCCTCGCTGTAAGGTTGCCAGAGCTAGACCAGCGCCAGCTACTCTCCGAGCCAGCCACCAGCCTGGCAGCCTGGGCCTGGCAGGGAATACGGGCGTTGGCTGCGCAGTGCTCTCGCCTCTGGCGACTCGTGCTGTGCCGTCTCTGAGAAAGGAAGAGGATCCCCAGTTTGGTCCTTTGTAAGATTTAAGCGCTGCCAGAAGATCTCAAAGCCGCACTAGGAGGACCAGTGGTGGGCTTTGCAGAAAAGCAATTCATTGAAGGGAAGCCGTGGAATCAGTCATGTCTACAGTTAGGGAATTAATTTCTGTAAAATCTGTTTTGTGTTGCAGAGTGAGCTGGTCATCTGAATCTTGTAGTATATTCTTTGTGTTTTTAGAAAACACATGAATGTGATCAGGCAAGTTCGCTACTAGAGTGCAGATTTCAGGTTTCGTTGTACTGTGATTTTTTTTTCACAAATTGCCCTGAATTTTGGAAGGCGAGTTCTCTGCCTCCATTGCCCACCAGAGGTGTTATGCGCTCTTGTATAATACAGCTCTGCAAAATAATTCTTACTCTTAAATTTTCTAAATGGTACTTTTGTGGTCAGTTGTGACCCATAGCAGAATTGGGAAGATAATTTTTTCAAAATGAAAAGCAGTGCAGGTATGTAGAGCAGTAAGAGGCTGTTTCAAATGTCAGATATGTAGACCCTGATCCTTATAAAGTTAGGCACCTAAATGTTTTCAGTTACTTGGTCTGTGTTTCTTTGAGATGAGTCATTGTGTTGGAGGGTAAGTGGCCTTTGCTTTGTGCTGAAAAGCTGATGAAAGTTTCCCTTGAGAGATTGCCTGTTTCTGAAGTTACACCACGTAGTTCTGTAGAGGTGTTTTGTATGTATGTTGAGGATTTTACTTCTTCTGCATGAATCTTAGACAATTTTGTGTTGTTAAAGTCCCCACCTCTGGAGTCTTGTGACTATGTGAATATCTCAGATTTCAACTTGAAAAAGTACTTCCTTGTACAAACGTAAAAAGACTAAAAACCTCATTTGTTAAACAAAAAACAAAAAGAATCCACTGTTTGGTATTTTTTCATTCAGACAGTGTTTAGCCAGTCTTAAGACTTTTGTCTGGTTGGAGCTGGCAATACTGCAACAAGTACAGATTGGTCCAGGCAGGAAATTTTAGCTAATCAGTGCATACCACTGCAATAAATGGTGCATTTTGACCTATGGTAAGATTTCAAATTAGGGCTGCAAAGATGACAAGACAGTGAATTGTCCTCTTGCAGCATATGACCCTAATTTTGCCTTGCTTGAGGAAATTATTTCTACACAAATTGTAATATGTTGAAAGTCAAAGAAAATAACTTTAGTGCCTTTATGGCTGAATTTCATCATTTTTTACAGAGTCTTTATGACTGTACAGAGGATTGTATTCTTTCAGTGTTACCTATGAATGAGAAGAATGTCACAGTAATTCAGATGTTTAATAAAAAAATAGTGTCTTGTCTAATATTGTTGTCTAAATAGCTTGTCTAATCCATAGTCAATAGAAAGAGACACCTCTGGAGGATGACGCAATTTATCTTCTTAGATGTCTGTTTTAAGGTGATGAATCATTGTATAGAGCTACTTATCTCTTCTCATTGCCCATACAGGAGGCCCAGAGAAGGAGCTTAGGCAACACACTGAACTTTCAGACAGAGAAATGGCAGTAACACCCCTTTTGACAAGAGCTGGTAAGCAGAAAGTGCTGAAGCACACTAGCACGTGGGCATCTCTTTCAGGAGAAGCACAAAGCTGGTAAATCCACAGCTTTCCAGATCCCCATCTTTCTTCTCAACAGCAAGGCTGTGTACAAGGCATGGAGAGGGTGGAAGCCACCTTTGCTGCTGACCCCAGGAGACCAACGGAGTCTTTGGCAAATGGTGTAGGGTTTGGTTGTTGCTTTGGGTTGTCACAAAGGTGAAATTTGACCAGGCATTGTCACCAGACTGAGGCATCTGTGTTTCCTCAGGTGGAGAAAAACCGATCATACATATACAGCAAATCATGTCCTAATGGTAAGGCATGTGAATGATGCCTCTGAAAATTGACAGTGATTTACATGATCTCCACTAATCCACAGCATGGTTCTGTCAGCCACTGCGTTGCTACAGATGCAAGGAAACGATGCATGCTGCTAGCACATTTCAGGCCCTTTTTGGTGTGATTACTCTGCTATTTTCTGAAAGCCCTACCGAGACCCAACATAAAAATTCAAGCCCACTCCTCACATCCGCTTTTTGTGTAGGATTTCAAAATATATATTTAGAACTTCAGAACAATTTCTATAAATGCTTGCCAATATTTTAAAACTGATCTGCACATGCTCCTCTGGTCTGCCCTTTTGGCTTGACTTCTTTGAGCATTCACACAGCCGTGCTTTACAGGGATGAACAGGAAGCGAATAGACAGTGACTTTGGGAGTGCTGGAATGCCAGCTCTGAGGAATCTATACCACAGGCTCTTGCGGTAACTTTTGCCAGGTCCATGTGGTGGTGATTGCCGTTGGTGGGATATGGCAGTGACTGTTGCTCCCTTCTCATGGCCGGGGGCTCCCCTTTGTGCTTTGGGGCTGCACAGCTGCTGCTGGAGCATTGCACTCTAAACACGGTAGCTGCTGGGGACAGAGCCATGGTTCATTGTGAGGCCCAGGGCTTGTGGTCCAAGAGCAGAAATGGTGGCATGTGGCTCAGCTGGACCACTAGCCTGGCAGAGCTGCTGCTGGGCTGTTTGCAGAGAGCTCTTCATCGCATGAAACTGTCCTGCAGCTTTGCAAAAGCCTGCTTTAATCACTGCCAAGAATGGACGTAGGCAGCAAACTGCAGTTTACTTGTGCCCATTCCATGGGCAGAAACCATCCAAGTTTCTCAGCTGAAATGGGATCGTTTTAATGGTAATATTTTTAATTTGCCTGGCAGTGTTGGAGCCTGGGCATCACTGTGGAAAGCAGTTCATGTGGGCTTAGCAATACTTGGAGAATTTAAGGGCTATGTTCATGCAACTTGGAGTCTGGCTGTTCCTGTGCTTACTGTTTCTTGTTAGCTGGCTCTGTGCAGCTTTCTGAACACTCTTTGGAGGTGTTGCAGCTCTCTTCACAGGATTATACCACGTTTTTATCAGTTAGCTGATAAAAAACCCAACAAACTAACAGCATGTGCAGTGAAGGAGCCCTGTAAGGGTAATAGCAGAAGTTGAGCGTCGGTTCACTTTTCCTCAGTAGCCATTTTACCTTTGCCCGTTTCCCCTTTCCTGCTGGCTAATGGCCTACACTACTTCCCAAGTAATTTTGTAACACTAGGATTAGGAAAAGCAAACAGTGTCTGGAATAATAGACCATTTAAAAATTACATACCCATGTGAACTGAATTGTGCTTAGGAACCTTACTCTCAAAATAGTGGATAGTTACAGGGAAAGCTTCTAGTCCCACTGTTGGCATGGCTTTTTAGTATGGGAGGGCTTTTGAATTTAGAACACCTTCAGAGCTGGCAGTATATTTTAAAATATCAGTATCTGAACTAGTCTCTGAGTTTTAGCACTGGATGAGCTTGAGGTCCATTTGCATGTTTAGTATCATTTTATTGTCTGTTTGTAAAATGCTTTGAATTCACAAAGCTGAATGTAAATGAACATTATTACTAAAATTTTGTATGCAGCAACAGTGTCAAAAGAATCTGTTTTGAAAAATAGAAATAAATTATTGATTTCATTTTAGATATTTCATCCTATTGTATTTATGACCCAATAAATTTTCTTTTAACACATATAGTATGTTTTTTGGAGTGTCAAAAGGCACTTATATGCTACTCTGATACTTCATTTTCATGCATCTGTGAAGCTAAACCTCTGAAGTCTCACTCTTGCAAAATGCTTAGTTCCACACAGTCTGTGTTTTTATGAAATGGGAATGCTAAGCAGTAAAAGAATTAGGTATCTCGAATATGGATTACTAGGATTTGGCCCATGGTTAATGTATATTCCACATGGCTGGAAGCAACAGCTGCATTTTGGTTACAGTGTACTTCATTTTGGCCAAGCAATATAGAACTAATATTCTGACATTTCGGCAATTTTCAGCCTTATGTGAACAGCAAGCAATGTTTGCTTCAGATCGCTTGACCAACAGATATTGGTAGAGTGGCCATGATAAAAGTTCCCAGAAAATAAAAGCATAGGCAATGCTTTCTGTGTGTTGTCATCAGCACTGATAGGTATTGTGTCATTCCTACATGTACAATCCCAGTATAATTCTGAATATAATTCTGAAACACATGTAAGATACATAATTTTTCTCTGAGTAATTTTCATTCTATTAATGCAGTTTCATGCAGACGATGGAAGCCATTTAGTGCAATGAGTATTCTCTGCTCTTTCTATCAAAGATACAAAACACACTTGCATGTGTTAGCTTGAAGAATTAACATTTTTCTCTGCATAGGACTCCTAAGGTAAAGTCGAGTATCCCTGTATTATGCCATATTTTTTACTGATGTAACTCTGCATAACTGCCACACATTGGTTTGAGTACAACAGCTTCAGCAGACATGACCTGAGGATGTAGTTTGTTATACCTAATGTACAATTCACTTGTGCATCAGTGTAGCTGGATCGTGTTAAAGAAGTTTGTAAAATAGACATACACATTAGCTGTAGGCTTAGGGAGACATAATGCCATTGTTTATTCCACAGGGTCTAGAATAACTCAATCTTGAGAAACGGTCTCAGAAACCACTTGGTTCAGAGTTATTTGAAGGAATCACCTGTATCTTATTTCTTAGGCAAATGTTCTGCCTTTGAGGGATATGTGCCATGCAGGCAGAAAAGACAGCAGCAGTTGGTTGAGGGAATTAAATAAAATACCCAAGAAAGAAGCGTGATTTCTGTCAGCTTGAGCAGAATTAGGGCACATGTGCGTCATGGTGCTGTGCTAGTGCATTAAATCATTACCAGCAACATCCATGGAAATATGTGACTTGTTTGGGGTTTCCTTAAGCAGAATGTGTCATGTTTTGACCCTGATCCATCTCCTGACCTTTATGCTTGCAGCTTGCTTCTTCAGAGGTTTAGTGAATGGCGAAAGCCTATCCTTTCCTATTCCTCTATCTTTATTTACAGGAGCATGCTATCCATCTGAAGCAGTAACTTATTCAATTCTGATTTATCCAGATATCTTCTGGCTGTATCACATAGCATTATGAACACTGCATTATCAAAAAAAGAGCAAGGAACTGGAGAGAGCTAAGAAACCATAACAGGGAATCTCAAACACAGGCCAACATGTCTGATGGAAGTTGTATGGCACAAATAAGGTGCTGGAGCAACGATTAAAGGGAATAGGGCATTGTGGCAGCCAACAAATATTTGAGATGTGTGAAAAGGAAACAGAGAAATGTAGGGTAGGACCTTCTGTATATGTATATGTATATGTATATGTATATGTATATGTATATGTATATGTATATGTATATGTATTTTTAGAAGTGGATGACTGTAAGGGAAACTTGATAATGGCATGAGGAACATGGCTGTCAAGGAAGGGAGGAAAAGCTCTTCACCTGCGAGTTTGGAAACTGGCAGATAAAACGATAGCGGCAGATAAAATGTATTGTCAAGAGCAAGCTCTCGTGTTCAGGAGGGTGGCTGAAGTTATCTGGCTGGTGTTTTCCTTCTCCATCTCCTGTGCTCCTTCAGTTACAGTCAAATGCTTTCCAACTTAGACACCCCACCAGCTGCATTGAAGCCCCTTGGATATGTAGAGATAAGTAAATTTGCCTGCATGTTCTTGACTCTTTTAAGCTCCCTAGGATACAGTTCCACATTTGATGGTCTCGTGTGAAAGAGAAGTTTTAGAATACTAATGCCTGATGTAAACTATTCCTTTTTGTAAATGTTTTGCAAGCATACACCTCAAAATAAGAAATTAATTCCCCTTGGAGTATATTTATGTTTCATTAGAAATAGTAAAGTGTTGATGAAAAGCTGTAGTAATAAAAGGCTTATCAATTTGTAATTACAGTTAAAGGGATTTTCGCCTAAGCTTGTAAGAATTCAGAAACATATAGAGGTAAACATTTTAAAAATGTTTAGACTTGGGCTTCTACAGCAATAGTTTATTGCTTTGGAAGATCAGCAGATTTGACGGTCAGAAAACTTATTACGATGCCCTCAAATGTACTCGGGAACCTAATTTTGAGTGTTCTTTGTTTTTAATTCTAGTTGAAAAACCTTTAAAAATTAACAACATGGGTTAGATATATTTGTCTGTTTGACTATCTTTCTTCCTGATTATTGATTTCCTAAATTTTTTAAATTTAGATATGTAGTTACTGGTTTTTTTTAATTAGTCAAGTTGTTTCTAGAGATTTGGACAAACTACAGTACAGAATATAGAGCTGTTTGTTTTCTACCTAAACCAAAACAGGAAGGTGACGTAAATGTTTTGATACTGATCACCTTTTACAAGCCTATAGTTCTAGCAAGCTTGATGTATCTATTTTCAAAAGAAAAAATATTCCAAATTTCGTAGTTGACTAGTATGAGCAGAAATTAAAAGGTAATTAAGATTAATGGAAAAGCCCATGAGCTTTATAGAAAAAAATTAAAAAGTTATTAGATAATGAAGGCTTTTCTAAGATTTGGAAGCACTGTTTAGACGTAACAGAGACTTGATTCATTGGTTACAAAAATTCTGTAGAAATTTTGCCAAATATTACTTAATTCTGTGGCATGATTTTACCATTTTTTATTTTATTAAGCAGAAACTTCTTCAGCAAGTGGTTTATTTAAATTTAGAGCACTTTCCCAGCAAGAACAAGTTTACCATCAGGATAGCAGAATCAGGCCCTGTAGTTTGTGCCTGTAGAGCTCAGCTGGATCATGTCATTGCATTTCGTAGAATTTGTTCATAAAAGTTTCCTATTTATCAAAGTCCTTATTGGTTTGGGTACTAGTAACAGCATTGGAGCACAAGCAGAAGAGACAGGATTCACTTTTAGATTCTGTTTTTCCAGGGTGTCATGCTTACTAGAGTTATTTAATATAACTTTTTCAGATGCATTGTGCTCATTATTTTGACGATATATTATTTAAACAATGTGTTCAATCCAAATATTTAGGAAAAAACCCCATAATTATAGCAATTACAGAAGTAAATTTCAAACCTGCAGAGTTTCATTCTTATGATAAATGTATCGAGAGTTTTGCATATTACATGTAAGCTACATGTGTAAAATGACCTTGCTAAATTAAAGAGCAGTTACTTGGCTTATCATTGTTTGCCTGAAAAATATCACCATCTTGCAAAAAAGGAAAAAGAACTTGTGGGGCAGGACTTTACACACTGACTTTTCGGAGGACTGTTGTTATGAATATCACGTAAGCTCAATGGATAATCAATTAGATCTATGCTTTCTCTGCAGCTCTTTGCAAACACTTTTTTCTGCGAGCCCCGCCATTCTACTCAGCATGCTGCGGTGGGTCCTGTCAGCACCCTGCGTCCCCCACTGCTTTTCCAAGTAAGTTTTTATGCTTCATCAGTAATGCTTGAGTTATTCTGTAAACCAAAGCAGCGGGATTTAATCTCTTCTGGAAAACTAATTGGTGATGCAATGGCAGCAGCTAATTCCTTAGTAAAATCACAGCAATCCTATTCAGAGGGCTTCCAAAGATTTATCAAACTTAAGTACACTGAGCAATTGTGAGAGGTTTCTAATGGCATTGAGACACCCAGACAGAGCTAGCCTAGGAAAGCTCCTTGTTTTCAGTTTGCCAGAAAAGATTCTTTAAAATCAGTAACTCCTTTAAAAATCTGTCTCAATAAATGTTTGCAAATAGGAAAAGAAAAGAGCTGAAAGATCTTAAAATGGATGCTGCATTTTAATGTCTCTTAGGGATAAATTATGGTTCAGGAAGCCCTAGCATTATTTAATTAAAACAATCATTCTTTTCATAGCAGTCAAATGCATGCACATGTTTAATTTGTTTTTCTTTTTTTACTTATAATGTAGAAAACTGAAGAAGTAAGTGGAGGACAGTTTTGGCCAGTATACACTGTACGTTCAGGATTAAGACCTGGCACGCACTCCCATTTAATCCAAATCTAAATTTAACCTTTATTGTGAAGGTTGCGTACCATAGTGTAAGAATGGATATTCATGATTTTATGTGTTTATGGGTCAGGAATACAAACAGAAGAGGCATTTCCTAGTCTTTCAAAATGGAGAAGAAGCACAAATTGCCTTGCAAATCCAAATGAAAATTGGAGCTTATGCGTGCTCCAGCATATACTTTTTTATCACAGTTGCATTCAATCCCTTCCTGACTACGTGCATGCGTTTTATGAATGTTTCAGAAGGGCAGTTGCTAAGTTGAATATTCTTGACAAGTGAGGCAGCAAATGCTGGCAGTTTAATGAGCTGCAAGTTTCTGAGCACCTCTTTAGGGGGCTGACACTTTCCCACAGAGCGTTTTACATGGCCCCGGCTCTCCCACAATGGCTGACAGCACCATGACCAATCACTGCTTTCACTTTACTCATCCACACGCGACCTCACCACAATTTTTCACTGTGCAGATGAACTTTAGGAACCATTTCACACTGAAAAGGCCTGGGCAAGGGTCAGTTGCCCTTTTGTATGGCCATAAAGCAATACTCTGTGTGCCAGTCTTTTCTCCTGTCTCACATTCCAAGAGATTTTCTGGACACCATTTAAAGCACTTGACTGAAAAATAAAGCAGTGAATGAAACTGACTTTTATAGACTCATTCTAGCTCATCTTCCCATATAACCCTGTCTACCTGAAAAGGGATTTAGTGGATGAGCTGAGTGTATACAGGGACTTGCTGAATACATAGGCCCATTATCAACTGTGGGGATTGTTTATTAACCAGGACTGATACACTACTATTTTGGAAGTGACCTATTAATTGTCCATTTAACTAGAATGTATTGAATTCAAATGAAAAAATGGAAACCATGACTAAAGCTTTTACTTGCTCCTTCAAGGTGGTCTCTGCCATGAAGGCAAATGAAGATTGTTCCACAGATTAAGAGGACATTTATCACTATATATTAGGATACAAAGGAAAGACTTAAAAAAAAACCCCAAAGCAAAACAAAAATCAAATCAGCACCGTAGGAAGTAGTTGGTAACAGATTCACATTTACGTCAGCAGGGCACTGAACCTTTTCATGCACATTCAGAGCGACAGGCTGCAAACTGACTGATTTCATTTTGGTAGAATTGTTGTAACGTATGAACGGCTGCCTGTCCCAACGTACTGAAAAATCCTTTAATCCACAAACCGAAATTTAGATTTTGTGTGAACAGTTGGAATGCACTTTGGAGTATGGGGTATTCCTAAAAAAATTCTCTAGTCCAGTCAGTTGGGCGTGAGTATTTGTTATCCCAAACACGAGTTTCAACTTTTTTGACCCAGTGGCTGTTTGTAGTGAGCATTCTGCTCATCATTAAATTTTGTTTAGTTAGGCTTTTAAAATCAGTCACATACTGTGCCTTAGAGTGTGTAGATTCTTCACTATTAAATCAGTCTAATACAGGTGTTAAGCTGTACCCTGCGTACTGCCTGTACGGGAATTAATTGGCGCCTTGGGGCTCCAGCAGGAGGTTTTGCTGATTGACTGTTAACAACCAGCCAGGCAAGACAAATTTTAAGGTGTCACATAATCTGATGCTCTCTATCCTTGGCTGACAACTCCATTGTGGCATGGAGGCCAGGAGGCAAGGACCAGCCCTGTAACGCCTCTTCCCTCGCTGGTGTCTCTCGTCCCACGGTGGGGATAAGAGAAAGTACCAGCTCTTCTGCTGTCAGACTGTACCTTCTGGTAAACTCGAGGATGGCTGATGATGCATCAGAAATTACTCGGAGGCTACCTGGAAAAAGGTATCTAAATTCACCAAATTCGAGCAAGAAAGACAGAATACATGCTTGAGGAAGAAGGGCCAGTGTTTTCCCCGGGCTTCATGGGCAGGATGGGAGCTCAGGGTGAGAGTCGTGAGGGAGCTGTTCTCTCCTCAGAGAAATATGAACCCAGCTTGCCCTTTGCAGAAACCTCCATCGTGGCATTTTGACTTTTGTTCTGCAGATAGTTTATTTTTGTTTGGATGGAGTCTGTGTCTCACTGTGTCATAAATATCAGGACAGTAACCAGTAGGTTATGATTTTTGTGTATGATCTCAAATATGATTTTGAAAATTGAAATACATCTGTATAAATTTCGACTTCTTTATGTTGTAACATTTTAAATCCTAATAATTACTTATTGCCACAGGCTGTTATGGAGGACACATGTAAAGATGGGTTCTTAAGGTGTAGAAAAATTCAAGAAGGGCATGTCTGGCAGACTGCAATGGTCTGGTCTCTAAATCTGTTACGTTTGACAGTGGCAGTGTATTTTAGGGAAGGATCATTGCATACTTGCTGAGCTTCTAATATCCTTCCTCTGCTGGTCACAGCTGGAGGCAGGATACAGCGGTAATGTATGTAATATCAAACGAGTCACACATACACCACAAAAGTATCTAGTCAACTTTGCAAGACATACATGTGTACACTTTAGTTTCTCAGCACTATACATACATAGTTCTACAGTATCCTCAGTGTGTGCGTGTTTGTTTCTCTGTGGGTGTTTAAAGATACACATACCCTTGTGTACATATGTATAATACACAGAAATTGAAACGTGGTGTAGCCCCAAGGAGCAGTTTGTGAAAGCTGCATCTGGATTTAATTAGTATTTTCAAGAGCACTACAAATTGAGCAAATGTATGTAATCCCCCCTCACCATTACAGCTGACTACAATAGATAGACTTTTCCGTGAAAAAATGTGTAATCTTTCAGAGAATCTGCTTTACATGGGGAATTTGCTATTGGCTTTGATATGAAAATGATCATATCCTTGATAGAAATGGAACAGCAGCACACCTTTGCAGCTGCTGTCAGTATAAACCGGGGTGGAAATCTTGGTCCATTTACGTGGGAAGGTGGGTGGCAGGAGGACAGCATGGGCCTTTGCAGTCTGAGTTGTGTGAGGTACAAACTAAAGCCACCTTTGTGGCTGCCCTCCTACAGAAAGATCATAGGTATCAGTGGCTATATAGCCATGGCACAGGTTTCTGAGTGAAAGGGCAGCTCTTTTCTGGCCTACTCGCAACAGCTTCATGCAGTTGTCACATCCAACGCTTGGTGACAGGCCCTGTTCAACTAGCCCCTGGTACTGCTCCCTGGGTGAGCATTTGGGGAAGCCGGGAGTGCTGGAGGCATACCAAGCCTCGCCAGGGACTGTTCCCTGTACACCACGTCCTTCTAGGGGAGAGGGAGCATGGGAAAGCTTTATTAGGTGTGAGGAAGGCAAGAGATTTATCTGGATTTGGGTTTTCTTTACTCTTTGTGAGGCCAGTGAAGGGAGAGTGCTAGCACTTCTGCTTCTCCACTGCAGGTCTGTCCTCCAACTTTAAGGCTGTTTTCCAGGGTGGGGTTCTCTCTAGGCATGGATCGAGGGATGTGATTGGATTGATTGAAAACTGCCCTCCCAGGACTTGCGGTGAGATGTCAAAGGATTAGAAACCAGACTGAAAGGAATAAGTTCAAATACTCCCCAAATCCTGTAATAAAGAAATTGCTGTGGTTTCCAGAATAAGCAAGTGAATGGCCAGGGATTTTCTGAGAAATAGTTCACTCTGAAAGCCTTTCGTTAGTAAACAAAACTAAAGAAAGCCTATTTAGTTTCTCTGAATTGGTATTACAGACCACTTTTATCTGGTTCTCCATTTCACACAAGGAGAAAATAAACTCCTAGGAAAACTTACTGCAGTTTACTCAGTGATGATGATGGGCAAATGAAAGTGGAGAAGTTTCTCCCTGACTATATTTGAATTTTACAGTAGCATGGGTCCTGTGTTAATGTTCCTCTATGAACTCATCTGATTTACTTCTTACCATGTCAAGGGGAGACTCTTGACCACTGACAACACCTCTAGATCCAAGTGAGGATTTAGTCCTTCATGAACATGACTGAAGCATTACAACACACTTATAACACCAACAAATCAAAAATAGGACAGTAGTCTGCTGGCATTATAATGAACAGCAATTAAGTCTCTCTGATATGTGTTCGATATTATGTGAAACTCTCATCCATTTCCACTAGGAGAGGAAAGCGTGTTGCCTCTTCTAACTCAGGAGTCTAACTCCAAAGCCCGGAGAGGTATATTAAGAAGAGCTGTCTTTTCCGAAGACCAGAGGAAAGCTTTGGAGAAAATGTTCCAGAAGCAGAAGTACATCAGTAAAACAGACAGGAAGAAACTGGCCATTAACCTGGGTCTAAAGGAGTCTCAGGTAAGGAATGACAAAACATCTGTGACTTTCTCTCTTTGAGGAAAAATCTTCAAAATGGCTTTGAAGGAGGAAAATTGAACAGCACAGGGGCAGCCCTGAGCTCCTTCTGAGAAAAGACCTCAGTAAATCAATGGCAGTTTTAACCAAGGAATGGTTGAACAAGTTCCTAGTTTATTTCCTGAAGGTGTGCATTCAAAAGTTGATTGCTCCATTTTCACACAAAGTGGGAGGAACATGAATTCTACATTTCATTTCCAGCTCCTGTTTTGCTGTCTGACAGAGCCCTCTCGGGAGCTTTGGGTTAGGGAATGGTGGTCTATCCCACTGACTGACAGGCAGTGCTCCAGGCAGAAAACAGCAGAGCACAGAGACCTCCTGCCTTCATCTGAGCACCCTTTGCACTCACAGATGAACAGCTAGTGACAGTGCAATCAACGCAACTTGCTCTGAAACCATTCTGCCCCAAGAACCATAGAATAGCTTGGGTTGGCAGGGTCCTGTAAAGGTCATCTAGTCCAACCTCCCTGCAGTGAGCAGGGACATCTACCACTAGACCAGGTTGCTCAGAGCCCCGTCCAACCTGACCTTGAATGTTTCCAGGGATGGGGCATCTGCCACCCCTCTGGGCAACCTGTTCCAGTGTTTCACCACCCTCATTGTAAAAAATTTCTTCCTTATAGCCAGTCTAAATCTACCCTTCTTTAGTTTAAAGGCATTACCCATTGTCCTGTCGTTACAGACCCTGCTAGTAAGTTTGTCCCCATCTTTCTTAGAAGCCCCCTTTAAGTACCGGAAGGCCGCAATAAGGTCTTCCCGGAGCCTTCTCTTCTCTGGGCTGAACAGCCCCAGCTCCCTCAACTTCTCCTCACAGGAGAGGTGTTCCATCCCTTGGATCATTTTTGTGGCCCTCCTCTGGACCTTCTCTAGCAGGTCCATGTCTTTCCTGTGCTGGGGGCTCCAGAACTGGATGCATGACTCCAGGTGGTGTCTTACCAGAGCAGAGCAGAGGGGCAGAATCCCCTCCCTCGCCCTGCTGGCCATGCTTCTTTTGATGCAGCCTGGGATACAGTTGGCCTGCTGGGCTGAAAGCGCACATTGCTGGCTCATGTCAAGCTTTTTGTCCACCAGTGCCCCCAAGTCCTTCTTGGCAGGGCTGCTCTCAATCCCTTCACCTCCCAGCCTGTATTGATAGCGGGGGTTGCCCTGACCCAGGTGCAGGATCTTGCACTTTGACTTGTCAGAGGCAGGCAATGATCCCTACAGAAACAAACTTAGCTGCACAAGAAAAGAGATCCTTGGGGCTGAGAGAAACTGTAGAAGGAAAAATTTTGCAGGGTGACCTTCTAAAATGCTCCCACTTAACTTACCAATTCACATTTCACAAGATTTTTCACATGAGTCGGAGTTGGCCTACTGCAGGGCATTAGAGTGTAGCTGAGGATCTGATACCTCCAGTGAGCTGTTCTAACTGAACGAGTACATTAACAGTGGTGCTGAGCAGCAGTAGCCCAATCTGGAGTCTCAGGGGCCTGACCTAACTGCAGATAAAAACAAAGGAAAAGTGCCTGGCTTGAAGAGCACAAAACCTGAAAGAAACTGGAAAAAAAAACTTTGTGGGGCCATGTAACAGCAGAAAATGAACATGGTAGCCACTGGCAGGTGGGATTCTGAAGGTGCTGTGCTGGAGGGGACACAGATCTCTGGAGTACATCTGAAAGACAGTGGGAGAGTGACGGTACAGTTTTATTTCTTTGCATGCAGCAGGAGTGAAATTGCTTAAGATACGTATGGCGGAAGCTGTCCGGGGGGCAGAAGAGCCTGGGAATGGCAATGGGAGCTCTCATCATCTTTATCGTGGAGATTTTCAGAACTTGAAAAGGCCCTCCACAATTTGATCTAACTTTTCAGTTGGCTTTGCTTTGGACAGAAGGTTAGATCTTGTGTTCTGGAGTGGTTCCTGGCAACCTGAATGACTGACTCTATCACAAGCACTGCAACTATAAACAAAAAAAGAAGCAGAATGTGGTGCTTCTCAGTGTGGAGAGCAGAGCTGTACTCTCTGCAGGATAAACTATTTCAGTGAAAATGTGCAATTGCACTCACCAGTGTGTTGCCTAAAAATTTCTCAATATGTAGCCAAATTCCTATTATTTTCCTTTTGAGTGTTTCATCTTGATATTCAAGAGAGACCAGGGGAGTAAAAAATAATGGAATGACACATAGATAACAACTACCACTACAGGAAAATAATTTCATGATAATGATAGACCAGATGATGTCTCTGTGATTTTTTTTTGTCTCCTCATGAAAGGAAGAGCAGTTGCTGTGAAGGTTACTTCTTCAATTTTCTGAGCAGTTGTGCTGGAGGAACAGTACCTGCCATCTAAGGCAATGATTCTCAAACCTTTGAAAGCATAGCCCCTTTGTCCTCATATCAAGTATCTGAATACTAGAACCAAACACAAATACTTAAGGCAAAATACAACACAATCTGAATAATCTGATTGATCACCTGCCCCCATTTCTTCTCTTTGTGTAAAACCAGTTCCTAGATGTGCATTTCCCCAAGGTTTTCCCAGCATTTCATAAATGCCTTTGAACGCTCATGATCAGGCTTTGCAACTCACAGTTTTTGGAAAACAGGTTTTATCTCAAAAGCATATGGGTTCTAGGCAACTCCTGGAAAACTGTATTTAGGCAGACAAACTGTCTTTAGATCCTCACTGCTGTGTCATATGTCATAACACGCATTTTGAAGCTATATGGCCAAGCTGTTTTTAGCTATGCTTGTGAATGGGACAGTCATAGTTCTTAGAGCCTCTTTTAAATAGAAGGCTTCACATTGCCAGTAATATCACTTAGTTTTGTTAATGACAATTCTAGTTTACTCTGAGAGTCCTTTTCTGACAGGAATCCTGTCCCTGGCCTCTGGGATGTCCTTTTTCCAGTCTAAGCCAAGTAATCACTTGTTTGAGGTGGAGAATATTTGGCCCTACTGTAGTAAATAGTGATGGGAAAACCCTCGGATAATGTCAATCAGTGAGCTTCACTGGATCTACTATAGCAATGAATAAGGAAGGAACATGAAACTAAGGGGATGGAAAGGAAAAAAAAGCTTGTTAGGGCAAAGTTGTTTCAAGAGAAGAATGATAATAAACTCTCATTAACTTGCAAACAGGTGAAAATTTGGTTTCAGAATCGAAGGATGAAATGGCGAAACTCCAAAGAAAAAGAAGTGCTTTCAAACAGGTGCCTCCAAGAAGAAGGTCTTCAGGAGAACTACCTCTCACGATCCGCCATGAATTTTACCTCCCCGTGCCCATCTGTGTGGGAAGTGTCTCAAGAGCAGGCAAGTCCAAGGTGGAGGGAGAATTCTCCAGGAAATTCTGAAAGACTGACTGGTACACAACCACCTCCACGAGCAAATTCATCGCAGACCCCACTGTATTTGTATCCTGACCAAGACACTGCAAATATGGCAGTTACATCATCAGCTTAAGGAAATAGGGGCAGTTTGTAAATTGAGTGGAGAGCACAGGCTTCAAATGAGCAGTCTTCTCAGACTAACAGTATTTGGATGTTGTAAAGCTAACTAGTTTATGCCCCATAAATTTGCTAAAGTCTAACACCATTAAAATGACAAACAACTAATGATTTAAGAAGTATTCTTCAATACTCGGTCTTTTCTTGTGTCTTTTCCAGTCTTGTACTGACCTTAAAAGTGAAATAGGAACTGCTGGTAAGTGAAATGAAGTGAAGAGCGTGAAGCTGAAGTTGTGCTCTGATTTACGGATTTGCGCTGGATATGATACTCATTAAAGACACACTGATAGAGAATCACTTTTATCTCTCATTGCGGTCAGACCAATTAATTTGTTTTGTGCGTGAGATAAGAATAACCCAATTTCCCTCAAGACAGCAACTTGCTTTGAGTTCTTTTTGAAATTCACTAAATGACACAATAGGTTCATACTAGTAACGTAAACATTTTTAGTATGTTTTCTCCGTCTGTCTTCACCTATATCAGTATTCAGTTAGTTTTAAATGGCATGGCCACAGGTAGGCTGGTAACCCTAGTAAAGTATTCAATACTAGAAGACAACCAACCAACCCTATAAAATATTCTGTGTTTAAATCACCTTGATTTGAATGCATACTGGGAAACACAATTCACCAACTCCTGTCTCTTCTGTTGTGGATGAACCTTCCAAGCATTCTTAACTCTGAATTTCAGTGGCTTTTGTCAGACTGTTAGTGTGATCTCTTGTAACTTCTTCTGTAATGGCAATATGCAGAGTTGTAGCCCAAATGCTCTAAGCAACTGAACTATAACTGGAAAAACTGCCACAACAGCCATCTCGGAGACGTACTTAAGGAGATGGCATACCACAGTAGCCTTATTCCTTACTTATTCCTATTTAAGCTGGTGCCAATAAGTACACATTAGCATATGTCTGTATCAAAGACAGGACAGTATTCTGTGTAATACAAGTAGCCTGAAATAATAATATTATTAAAACTGCTTTACTTAAAATGATTTGCTTGCTTCATCCACTTTAAGGAAATCACTCTATGAAGTTAAGTATCTTTTTTTGTTTATTTGCAAGACTTTATCGCTCAAAATGGGAGCAGAACTTTTTTTAATCATACACTTATGAATGCATTTGTTAAGAAGAAAGACTAAAGGTGTTGTATGTTACAGGCAAAACCTTTCAGAGAACATTATGGTTTCACAGGGACTATTTCATTTCTGGCAGATTCATGTATTTTGTAGTCAAAAGAGATGATTATGATAACCTAGTCTGGCTTTCCTTATCATGCATGCCATGTATGTTTCTAATTACTCTTGCCTTGAGCTCCAGAGCTTTTTGAACTGTATTATATGTCTTTCAAAAAGCCATACAGTTGTTATTTAACGTTTTACCCTTTGGTGGATGATCTACTGTTCCCCTTGTTACGTTGTATTATCTGGGAGGTGAAGTTTAGATACATTTTCAGCTAAAAAACTTGAGATTGCAGTGATGAAGCTTGTATCATAAAGTTAATGCGTGGTCAGGCGAGTTTTACATCCCGCCTTGTGCATGTCCTGCCCTCTAAGTGGTCAGCTGTGCAGTCCTAGCCTTGCACTATATGTCATTCTTTGCATGTGATTTCCTACGCTTGTAAAAAAAGAAATTACATAAAAAATAAGAAGTCATCTCTTCTGGTGGTTGCAAACCCTCATTAGCGTAAGCTGCCTAGATACCTGCCCTCAGAAGGCACTTGAAGACATTCAGCATGCCATGCGTTATATGCTGTTCAGTAACACAAGAAGTTTATTCCTATCCTGCAATTGAAATCCCAGAACCAACTCTTACTCTGCCTAAAACCTTTAGGGGTGGACAGAGAGACTGTGTACACATGGGCATGAATTTACTGTCTCATTGTCCTGTTGAAGTCATGGTCCTGCCCTGTTTCACTAACTCCTACCTGAAGGACCAGCAAGTTGCTGGTGGTCCACATTGTTCTGAAATGGCATTTGCTAGGGTCTGCCTGCAGTGAAAGGTGTGCAGGTATTTCCAAATTACCGTCAAATGACCAAGTGGAGGTAAATGTGTGTGTGGGTATTCATCAGTGCTTCCCCTTTTGGAGGAGATCAGTGTGTGGTGGGGGCGACTGGGGTTTTCCCATCCCACCTTTCAGGGAAAGGGAGTCTTCACAGCTGCTCATACTCTGTTACTGCAGGTCAGTTGAGGATCAGTGTTAGAAGCAACACTTCTGGAGAGGGGAGATGGGATTCAGAGTGCTCCCTGGGAAATGCTTTCAGCTGATGGTGTTGCAAGCACCGAATGTGAACCGCTGTCAAAACTCTGAGCTGATGTGCTAAACAGAATACGTCTGTCTGAAGGATGTCTCACTTGAGGCAAAGATCAAGCAAGGCTCATGCAGGATTGGTTTCACAGTTATAATGTTATACATGTTTTAAATTCTACAAGTTCTGGTTTCACTGTAGCCTATTAAAACTTACACCATTTCACGGCCCTCCAAATCTTTTAAAACCTCCTACCAGTGTTCTTGTTCCACAGCTAGAATAAAGTTTCACTATGCCAGACAAAACATTCTTTACTTGAAAATGCTGATCAAGCTTTCTTAAAAACCCTAAAAGTATACATGTGAATTTTGAATTATGCCTAAAATAGTCTAATTCAGTTAGTCAAAATGTATTTAGGCCCATGACATATACAACCTTGATTACTCTCATTTTGAGCCTTTTAAAGGAGAAGTTTCCCTTCAGTCCATACTGTGAAAACTTCGTAAATGAGAAACAGCACCCAGTATGAATAGAAAAGTATGATATATTTTCAGTGCCAGTCTTTTCTGTGTGAAGGATCAAGTAGTATTTGTTTTCTTCAAATAATGTATGCACACTAGTTATAAAAGAACAAAGGGAGCACAAATTATGTGCAAAACCCCCAGCAGATATTTGAAGTGCTTCATAACAGCCACATTGCAGAGGTGCAAGGCGTAGAATGCATCTGGTATTATGGAGTGATGTGATAGATACCGATGGCACCTCACAGTTAAAACCAGCAACACAGCACTTTGGCTTCGAAGGTACGACCTATCGGATGACCTTGCAGCATGGTTGTGTGGTGTCTGAGGTATTTCCTACGTGTGGTATTTTGAGACTATAGTTCAGGCTGTAGAGTATTATGAAGGACATTTGTTGGGATCCTGGGGCTGTGGAGAGTTCCGGTACCTCAAATTGTGAACTGCAGCTAAAAAAACCCCAACTCTTCAGAGGCCACAGACAAAGCAGATACTTACGCTCGCTGGGCACCTCTCTGTTTTGCCTGGCAACTTCTCAGTGCTAATGTAACGCAGAATACAACGGAAAGAGAGAAGGGGCCGAGACTCCGTGCGGGCTTTGTTACCGTGCTGTCAGGCTGTGCTGCTGACAGGGATCTTGCTGTCCGACCGAGCAGCCTCAGGAACAGGAGAGGCTTTGCTCACCCCACCTGTTGGAGATCCTCCAGACAGGTATGAATGTGGGTCTTGAAAGTCTGTTCTTAAGGTCGGGCATTCAAAGGAGCTTCCCTGATACCTAACAAGAAGGTGCCTATTTCCTCCTCTAGGTCTGGCTGTCGGTCTTTTAAAAGGTGTCACAAACGATGCAGACTGTGCCAGTGTACCTCAGGCAGGGCCACAGTCACCTTTTACTGCGTGTGAACGACGGGGAGACTGTGAACGTGAGAGGCCAGCTAGCTCCTCCACGGACCTCGTACAGCATTGCTAAGAGCTGGATTTGCTGACCACACCTGTGTCAGCATTTACACGTTGGTTGTACAGATGTATAGCATAAAACAATTTTCTGAAAGTTCCCTTGTTTTTATTGATTCTTTGCCAAAGAGGAATTAATTGTTATGATCTGCTTAGGAGAACAGGACTGCTTGAAGGCACAAGTCTGCATTACTAACTTCAGTGTCAGAATGATAGTGCAGTGGTCAAATGTCGCTCCTGAGCTGCAGTAATACATCAGATTTGTTTTACCCGCTGTGATTTACTGGTACTGGGTTTTAAATACCAGCTGCCATCACTGTAGCCACACGGCTCCTCTGACGAATATATGTTCCACAGTCAAAAGATCGACATAAATCCAGTACATTCACATGCTTCTCAGCAGCCTCTTACCAATAAGACTGTTACTGATTTTCACAAACTGGAAGGGAAGACAAACCAATTTCAAGCAAGTTAGCTGTAATTTCAGTGCCCTAAGAAAGGCCCAGAGAGAATTTAGGGCCCAGTTAACTTGAGACTTGGTTTTGGACCATGGGGAGACCAAAAGGCCCCTGAAGAGAGGTTCACAGTGGTCGGAATTGCCACTGACTGTAGAAATCTTCAATGCCCGTGCTTTGAAGTTATGACCCTCACAGCTGCTGCTCTGTGAGATAAACTGAGGTGCGTAAGCCTGGATCTGAGGTGCTCCCCACGCAGGCTTGCACCCAAGTTAGCTGCCAGAAAAAACAGCAGCTCCCACTCCTTGGTTCGCTGTGGACACTGGTTGTGTTTCTAAGCAATGAAGCTGGGCATGGTGGACGGGGACGTCACAAGGCAACATCTCAGCAGTGATCCTCCAGCGCTCACCCAAACGCGCAGACAGCTCGCCTTTTATAAGCACCCAGCCCTTGAGGAATTCTTAAGTTTTTCCGAGTCATTTTTTAATTTGCACGTCAACATTTGAATGTGACAAGAGGTAGCTGAAAGTTAATGCGTATCGTTCAAAGAAGTCTGTTTCCATTTGCTTCTGCTGTGCTGTCATATGGTTTAGAGTTAAACTACAAGTCTCTTGTGACATCTGCTACTTAATCTGTCATGCAACCATCAGCACATATCAGAGTCAGTCTAAATTTAAGACACACTCTCAAAGCCATTTAGCACATTATGAAAGAAATGAGTTTTCAGTCACTGGGAGTCTCTCTGTCATATCCTTCATCATCCTGAAAAAATGGAAAAGTTAGGACAAGGAGATCTCTAATGTACAAAAGCAACTTCTAATAACTGAAAAAATGGATTGGGCTATAGAAAAATGTCAGTATTCTGCGGTTATCCTGTAACACTCCATGTAATAAGATCTGAAGAACAGTGGAGATGTTTTTAATTCTGAAATTTGCGTGGCTGACGAGCAAAGTTAGTTGAAACATGTCGTTCCACGAACTGAAATTACACCATGACGTACCTATAACATAGGTGGTTACAGATTGCTGCACAGGAGCCCGGCACTTCACGGGAAGCCAGTCGTGATTCTCTGATTTTCCATTAATTTGCAAGGTTGTTTCTTTTAATATTCTCAGATGCAAATGATGCATTCTTAAACTCCAAAGCATTTTATTGAAGTGCGCAATTTTACAAATATTCCTAACTATTTTCTCTGCTGCCTTGGAGAGAAACCATGCAGGAGATGCAGTGTTACCCTGTGTCAGCGGCGGCCGTCACCGGCATTTCTGTTTGGGGCACGCGTGGCCACGGAGAAGAGCGCGCCCGTCGCAGCCAGCTGCTCCGTGGCTTTCCCGCTCAAAAAGGGAGGAAGGCGACCTCGGCAATGCGGGAGGGCTTCGGTTTTACCAGCACGGCAACGGCACATCTCGAAATCCAGCAGCAGCGGGTACGACTGACTACGGGTGGTGCTTGGGCGCGTTGGCACCCGCGGCCTCATTTTCTCTGCTCTCGCATTTCTCCGCAGCAAAACGCTCCCAGGGTTTGGCTCTTTGAAGGAGACGAGCCTTACTTCGATGGTCTGCTCCATCCGCAGCGCGTTCTCCACCCGACCCTCAGCCGCAGCCCCTGGGGTGTCTTCCCGGCCGCGTGAGATCGTAGCAGCCGTTACGGTTGGTTTCCGAGTCCCCGGGCCCCGAGCCCGCGGGGCCACGCCCACCGCCCGCGGGGCCACGCCCACGACCATGCCCACCACGCCCTGCGGCGCCCCCCAGTGGCAGCGCGGGGCGCAGCGCGGCA
>Ga0065711_1008267_pt1 | contig 25569 bp, 17 predicted proteins | sample Hoacrofraction12_FD_59098 | JGI IMG/M metagenome (GOLD analysis project Ga0065711, IMG submission 59098) | Hoatzin crop microbial communities from Cojedes, Venezuela - Epithelial fraction 12 v2 (version 2) | ecosystem: Host-associated > Birds > Digestive system > Esophagus > Crop | place...
CTCAGCCACGGTCGGCTGGTACAGGTCACCCTGCTTCTGGGTTTGGAGCGGGGGGCTTTCTGAGGATGCTACCACCGCTTTGTTGCTAGCTAGATAAATTTGTCACCAGGATGGGAACCTTGAGACAAGCCAGCAAAAGCAGAAGTGGTATTTTGTGCCTTGTGAGCCCAGATGTTTTTATCCAATGTCTTACCTACAGCTCTCTGCTCATTTTTGTAAAGTAAACATTTAATTGGTATGCGAGAAATCAGCCATTCATGAGTGTCCATACTGAATAAAATAAAAGGAAAATATTTATTTTTTTGCTTTTTACAGGAATAATGTACTTATTGCACAAGTATTATCTTAATCCAGTCCTTCAACAAGTTATAAATGAGAGCAATGTCTTTCTGTCAATGGATTTTATTTAACAGGCTCAGACTATTTATGAGATGTTTGCAACTCTGAGCTCCAAAGAGTAGTCACTCGTCCAAATCAATTAACACGAAAAAAACCCTTGATAGCCCCCAAACGATTGAATTGTTTTGTCAACAACATCCCCAAATAGTTTGCACCAACTTTAGCAAAAGTTTGTTACAATTACAGGCTCATCCTCAGGCACGACTCTTCCTCTGCGAGTGCAGGACTGCTGATGCCCAGGTTAAATAATGGTTCTCTTTTGCAAAGATCTCTCATAAAGTTCTTTGTGCAGAAAAACCACTCAGAAGACATGAAAACTAAGATTGTGCCGTGAGATGCATCAGAAGGAGAGCACCCTGAGTCTCACCCTCCTCGGCCTCGCAGCTTCAATGAGTCACATCTTAAACCTCCCAGCAGCAAAAATTGGGGGATTGCATTTTCTCCTGAAGCCTTAGTTGCTGGGTGATAGAAATATTGTGAAATTCAGAGATCTTGCGCAAAGGCGATGCACAGAGAGGTATCACAGCAGCAAGGAGCTGTGCCGGATTAAACCGTCTAGCGGGGCTCGTTTGCTGCGACTCCACAGATTGCTCAGAACAGAACCAGATGGTTTTTCTCCCCTCTTTCCTTCAGAGATACTTTAGCAGCTCAGTACACACAGGAATAGCAGAGATTTTATGCACAAGAAAACGGTACAAAACAATTTTAATAAAATATTTGATGGTCCTAGAGGATCTTTGTGTTGGGAGCTGAGCACGCTGTAAATAATTGAAGCATTAATGATAATTTACGCCCCTGGGACCAGCCACAGAGGATTACAACCTCATGGAACCATTTACCTTGAGAAAAATGACAAAATTTCCAAGGACTGATGGTTCCTTGAGAACAGATTTGAAGCGGAGGCTGCACTTGGCTTGAGCCTGTCCACTATCAATTCCAGTTCATACAAAGACATTTGCTCCCATTATTATTATTTCCCTGCCCTTTCTCGCCCTTGAAGTATTGGCGTTCGGCTCTGAAGACAGATTCAATTAACAAACCGGACAGATGCTGACCTTTCCAAGATTGTTATTCTATCCTTGATTTGCTTCAGGGGAGAAATATTTCTTTCAGGTATAAATACGAAATAACAAATAAATAACCAAAAATGGATTTGTAGTTTAAAAAAATAAAAAAGAGAGAGAGAGAAAGAAAGAAAGGAAAGAAATGAACTGGGTGAGCATAGACACTGGGATTAGCTAACCAGCTTCAAGAGTTTGGACTGGGATCACTCACCGAGTAAGCTGCCATCCATCACCATTAAAGAGTTCTCAGAGGGTTTTTTCCAGGAAATCAGGTAACTTAGACAGCTTAGAACTTTTCACATTTTTGTTAACTTTGTGATTGATTTTCTGCAGACCAGCAAGGAAATTTTGTTTTTGTTGCTTTTTCACACACTGCAGACCACTGTCTCCCACCGTCACGTGTAATTGCCCGGCTGGTGACACAGGATGGTGGGGCTGAGAGCCCCCGCAGGGAGGGACCAGGGCCAGGATGCTGGGCAACAAATGCATCCAGGTAACAACTTTCTTTGCTTATAATAACTTTCAAAAAAATGTTGGGTTTACACTTCAAAACAGCTTTCTTGCCCTCTCCTTCCCACCTCCCCTCCATGCACATCCTGAGGAAAAGCTCAAACAGCGCTCTGTTTTTCTTTAACAATGATGTAATTGTTAGACACTATGAATGGTAGAGGAATTTTGAGATAACCTTGCTCAGTGTGCAATATTTTATAATTATTGTTGTTGCAATTTTAATTATAATTATTATTTATAATTATTACAATTACTTTATTTCTATGCTATTAGTATTACATTTAAACCTTTTTAAATACTCATCCTGAATCTGTTACTTTTAATCTGACTACCAGGCTATTCTATCAATTGTGCCACTTCTACCTGTGGGACGGCTTTGTGGTTAATTTGTATTATTTCTGCTAAAGTCACTTCAATTCTTGAGGTCAGGTTTATCTTCTTTCTTTTTGGTCCTTTGGATTTGTGTTACTTAGATGGGTATTTATGCAACCTGCTTGTCACCCCCATTTTGGGAGAGAGCTTGCGGTGGGGAAGCTGAAACCCATAGACTGCACGTCGTGATTTCTAGCAGGGAAGCTCAAGCCGAATGGTTATGGCAAAGCAAGGTGAGGAGTATCCAGTGGTAGCCAAGAACATGTTTTTTTGTGGAATATCTGTACAATGCTTGTTCATTCAAGGTTATCTGTGCCCAGTCAATCTGATTTATTACAGCAGGGTGGTGGATAAAACGGGTTGGCATCAGTAGTGATCTCTTAATGTTCTCACAATGTGGGTGCATGGTGAACAGAACGACTTCTTCATCCTTCTTCCTTGGCTGCTGGAGTCCCTTGAATTCCCCTCTTTCCATTTTCTGCCTTCCCTTCTCTGTCCATTTTTCTGTCTACTTATAGCAAGTAACAAAATACCATACTTGGTGACACAGTCTGGCAATTCCCTTCCTCAGAGCCAGGCTTAATAACTGATCTGCATTTCTGGTCTTGCCCACCTCATTCTGATGTCTAGATCATGGCTTGGAAAGAAGAGGTGAAATCTTCCCCCCAGTTGGAAACAGGAGAAAGTGTGCCAGATTAGAAAAGGTCATAATTCTACAAAAAAAAAGATGAAACCAAAAGATTTCTAGCTTGGACATCACAGTAGATGAAGGGAAAGGTCAATTTTGCCATTAATTCATAAAACCCCTTCCTTCCAGGTGGTGGAAATTGTAAAATCTTATTATAAACTATTGCTGTAACCTTAGGTTACCCAGTAAAATCAGAAAAGTCTTTGCTGGAACAACAGAAGGAATTAGGTGTTTCGGATTGCTCTGGTTTTTATACCTTTCCACTCCGCGCTTGCACAGGGGCACTCCTTTCCAAGCAGTGTTATAAAATGCATCAATACTTACATGTGAAGTATATTAATTGCCTTTCCATTTACAAATTTATGTGTTGTTGGATCAAACAGTGTTTATTTTTAAATAAGCTCCCAGAGAACCAGACACCAACATCTCACCAGGTACTGCTAGGTCAGCGATGGAGCAGCCCAGCAGGGTAGAGCGGAGCCGTTAGGCATGCTCTGTTCTCCTCTGCTGCATCCCAAGCCGGAGGAGAGTATCCCTCTGGGCTGGAGAAATAGAGCCTGGTCCACCAAACGGTGCCCCGACGTTTGGCAGATGGAAGCGTTCCTGCAGCACTAATGACCTGCCCCAAAAATCGTACCTGAACTTGCCAGCTCTCCACAGGTTCAGGGCAGGTACCACCACTAAAAAGCACAGTAGCCGATGCCCAGTTATGCCTTTTATACAATTTATAATACCTAGATGATCTTTATTTTGTGTGCTGCTGAACATCTATTGATCACCTATTTTTTTAACTTGACGCAGACAGCCTTACAGATTTGATTTATAAAAGAGACTTATTTTCTGTTTTGACAGAAACTGCAGACTTTTCTGCATAACTTATTAAAGAATAGATTAAAACTGACATGTTGATTTGTTACTGACTTTGAGAATTTCTTTCTATGCCGTTTGCCTCCAGCATTAAGCAGTCCTCTGAACACACAGCTTGTGCATGAATCCTTCTTTTCCCAGTCTTGGGACTCATTCTGACATTATGCATGCTGCACTCAACCAATAAAAAGGAAAACAGAAAGACTGAATTTATGCCAGCAAGTCACAATAAGCTGTGCATTGGCAAAATATTTAATCATGCTTAAATTGGATGCAGGGCCCTCCCACATGGCTTTGTGTTGGCATTGCAAAATGCGCTTTTTAAAGGTCAGAGTTTCCGATTTCCATATTCTTCTGTTGCTTTTTTTTTTCTGAGAATTTGGTTCCTTTTATTAGTCTGTTATCTAGTATTTCACTACTGGGACTTCTGACCTTTTCTGTAATTTTTTTCTCTTCTGTAAATGAGCTGTCCTTGCTGCAGATTAGTCCCGCTCACACACTCTCAAACACCCATCTCTTGTTGTCCGAACAGGAGGGTAGGAGTAGCGGGGTGCCCGGAGGAATAGGCGTGCTGCACACCCGCGTGCATCGGCACTGCGCCGAGCTCTGTGAGACCGCTCCGCATTTAGAAGAGTCTGACTTCAAGTGTACTGTTCTTTACTGAATTTGCTTAGCTTATCTCTTCCAAGTGATGAACAAGACAGAATCCAAGGCAGATTCAATCACACTGTCTCAGTTTTGCTCTCTGCTTTACTGGCTGTAACAGCTACTCATCAACAGGGCGGCAATTGGTAAAAATCCAGCTTAGGTTCTGACCTGTCTTACACAGGAATGGGACTGAAAGCCTTGATCTTACAAAAATTGCAAGTCAGCCTTGTGTAAATGGCAATACTAGAACTCTGCAATGTGATCAAATAGCCACAAACCACTGCAGCATTGAAAAAGATTCTCAAAGTTAAAAGCACCCTTGTTATTTTCTGTAAAGTGTTGAAGTTGTAGGCAGTTCTAGAAATGTGAATGGATGCACTTATGGTCTAACTTGGGATCATTGTACCAAGCCATCTCTCAGGGTTTGCTCTTTTGGAGGGTGAATGGTATCACTATTTTTTGTTGTTCATCTTTTAGTATATCCTTTTATTACCTAGTTTTTTAATCAGCAGTCACATGCTTGGTAATTATCATACTGAGCAAAGGTAGTTTGATAATGTTTTCCTTCATTTGGCATGCACTGTCTGTTGCTGAAGCATTCTTGAAATTCCTGTTCCTAGCACCAGGCTGTGGTCTCCTACAAAGGCATCTGAATGGTGCCACTGCCACAACGCAGCGCTTCGACCCCTACACAGTGCTGTCAGGCTGCCTGCTTGACGCTGTCTGCAACGTTGGTTTGGCATGCCTTGACTGGGATGTCAAGCCAAACGCTGACGTGAAACTAGATGGAAAGATTTTTCTTTTAGCTTACCATTTCCAATTCAACCCAACAGAGTAAGAACAATGTAGTTGCCATCTATTTAACTCAAAAGACTAATGAGAAGCCAAAATCGAACCTGAAGAAGTGCGTGTTGCCCATGGATGACCTCTACTTCACTTATCTAGGAGAACAAACCCTTATTTACAGATGATGCTCTTTAAGTGATCCAGGGTCTTTGCAATGTCATGCTTACTAAAGTACTTCTACCTCAGCACAGCTGTTTCTTCTGTCCCATCTAGACAGTAAAAGCCTTCTGTGTTGAGGCTGGGTCCGCTAAGCCTTCTGAAAGCCAATTCTACTCCAGACTGCAGAAATAAATCTGAATGCAGAAGTCCCCTCGTGAATTTTCTCCTGAGGAGTCCAGTCTCAGGTAGCTAGAAAAGAGAAGAATATTTTTTTTTCATGTTTTAAGTGCATGAGTTTGCTTTGGGACCAGACAGATGTTTGTCAGAAAGCTCTGACGCAGTCTCCATACTGCAGCAGTGCAGTCTTTCTTTTCCAGGCACAAATCCTAGCACTGAGGAAATCACCATCTCATTTTCTATTTCCTTTCAGAAGTATGCATAAAACCCCTCTTGTCCTGATCAGTTCCAATCTCCTGGTTTCCAGGCATTAATATCTTTACTCTTCCACCCGCTTTCAGACCCTTGATGCCAACACCACCCATCAAGGCTGCACAGGAGCCTTGTGGCTGAGCTTCAACCCTGGGCTCCTCTCCAGTTCCTCGCTGCTTTGAATGCTGCGACTGTCGATAATTGCCATCCTGGTGAAGTCACGGGCAGCTGAGAAGATCCCCATTTCAGCCGTTTCTGGGAGGTAAAGAGGTGCTGCTGTCTTCTACCCAACATGAAGAGAAACTCCAGGAGAGTCACTTTGCTTTGAGAGGTTTGGCTGGGGAAGGTGGCCTGGGGCACGGCAAGGAACGCTTCTCCCAAGGTCCCAGCTAAGACCGTGGTGGCTGTATCAGTTTTCCGCATCATTTGTTACCTGCCTGGCATTCTTATAAGCAGTACAGTAGAACAGGAGATGATGTTATCATTTTCTTCTCGTTCTTTTTCTTCCCATCTTCCCCCCAAATTAGGGAGCGGTCCACATCCGTCTCCCCGGGATTTCTGAGGATCTCTCAAGTAGTAAATTAGCTATTGGAGGACATTAGAGACAGAAATAACATGTCTTTGTAGATCATATAATCTATTCTCTAGAAAACAGAAAATAAATTACATTTAAGTAATTTTCCATTTCTCAGATGTGAAAGAAGGACTATAACGCTTGTAGGTATTACGATGACCATTCTCAGATCAAAATGACTGACACTGCAGTACTTTCACAAATGTTATGTATTTTATGATGAATGAATAGGAGCGGAAAAGAAATCAGAAATTTGCCAATCTAACAGCAACAGTGTTAATTTTCTACAGTTTTCTTTTTTACTTGCAAGAAACTTAATGTATTTCTTCTATAGCTTTATCACTCATTCTTCTATCAAAGCTCTATAGACTCTAGTATTCTGCTCAGTGAACTGAAATATCTGTCTATATAAAAGCATCTTCCTGTAAAAGCATTGGCAGCCATTATAGTATATTGTTATGTACACTAGAATTACCTAAGGAAACATTTAAAGGTTTGAAAAAAAGACATTTTTTAGAGAGAGTGGAAAAAAAAACTTCTAAATTAAAAACGCACTTTTCCTTGATTTAATTCAATAAGATATTTAATCATCTAACAAAACTCATATGCACGGGAGGAAGAAATAATCCCTTAATGAGAAATAAAGGGAGAAAATTACTTTTTATGCACCTGGACCCACCTGCTCAGTTTTGTCTCTGTCTGTAGGAGCGAAGCCTCATGTCCTGTCCTTTATGTGCTGTGTCCACTCCCTGGACAGCAATCAGGGACCCCACACAACCCGGCCAGCCCCACAGCCTCACAGGGACACAGCCATACTGCTTTTGTCCCTCTGAAAAACAAGCTCTGGGTCTTGTCACGGTACACGAGGTATTTGTACTCTTTGGAAACCTCCACGTTCCATTACTTTTGTAAAAATAAATCTTATATGTTGGTAAAATGACACATACACTGCTGTGCCCAGGTCAAAGCGGAAGCAAGCTGGCCAACGTACGGCAAACATCTCACCATCCCAGCCCTAACCCTCATCCAAGACACCGAGCAGGAGGAGGCTGAGGCAGGGAAAACAGATCAGGTTAAATGAAAAGACACAAGGAGCCAGCTTGTAATTTTTTATCCAAGATCATGGTTTCTTTCTTGAACACTGGCATCAAATGTAAGCACCTCCTCCGTGATATTTGCACCGTAGGGGCAATCCTCTTCTTGCAAGGTGTGACCCTAAGAGAGCTTCATCTCCAGGAAAGTCATCAGTCTAAGAGCAGCCAGCGCCAGGAGACCTTCTCTGCGCAAGGCAAGCCTTACGAGCAGCTGTGCTGTGGTTGCCTTCACCGCAATTTTAGAGGAGGAAACTTTAGGGAAAAGTTATGAATGATGTGGATAGAAAATCGAGTATGTTGGGGAAGAGTTTGGTGGGAGTCAGGGACACATTAATATTTGTTTTGGTAGAAATTGGGTTACTGCTTGTATTTTGAATCTGCTGCCTGTGATAACACAGTACACACCATTTCCATCCTCTTTTTATTCTAGTTCATGCATTTCCCAGTTTTTTGGGTCATTGAGTTTGTTCATGAGTTTAACAACACACAGCACCGCGTGCACTATAAATATCAGAACTTTACTGAGCAGATAGCTATGGTGCGAGGCTGCTGATATAATGCAAATATGCTTACTACTGTTAGAATTTCAGCCAGGGAACAGCCCAGACATTATCATTTTGAGAAATGGGGATTTTTTCCCATCTTATTTACAGTGCACAGTTCATTGGTAAAGACTGTTAGGGCTGAAATTGCTAAAGGAACTCAACCTCGAATGTTTGAAGACATTCCCTGAATGAAGCAGAGCACACTCATAATAACTGCAATAAGAAGTTCATTGCAAGGCGTCTGCTGGAAAACTTGACAGTACTACAGAAATTACGTGCAGAAAATGCTGGTGCTTGCGTTCACATCTGATTTAATATCAGCATTTTGTAGTTTAAATCATATTCACAACAAAGGATTGTAAATACAGGCGTGGGTCTATCTGTCCAGCCTGGGTTTTCAGCAAGGACACGGGGCAGAGCCACTGGGGAATCCCTGGGTGCTGCATGGGGGGGCACTGCCTTTGCAGGGACCGTGGGGTCCTGTGCCTGAGCCAGCTTCAGCACCTCAAGAATATCAAAGCCAGGCGTTTCCTCCCCAAACTGCTGTCTGACACCGGTCTTCCTCGCAGCCATTGCCAAGCAATTACATTGGCCTCTGCCTCTGTTTCTCCCCACTGTTAAACACAAAGAATTACACACACGTTACAACTAGTCAGCTCAGGGGTGTACTGAGAACCAACTAACATGTCCAGAAAGAGTTTTGACTGGGGAGCTCTGAACATAATTTCTCTTCTGTATCTGAACTGACTACTGTTACTAATATATGATCTTTTTAAGGTAAACTTGAAAAAATACGTATATCTTAATGCACTGCGAATTAGTCTTACTTGATTAGATATAATGCTGTAGATGTGCTTGCAGCAGTCCATTAACAAACCAGCAAAGCACTTTAAGCAGACAGGGCTCTAAATGCTCCGGTTGGTGACCTGAAGTGTTTTCATTTTTAACATGGCTTAAACCACTGAAGTATGCTTGAAACGAGGACATTTTTTAGTCCTTTGCTTTCGCAATAAGGTACTTAAAATCAGCCATCTAATCACAGAAAGAGACAGAAATAACCAATCAGCCACCAAAGGCAGCTGAAACGGAGAGTTTACCGGCAATCTACAGGCTGCAAAGCCACACGCAGGACCTAATGCAGATCAGCATCATTTTCCTGGTGGGCTGTGAGTACCTGGAAGAGCACTTACCTAATGCCATAGGTAGCTGGGGGCTTAGATTCCTCGTCCTCCATCAGCACGATAAGTGGGATAAAGCCTTCAGCCGTGCTGCTTGCGCAGCTGCTCTGCCACATGCAGAGGGTCTGGGCAGGAGGAACCTGCCAGAGTGGGAGAAGGAGCATTTTGCAGTGATGCAGAGATACCCAACATGTAAAAGTCAGTCTCGACTGATCACTTACCCTGTTTGCTCTTTTCAGCTTCTCCAGGAGCCCTGATAAATCCTGTGCTGAGGATTAACTGTCATATGTAGAGGATGTGGAAGAAGAGGTAAGCAAATCCAATGATTATTAATATTTTTAGCAGGATCTCCACAGTCACACCTAGTTCAATCTGTGTTTGTTTCACTGATATGACTGGCCTTCAGAAAAACAGTCATACCTAGTTCAATCTGTGTTTGCTTCACTGATATGACTGGCCTTCATAAAAAGAAGAGGTGAAAATGCCAGGCAGATGAAGATATAAAAAGCTATTTGAGTCATTGGAACATAAGTGGAAGCAGCAGCAGCCCTTATAAAAAGCTGTTGGGTTTTAGTTATTTGGACAGTGTTATTAGCTACTCTCTTCTTCATTTGAAATAAAGGCAACAACATAATCCAAAATGCTAGAAACCAAACACTTGAGTCCCATTTGTTCATATGCACCCACATGAAAAATGAGCAGCTAGGGGACGTGTCTCTAGGCATGTACTCCAGATCTTTGCTGGACGCCTATGTACTTTGTGTGGGACTGTCTAGATACATGAAATTATGCCTGCTGTCTCCTAATGCCGAGATGTAAATGTTAAACCCACTGTCCCACTACCACGCTTGCACTGGTGATAGAAGAAGTGGACTGGATCTACCTTTGTGTGAGATGGTGTCCTTGCCCAAAGCCCCCAGAATTGCCCCGGTGAGAGGAATGGCCCAGTGATATTCACAAATCCAGCCTGTGCCTCAGCGTTATTGTGTATAAATTATTGTGTGCAAAGTGATGTGCTTGCAGCAATCAGTTTTTACTATTATCTCTCATTTTCTATTGAATGTGTATTATTGTGTTTAATCAGTGAAATGAATTTGCTAATGAACTTGTTAATAAGCTTGTCATAGCTAATGTTGGGGGTTTTTTCAGTTCCTTCTTTTTTGGTTATTGTTGTTCCCCTATTCAAAAAAAAAGCTGCCACAGCTGTTTGGCAGCTTGGTCTTTTGCTTTAGGCAAATGATGAGAATAAGTTCAGTTACAATTGCTGTGATGTAAAGAAAAGTTAATAGAAAATTTAGTAGCAATATCAGCTTAAGAGAATTTGAGCTCATGACCTTTGCATTGTAATGAAGCCACTTTATCTGCCAGGCTGGCAGACTTTCATTCCTGTATGTGGGCATATTCAGTTATTGGCACTGGGAGAACAGTTCTGGAAGAATTCAGATAGGTTTGTTCCAACTAATTTCTATGCAGCTCTGTCTGCCCATTAGATACATATAGCATAACGTAGGACGTGTCCTGAGCATTAGTCATGATATCAAGGCGTATATATAGAAAGAAGCAGGCTTATTACATGTAAGTAACTACGAAACATTTGTGAAACACAGACCTGATTTAGGGCATTCCCCTGTGTCTTGAAGTGAGCCCTACTGATGGCTGGGCGTCAGGGGAGAGTCTCTGTCCCCCGGACACTTCGGGCCAGCACCATCGTTTGCTTCTCCTACCAAGCAGTAAGCCAACACCACAGGTTGGTCCCTTCAGAGAATAGGTGCAAGGTCCCAGCATTAATGTTGCTCACACCTGGGTTTGCCCAACGCTTACCTTGCATCTGTGTGGCAAATATCAGCCATAATTACGCAGTCACCTGTATGCCTTCACTAGCCATCCCCAGGCGTGCTGTGGGTTGCTGAGCTTTCATGTGGAACTCCCAACTGATCTGCTCCTCGATCAGCAGCCCTTGTTCAGGTCTGTCCTGCCTGTGATTCAGCAGCATGTTCCTGGTGCCACCAGTTAATTCCAGAGCACAAAAACCTTGCCCGAGGAACGCTGCTGCAGTCTTCTGGCATGGTTTTGTCCCTCCCAAGGCTTCCCCACCGATCTATCAGGCACAACAATGAAGTGGTGTGATGAGGTTTCTTTGACTGCAGCCTTTGTCCTGGTGACAGTGGCAGCGGTTTTTGGCCTTGCAAAGTCAGAAGTCGAAATTGTCTCCCCCTGAGATCAGAGCAGTGCGATAAACTTATTTCACTTTATTCCGTGGTGAAAGTAACTTGCACTCTACCTTACCCTTTCTGTGCTACGTATGTTGTTAAGGACTTCCTACCTTATCATCATTGTAAGCAATACATTTCACCAAAGAAAGCCATATTCTTTAGGATGAATATCAGGTGGGGTCTGTTTGAGAACCCCACAAACATATTAAAGAAAGTATTTTATAATAAACTCATAGTTGTCTGTTAGAAATGGGTGAACTGGGTGGTTTCATTCCCATTCTGCCAGTGAATCAGTAATGGACAATTTCTAGCCAACACACCCTTGCAATCTCCATTTAGTCCGGGTTGAGGTCTCCAACATAATAGCAGAGATTGATTTGGAAACACAACGGGCGAGCCTGACAAACTTTATGCTGCCTTTGTTCACCTTCAGCTGTCCCAAGAGGATTGCACAAATTGCTGTGGGCTTCTTCATATGCACTGGACAGCTGTCCTTATTTATGACACCCTCTTTTGACATATGAGGCTTCAACCTCACACACCATAAAGCTCAAATTAAAATGTGTCCCTCTGAGCTTTCACATGGTGTGCACAAATGCAGTAAAGTGAAGTGGGAGACGAGCAATGACAGCATACTGCATTCTGCTTCGCTGTTACTGGTAACCCAAAGTGTGTCCTGACAGGTTTTATCTCCCACTGTATGTGTAACATTTTGAAGAGCATCCTGTAATGTTCCTTTACATGAGGTTAGTTTAGATTAGGATCTGCAGAACCGGTAAAAATGGTTGATGTCTATATGATCCTGATGTCCCTGACCCAACAGAAAAATGCTTCCTGCTGGAGCTGGTAGAATTTGAGATAACTCATTTCCAGCAAGACAGGTGGCTTCAATTCTCAAAGCCCATGGCTCCACTTCTCTCTCTTTCTCCTGCTTCCACTGCTGAGAAAGCAGCACAGACACAACAGTGCTGAAATATTGTCTGGTTTGGGCTAATTTTGGAGTGAAGGAATAGGTGCTGTGGGTTATTAAGGTTGTAAACTAGTGTCCTCATGGAAAATGTCTTGCTCACCATCCAATCAAGTTATCTGGGCTTCACCTCGAGCAGTGGGGATGTGGGAAGTTGCAGGACGGCAAAACAAGTGTCCCTGGAAAAAGGCAGTTCCTAACGCACACAAAACATGATCATGAAAAATGAATCCCACCAGCATTCTCGCGGGCAGATATTAGATTGCCCACCTGGAGATGAAAAATTCTCGACTTCATAACACACCCACACACATGAGCACTGCACTGTGCACTTCGCTCTGCCTCTGCTCCATGATGCGATGCAGTTACTGTGAGGTGATGAAGGTGAGCAAGAGGATGCCGCCATCAGAGTGCATCGCAGGAACTGTGCCCAGCGTGGTGGCAGAGCCAGCTACCCATCCGGCAACACTTCTTCGAGCAAGACAACGCGATGTCCACGGCCAGTGTGAAGGGCCATCATGCTATTCACCTCAAAAGCAATCACATGCAAGCGTGGGCATTTTTCCAGGACGCTGACAATCCCACTGAGCAGCTGCAGCTCCGTGATGGATGTGCTTGGAGTGTGGGGTTTTTTCTGTGGCAATAGCCACGGCAGTTGGCGAATGACCTCGGCCATGCAGCAAGGCATGGGTGCGAATACCAGGTGGCAGTGCTGGGATGGGAACAGCCGTCTCATAAGCACCATTCTTACACGTTACGCTGCTCGGTTGCTTGAAATTAATATCTTCAGTTTATAAGTACAAGAAAGTTGGAGATGTTTATGAAAGAAAAAAAGAACTGGGAGCCGGGGGACAAAAGACTTTTCACCTTGCCAGAAGAGGATGAATATTGAAGGGGAAGAGAAGATGGATTGGGAGCTCATTTTTGAAGGTTAGGATGGTTTTCCCTTTTTCTTTTGTTTCTCCTCCATTCATTTCAATGAGAATTGCACAGAATAATAATCTACTTGTTTTGTCTGTGTGATAATTGCATTGATAATTTAGTATGATTTAAATAATCAAATTCAGAGTGTTTTGTACGGCAGAGTCTGAGAAAGAATTTTCTTTAATCTCCAAAGATGCATATTCATGATGCCATTATATATATAGCTAAAGAAATTACAGTACCATTGTCTGCTTCAACAAGTCATCCATTGCTTGCTTTTATAAAAGAGATGAAACAGTCAAAACACAAGATGATTGATTTATACTTTCAAAGTTCACCTTCCCTCACTTTGGTAATGGATTTCTTTATCTATCAACAGCCATCCTTGTAATTTAACATCTGTCCAGCGCAACCTGTACTCAGGTTTAAGTGCTATGTCAAGCAAATTCATGCCTTGATGTTCTTCTGCCATCTCCAACTCCTGTTTCACTCTTGCTGTCGCAGCAGAGCAGGTCCTTGGTGTGGTGCTAACCATGTGTCCAGTGCCTTGCTGGTTGTGCTGGGAGCTCCCCTGAACACCAAGCTCGGGACAGAGCTGGGGGCTGCTTCTGCCTCCCAGGACATGAGCCATGGGATGTCCCAGCAGCTACCTGCACACCTTGGTTTCTCCTCCCTTTGTCCTCACCGCTGGGCTTCAGCTGGTAAATGCAGGAGGCCCATGTTGTGTGCTACTATTCATTTTCTAAGGATAGTATGTCCCTGTGTTCTAGATTATTGTACGTGTGGTTAGAGCTACAGATATTGCCAAATAAGGAAAAACAATAGTTGTAAAAAAGAATGCAAGAACGGCCCTGCTGAAGACTGTGGGAGTTTCGGAAAGGGTGTGTCTACATGAACAGGTCATGAGAGACCTCGTTGCAGTGCACAAGAGAATGAACCCATCTTAAGAAGCATCTCAGATTTTTATGATGGTCTGTGTTTGTATTGGATTTGAACATTTGCTTGATCAAGATTTAACTGATTTATTGTACAAGGTAATGAAAATACCCTACAAAGCATCTTTAAGGAATGGTATTTGCCTTTGAAGGATAAAAAAAAAAAGGCTATTCTAAAAATATAGATATTAACACACCACAGGTCAAACACCTGAAATTTTGTTGAGTTTAAAATTTAATCTGTTATCTATTACCATGCACTGATACTAAAGTGCATTTATTAAGAGAGGCAGCCACAGGATAGCAACTCACATACGTGGATGAGACAGAATTTTATAGCAATAAAGCCTGATTTTCCTCTGCTTTGTGGCACTGTTGTGCTATTGGCATTTTGAAACCCACAGCACATGGTACAGAAAATTTAAAGATATGTTGAAAAATAAAATTATTTTCCATGAAAATTGGCTGATATTCAAATATGAAAACATTATGTTGAAATCAGCTGAACCAGCCACAGACTGAGTCATGTTTAAGAGACAGAAGAATCCAGCTGAGAAAAGCAGATGTAGGAGACGGGTGAACATGCCATGCAAATTCCTTAGTTACCTATTTTTGACTCTTTTGTTCACAAATTGTCTCAAAATAGCTCATGAGTTTTCTCAATTATATGTGCTTCAGTCACTTTGCCAGTTTTGCAGGTACTGTGTTGTAGGCACTATGAGAGGTTTGCCATCTCCTGGGTCTGGCAGGCCATTCGGTGGGGATTGTTCTTTCCAGCCATTGCCAGGGTACAAACTCGAGGCTTTCTGCATGAACAGCTTTACATACGCTTTCAAAATATATTCACCATTATTCTTCTTTAATGTTTGCATATACCAGTGCTGATAGGAATTGGATTAGAATTCATATAGAAGAAACAGAACTAAAACATACTTCCACAAGAATGGATAATTCATGCCTTGATAGAAGCCTGTGCAGTGTAACCGAAACAACAGCAGGAAGGGGGTGGATAAATTACTTACTCTCCGCATACATATCGATATTTTTTTAATACGTGTTATTGAGCTGAGCGTGGAAAAGCTTTTGCTGATTTCTTGCCTTTGTACACAATTCCTTTTCAAACTGGAACCAGGGTTCTTCCAGCTTGGTTAGTTCGTAACAGCAGGAACTGCTGAAATATGGGCAAGCTCACTTGTGCCTTTCATCCTTGTTTTTTTTCTTCCTTTATTTTTTTTTTTGTTCCTTTCTTTCTTTCTGGCAGAGCCTCAGTAGAATAGCAGAACGCAAAATTTACTGCATAGAGCAAAGCCTCACTTGTACCTCTGTCCAAGCAGTCTATGGTCGTTGTAAGAGATTTATCGTTAAACTGATGTTTAATCCCTGGAGAATTTACTCTGCTTGCTGCAGTCTGAGCTGATGCAGAGCAATTCCTAAGTGTCCGATTCAGGGAGGGGTTTTTTAACTTGTTTTTTTTCTTTTTTTAAATTCTTTATGGAGAAATGTTTCTAAAAACCTTGGACATTGAAATGAGAATAATTAGATTTTTTTCTTCAATTTTATCTGAGGTAATTAGACTTAATCACTGAACTCAGCTTTTACCAGTGGCTGTGATAGAGTACAATGTTTCCGTTTTTCCAGACTCAACCATCAAAGACTTTTAGTTCTTTTTTTTAAAGGGGGAAAGATTCTTCCAACAGGTAAATACCTTGCATGCAGTGTTTAGATTAAATTACTGTGGATATTTAAAAGTGTTGAGGATATATTTATATAAAAAAAGAGCAAACTATTTAAAAGGCACTGTTTGTCAAGCTATAGTGTCCACTGAAAGAGTTTTAAAAAAAATCACCCCAGTTTATTAGAACAGCCTTTCAAGTAATATTGTATGTTGGTTCCTGAGATCTGTCGTTTTGCCCACCAGCTCTGCCCCATGAGTTAAATTTTTGCCTGGTTCAGGAGACACACAGGAGTAAATTAGAACTAACACATTAATTTTTAACATATTAACTGTGTTTAAGAGTGTGAGGGCTGCAGCTGAAAGTGTTGAGTGAATGAAGGAGGCAAATGTCCTGGACGGGAGGAGAAACCTGCATTTAACCCCTGCTTTGCAACAGCACAAATAGCAGGAACCCAGCCGGAGGAGCTGTGACAGTCGGAAGCCCATCAGGGGGGAGAAAAAGCCCCTGGGAAGATGCACCCAGGCCAGTCAGCACCTTTTGAGGCACCAGACACTGCCTTGCGAACAGCAGAAATGCTTGTCCTTGGCCTGGGGTGTTTTCTCCTTTGAATTTCAAATACTAAGTTAAGTGGATAAAAGTCTGCCTGTCCTAAAGAGTTAGTGACGTTATCCTGGATATGGAGCTGACCCCTAGCTAGGTACCATGCCTGAATACTGCGGAACGCTTGAAATAACGGCAATAATCATACACAAGCAGTCTGTAACTTACATTTTGACACTTTGTCTTCGAATTATCTGTTACTATTTCTTGATTATTCCCCCCAGGTTAATTTTTTGTACGTCCAGGAACATCTGTAGGAAAGGAAAAAGACTTTTTCTGTTTAGGAACCCTCCACACCAGTACCAGCCCACGCCTGTTCAGGTCGGTGTGTCAATCCCAATAGTTACTGCTTCCACCCTGCTTCCAGACAGCCCTTGCTGCACACTCTGCAGTTTGCTGCTTCACTGCCCCTGAAGGTCCTGCCTTGCTCGGACAACGTCCTCCAGTATCAAGATCTCCCTTCCCATTTTTTTTCTTGCTGTTTATCATGAAATGTTTTTAATTTCATTTTATATGTAAAAAATGCACATTGCCACGTGTGCCTTTAGGTACTGCCCTTGCCAAGGGAATCGGCTGCGTTTCACTGCTGGCCAGGCTTCTGCTGGCTTGTGATTTCCCAAGCAATGTAGCTTGGCTGGGAGCAACTCACTATTCATCATTTTTTACATGTAAAAGTCAGCAGCCCTCTTGCCACAGCGGGGAGAGGAGAGCAGAGGGGAGCTTTGGCAACGAGCAGGCTGATGCACGGATAGGCAGGGAGAACTCTAACACGACAGGCAGTGCCCTGCAAAAGGTAAAATCAACTTTTTAGGAAAGGAAGCATCAGCATTAGTTTTGCCTGTGTGTTCTGTTGTCACTTGTCATCATCTACAATTACACAAGCAATAGTGCTTCATGTTTGATAAGATATTTAGTGAAAGTAGTGAATGCTTCTACTGCTTTTTTAAATTTAGGGCATGGACAAGAATAAGATGTGAGTAACCAGCTCTAGTTTTATGAAAACTTTGAGGTGGTTCACTCCGTTTCCACCCATGGTATGTGTATCCCGAACACCCCAAAGCTGAAGGAGCGGCACCGTTGCTTGCCTCGTGCCAGCCACCGTTTTCCCTCCACGTCACTGCGTGTGGTGCAGATGTGGGCCGACACAAGCTCTGCCTTCCAAGAGTTGCTTTGTGCATGAATTACTCCTCTGTGAAGCTCTGCTTCCAGGCAGAAAAGTCTCTTGGGATAATATTTTTAGGTCTAACAAAAAGTCCCCACAGCCACAGCTGAAGGGATGGGATTCATCTTTGATTATATTAACTTGCGAGAGGATTAGAAGAGCTTCACCTTGGGAAGTCTGTAACAATTTTTTTCCCTGCATGAAGAATGAATGAAAATCTAGTAAAACAAGCTGGAGCACACATTACTTGAGAAGCCACCAGCCCCTTCCAGTAGGGAATGAGAAGCTGCAGAAAGTTTAAATATAGAGAGGTCATCCCACCATACGTGGGGAGCATAACTGAAAGCTTTCTTTTAAGTAGATTTCCTTACTTAAAGAACAAAATAAATAAATAAATAGCATGATGAATTGGCATTTTCATTCAAGTGTTACTCTTTTGCAGGCTAACATCTAACTGTGGCTTGAGAGTTGCCTGTAAGTGTACATTCCCAGCATGTTAAGATGCCACGGAGACGGGGCTACGAACTGGTAGGTTCTGTGTGGAGAAACATGTGTTTTGAGGTTGTGTTCTAAGGCAGAAATCTGTGTCATTTCTGTCCAGCCAGCACAGACGGGCTCTCTGCTATCTCCATGATAGGTGGAGTGGGAACTGTCTTTTGGGACCATTCCTCTACCTCTTCAGCCCAGCCTGGGATGCTCTTGTTAAGAACAAAATGTGGGCCAGTTACTTGCTAACAGCCCATTGCGGCAGTTGGCAGATTTTTAGGAGTGTTTGTGGGCACATCTGAGATGTGAAAGTGTAGGTAAAGACTCCCAAAATCCACTCGTTCCACTACAGACATCAACAAAAGAAAAGTTGGATTGATCCTTGTCACTTAAAGGGAAAAGCAATTCATTTCCATAAATTTCTTATCATAGCCACTGAATCTTATTCACTAACCACATTCAGTGAAGCTCAAACAAGCTCAGCTGCATCTGTTGCTTAAAAAGGTTCTACTAAAATAAGAGATTGTAAAGAAAAATCCTTATGGTGCCAGCAACTGCTATAAATGTTTGGTGTGCTGAAATCCCTCAATAATGCCATAGATTGCTGTCTTCTTCCTGTTATCTTGATGGCAAAGTAAATGTTAATTACCTTTAATTAGTTAATTATGGATTCAGGACAGAAAGCTTTCACACAAGAAAGTAACATCAAGTTAGGATCTTTATTTCTGGCATGGCACTGCTTTACAGATCTTCAAAGGCAGGCTGCGCAGCTGAGGGCACCGTGAGCAGGTGTCATTTCTCATCAGTTATATTTGCATCACCGAACCCTCGTTTACCTGCGCTCCTCTGGTGATGGATTGTGGTGGTGGCTGTAGAAGAAGGAAATGGCTATAGCTGACAGTGCCCATCATCAGATATTAAACTGCAATGTCTGGAAATGTTGTGAGTCAGGACTTCAGTTTCTTAAGTACCAAAATTAATGATTCTTCTTCTTGGCTGATGAGAGGTCTGATTAATTTCCTGTCACAGCGACCCGTGCTTGCAGGAGAGGAAATAGTGGTAAAAGCAGATGAAGCTCAGGTAAAATGCATTAATTAAAATTAATTAAAAGCTCTGTTTGCTGTGGCCATATTTCTCTCTTCTCTTCAGCTTTCCTCCTTACCTCATATACAGCAAGTAAATCCCAAGTCCGTCATTGTATTAACTTAGAATAGAAAACTGTGTAAAACCAGATTACTATGAGAAAATTCCTGTTTTCAAGGTAATACCAGGACAATACACATCTTTAACCTATCATAATCACAAACAGAACAGCCCAGAACAGCGCATTAGGCAACCAATTACCTGAAACAGGCTTCGAAGTGAGGACTGTTTTCCTGATAGTGCTGCAAGGCTCTTCTATTTTTAAGACAGCAAGTCTGCTGGCCAGGTAGGAGAACTTCAAGCATGTTGGACTTGATTAGACACTGAAACTTTACTGTTCTTGCTCCAGCCCAGTTGGCTGAGCGGCAGCCCCCTTCCCTGGGTGGGGGACGTGGGATTGACCAGGCGCCGTGTCCTTCTACAAGCAGCTGGCCATGGCCTTGCTCTGAGTGTTGGTCCTCATGGTGTGCAGAACACTGAGCTGCACCACTGCTTTTCACGGGAGCCATGCAATTAGGACTGACTCTCTGTTTTCGGCTCTACTTCATGACATCTGCCACCCCCAGTAACTCAGACAGACAGAAAGGTTTGGGCGGTTAAGACAGCTGACACCTGCGGTTCACCCAGTGTGCACATATGAAATGGGGGTAGGGAAAAGGATTAATATTTTAGGCAACTGAAGACAGATATTTGAAGTGAAAAGTAGTGGTGATGCTTGACTGAGACTCGAGTTAGCTGCCTGTGCACTTATACAATGTGCAAAAATCCAATGGTTGGTAAATTCCTCATTTTGAGATGTTCGTTATACCTTAGCAGAACACCTTACCCCAATACCCTGGCAGGCTTAAAACATGATACACCTTCTTGATGTATTGCAGGAGAAAGCCTCTCCCTGGGAATATTAGTGACTTTACAGCTGAAGAAAATAAATTCTGCTTTCCCTAAGTAATGCAGCTTATAGTGTGAATCTAATTTGAGATTCCCTCTGTTGCCTCTAAATCTTTGCTCCATGTCTTTCCCAACTTGATCGAAGGGCATATTTAATTATCAAGAGTCACATTTGTATGGGCACATCTTTCATCAACAAAGCATATGTCTTTTGATTTTGTAATTGTTGAAATCCCATTATTTCTCATCTTTGAGTAACTGAACACATAAACTACACCTGCAGTACGCACTTGAAGCTGGAAATCTAGAGCAGGCACAAGGAGGTAGCTGCCTTTGCAAGGAGGGTTGTGTGCAGGATAGGTATTCCTTCCAGCTTTCATTTCCAGCTCCTATACTAGGCAAAACCTTGTCCCCAACAGGTCTGTGAGTTACCAACCTTCATTAATATTTGTGCACTTTTCCCTGAGAATCTGTTGGATCTGCTGCGCTCTGTCTGTCTCAAAGTGCTTGCTGGGGTGTGCTCCTCACCTGCACCATGCAAGGCTCTTGCTGTCTCTTGCAGGGGACACCACATTTTTTGCATTGTAGAGGGCTCGAAGCAGAGATCCTGTTGGGCTCAAACTCTCGTTATCATCGACACGGGCGATACACGCCAGAAACACGGGGCCAAGTGTTCCCTGTTTGTGCAGGTAGTGCTTAGCCCATGCACCAAAGCTGTAAAATGGCGTCTCTCATAAGCACACGTTGATGCAGTTTTCTGCTGGGTTCTTCTCTGAACAAAGTCTGAATCAGTCTCTGCAAGAAAAATGAGATGTCAGTGGAAATTTGTTCTTTGTTGGGTTTCTTCAGCCATCAGACTTCAGGTGTGAACTGCTCCCTTTTTTTTTTTTTTTCATTTTGTTTGGTAACAGAGAAAATGCTTTGGAAATCCGCTTGTTCTTTTCAACTACTAAACCCGAGACGCTTTCCAAAGACCGCAGCATGGCTTTTGCAGCAGCAGATTACTCCTGCCTAATCTAGTGACCGTTTCACACTGTGCGAAGAAACAGTGAATAAACAAGCTTCAACGTGCTTGACAGAGCTATTTAAACAGCCAAAAGCCCGCCACAGAACTTTGCTGGTACAGAATTAAACAGTACCAGGGCAAGAGGTGCAGTGCTTTGATGCTCACCAAGGCAGCAGATGGCCGCTCGTCAGCGCGGCGGGAGCTCGGCAGAGGATGTGAACCAGGGCCAGGGTTATCCAACATGTCCTTAATTGTCAGAGGGAGGCATGAAGAGCGAGGTGGCCGAGTGTGCCCATGACAAGCTGTTTCAGTCTGGTTGAGTGGGAAGATTGAGGGAAACTTCCGAAGTATTGAATAAAGGTAGGAGGGAGGACGGCAGCATGGCAGAGAAATGTTCTGTTGACAAATGCAAAACAATTCACATTAGGAGGAAAATCTCAGCTATTGCTCACTGGTGAGTTCTAAATCAGCAATAAAAGTAATGGAAAAGAGTTGGGTATCAATGTGGAGAGTTAATAAAAATATCTGCTGAGTAGGCAGCAGCTTGCGAACAAAGACAAGCAAAATGTTCAGATGTTGAAAGGTTTGGAACAGAAGAGGCAACTGAAATACGACGACGCCACTGTACACGTAACTGATCTTGCCTTGGTTCAAACACAGTGGTCCTGCTCTGGTGTGCAACCGGTGGGAAAGGCAAAGCCTGTTTGTCAGAGCAGCCAAAGCCACCGAAAGAGCTGCCTGAACCTGTACTGAAAAGGCTGTGAAGAGCCTGGAGCCTCTCGGCCTGGGAGTCCCTGTGGTGAGCTCAATCCTCCGTCCCCTCGCTTCTCCCTGCTCCGTCTCATCTCCAGCGCAGGAGCAACCTTGCCACGGTAGAAGCTACATTAAATCTGAAGTCCTTTCTACTAGCACAAAACAATGCCATCATCATCTTTCTAATCATTACATGGAAATTTTTTGCTCTTTAACGCTTATTATGTGTTTCTAATGTGCAAAATTATTTTGAAAATTATTCAAATAACATTACAAAAATCAATAGAAAAGAGCCATAAAGTCACAGGTTCGATAGCACCTCTGGACATTTAGTCCGAAGTCCTGCTCACTGCAGGGCCAACGTTAGATCACGCTGCTCAGTGCCTCTTTCAGTCAAGTTTTGATTATTCTGCAAACATTGCATGCCGAGAATTTCTGCCTCAGATTCATTACTGTTCCATTAAAAAGACGGTCTTCAGTCCATAAATTTATTTTATTCTAACTGGTACATGAAAAGTCATAAACCAATTTATGAGCTGAAAAATGCTCATCTTACTGCCACAGCATTTTGACATATGCCAACTTGAATTCTGGCTTTCCTCAAGGCTCTGTGCTGGTTCACAGAGGAGGGCAAGCTGCGATACGGCTTCGGCAGCTGTTCTGGGGAATGACTCTTCATCACGGATAGAAGAGGATGTCTGATATATTCATTGAACTATGACATTACAGACAATATTTAAAGGGCTCTTCTGCTATCAGCATACATACTAAAGCAGTATCTGCCAGGAGAGAGGGAGACAAGTTGGTGTGGGTGGTACAAAGGAGCTTTTAAGCACAAGTCCTTTCATCACTCCCGTAGCGTGGGGCTGCACCTGCCATGCAAAGCAAACCCTCGCCTTTGCGTCCCCTCGGATTAGAGGAGCAGCAAGGTGTTTGATCTGCTGATGAGCTTAGGGGAAATTATCAAAAGATCAAGAAGTTTCTGCCATCTGCTTATTGGGCCAGCACTTGGGTGATCTCCCTGTAGCAGTTCTGGCTTTCCTCCTAATGACGGCCGCCTCGTTAGGACTCTGACATCTCAGCAACGCAGGCTCTGCTGTGCTGTCTCACACTGTGCCACAACCGGTTTAACATCTTGTTCAACATCTAATCGAGCACCATGGGGGGAGCAAAAAGCAAAAGAAGTACTTGGGCATGTGATCACCTGCTCCCAATCACGGTCTCCTTTTAATCTCGCTTAACTGGTGAATGATTTATGCTTGGAGTCAGGAGGTGTTTTACACCTTCTGCAAGGGCTTGGCTTCTGTGGTGCTGAGCCATCTATTAGCCTTGGACGTGGTCCAGTTCTGCTCCAAGCTCTGCTCCACCCTCAGCCTCTGCCATGCTCATTTCCTTCTCCCTGACACCCTGCAGGGTTTTTCAGCTGCAGGACTGAAACCTTCTTCTCCCCAAAAATCCTCTCCCAGACCCCTGAGCAGCCCCAGCCACTATGCAATGCTGCTGTCTCTGAGCCGTCAGGATCTCCAGCCTTTGCAGCTTTTCATGGTGCATTTCTGCCCTGCCAGCCAACCTGATCGCTTTTCCTCCTTAAACAGCCTGCATCTAGCATTCAGCCTAATTTTACCCCTGTCCATCCCAGGGCTTTGCCCTCGGGTCATTAAGATTTTATTCTGTTTCTGCTATTTCGGTCCTTCCCAGTCTCTCTGTGCAGAAACTTTAAGCAAGCTCAGGCAGGGTCATCACCTTTGCGTACTGCATGGTAATGCTGATAACCTGCTCAGCACTGACACAGAGGTCTACATAGTCTGCAGCACTTCCCATCACACCTGAGGTCCTCTTCTGCATATCTTTGCTTCTTTTCTGTCATTGCACGATATAAAATATAAAATGGTAAGCGACTAAAACAGAAAATACAGACTTTGGAAGACCATTTATTGAAGGAAGGTGAAGCAGAACTTCAATAGCCGCCCAGTGAGTTGAAAAACCTTACGGGTGCAACCTGAGCATTTCGATGGGGACTGCATCTGTCCAGGGGATGCTGCGGCATCTGTATTATGGTCTCTGGCTTCTGGTCTCCAGGGCTGAAAATCTGTAGACTCATTTAAAAAGTCTTGACCTGTGGGCAAGTTCGGTTACCAATACTTGTGAATATCAGACTGCGTGTATCCACCACCATGCAAAGGGACTATTTTCATTTACTCCATTGTCTCCTGTAAGAAATCTCAATACAGAGCTGAAGGAACTCTCTTTCACTTTGATCTGAGCAAAGCAAAGTTCTGAGCCATTTGGATATAATTTTCGTACTATTGTTGCTGTAAAAAATGGGTAAAAAACAGCGCAAGCCACCAGATCTCATATTACAATTTTCTTTCTATGGTATTTTATCATTTCTGTACTTGCTCATTGCATGTACTTAATTTGTCTTCATTACCATCAGCAAAGCAAAGCTAATGTTTAGACTTCTAGCAATGCAGACAAGAGACAAAAATAAATGCATTTTTGTGACTCATAAATAAGCCTTTTTTGTAGTCAGTGCAACAAAGACATCGGTACTCTTATCAGTAACATACACATTGTAGACTGTTAATAACACTGCCAGTCATCAATAGCAGCACAGTGCCTTGAAAAATATGCTGAAAAAAATTAAACAAATTAAATTACTTACAATCAACAGTTAATGCTGCAGGGCGCATGAGTAGTCTCCTTAGTTTATGGCACATCCCATTTTAGGGAATAAATATGGGTTTTTTAAGGTACTCCAGAACTTAGGTCCTGTTAATTTCAGTTGGAATCAGGAGCCTAAAATCCCTAAGGCTGAAGCCTACTTTCTTATTTGCTATTATCAAACACAATTCATGAATCTGTGAAAAGATTATAAAATTCTCACGATAAATTTCAGGCTGTTTTCAGAGGAGTCTTTCTTCTTCAGAACAGACCTACATTTTGCTGTAAATTTTACTGCAGTGTGGGGAACGCTTTGTGGCATGAAACCGCGATTCACGTATTTTACACTGATCTTTCAACAAATTTCACTCTAAGAGCCCAAATACTGCCAGGTTGTCTTGCTAGATGGCTGGCTGTAAATGCTCAGGCAGCAGTGCATTGCCCTGGTCCCAGAGCCAGCTCCTGTCTCGGTTCTGAGTTTACGGTGTATGGAGCAGAGAGGGACAGCAGTCTCACAGACTTATGGGTTAGCTCCTCAAATTAATAAATGTTTTTATAGCCGTTGTGTCAGCCCGTGGGAGGAGTGCACACAATTTCTACATCACCTGTTCCATAATTTATGAAGCAAACCCAGAAGATGGGCAGCTTTGCTAGCCAAGGTGGGGATGAGCAGTGCTTTGGCTCGTGGTGGGTCACCCCTCCACGTCCCGGCACAGCTGATGGCATCACTGTCCCTGCCAGTCAGTCGGGCTGCACACTCCCTCCTATCCACAACCCTTCAGGCATTCTTAAGCCTGAGGCCCATGTAGAAGAAACAGAAGCATGGTATACCACGCAAC
>Ga0065711_1033405_pt1 | contig 25567 bp, 20 predicted proteins | sample Hoacrofraction12_FD_59098 | JGI IMG/M metagenome (GOLD analysis project Ga0065711, IMG submission 59098) | Hoatzin crop microbial communities from Cojedes, Venezuela - Epithelial fraction 12 v2 (version 2) | ecosystem: Host-associated > Birds > Digestive system > Esophagus > Crop | place...
CCCTTCCCTTCCCTTCCCTTCCCTTCCCTTCCCTTCCCTATACAATATTTATAGTTTGAAGTAAAGAGAAAATTCTCCTATTTCAGAAAAAAAAAAAGCCATTCTCCAAGAGAAAGAAAAATCTCCTTTTCTGTATCTCTTTCCATACAAGCATCTAAAGTTGCTTGAAGAAGGTTTTTCAAGAGTGGGAGCAGTTTCAGGACTTGTGCTTACAGCCAACTTTTTCGATACTTGTGTCAAGTGCCTGGAACACAACATAGGACTCTAAATAAATAAATAAGCAAACAAATAAAATTTTAGAAAATTCACAGTTTTTGTTTTAAAGTCACTCATTGAAGCAGAGAAAAAATACGGTATTTTAGTAAACAATCAAAAAGTAAGTACACATATTTTTAGTGAGAGTATATCTATTGGATAGAGTCTGAAGGACATGTAGAATTTGTAAGGACTACTTATACAACTTTGAATTTCTCTTAGCAGTAGAGTTAACTGATTTATCACAGCTATGTCAGAATTCATCTATTTCCAGTTTTTCTAATGCAGTCAGGAAAGACATATAAGGCTGAGTGGAGCTTTATAACAAAAGTGAGAATATATGTATTTTGCAGCACCAGTGATTAATGTTCTCAGATTCACTTTTACAGCACAATTCTACATCTGCAAATATTCAAAATATAAAGAAATAGATGGGATATTTGCCTGAGTTGCATTTATAAACTAATGAATATCTAAAGACTCACAAGCCTGGTCTGTTAAATATTTTTTTGCCTGGGAGTATGTGTTGTATTCATAACTAATTAACTTTACTCAATTCCATTCAAATTCAATTCTACATTTTTAAATTTGTGTCCCTATACCTCAATTACATTGGAAAAACTTTTTCATTATTAAAAATATGATCTTAAAGTATGAAAGGAACTTTCAAAGAGTTTTCTTTTAAGTGTGTTTGCATTTAACATTAGAAGTTCAGTTGAAACAAAATCATAGAATGCTTTGGATTGGAAGGGGCCTTAAAAGGTCATCTAGCCCAAACGCCCTGCAGTAAGCAGGGACGTCTTCAACTAGATCAGGTTGCTCAGAGCCCATTCAACATGACCTTGAATGTTTACAGGGATGGGGCATACACTACCTCTCTGGGCAACCTGTGCCAGTGTTTCACCACCTGCTTTGTAAAAAATTTCTTCCTTATATCTGGTCTAAATCTACCCACCCTTAGTTTAAAGCCACTACTTCTTGTCTTATCATAATAGGCCTTGCTAAAAATATTTTCCCCATCTCTCCTATAGGCCCCCTTCAGATACTGAAAGGCTGCTATAAGGTCTCCCTGCAGCCTTCTGTTCTCCAGGCTGAACAGTCCCAATTCTCTCAACCTTTCCTCACTTTCCTCATAGGAGAGGTGTTCCAGCCCCTGGATCATCTTTGTCGTCCTCCTCTGGACCAACTCCAACCGCACCATGTCCTTCTTGTGCTGAGGGCTCCAGAGCTGGAAGCAGGACTCCAGGGTGAGGTGTCACCAGAGCAGAGTAGAAAGGTAGAATCTCCTCCCTCAGCCTGCTGGCCACGCTTCTCCATGCAGCCCAGGATACAGTCAGCCTTTCGGGCTGCTAGTGCATATTGTCTTCTCATGTCCGGCTTTTCATCCACCAGTACTCCCAAGTCCTTCTCAGCAGGGCTGCTCTCAGTCCACTGATCTAGTCACACCACCATAGAAAGCCACCAAGTTGGTCAGGCACGACTTGCCCTTGGTGAAGCCATGCTAGCTGTTTCAAATCACCTCCCTGCCCTCCATGTGCCTAAGCATAGCTTCTAGGAGGATCTGTTCCATGATCTTGCCAGGCACAGATGTGAGGCTGCCAGGTCGGTAGTTCCCAGGGTTCTCCTTTCTATCCTTTTTAAAAACAGGTGTAAAGCTTCCCTGCTTCTAGTTCCCAGGGACTTCACCTCTCTGCCATGACCTTTCAAATATGTTGGAGAGTGACCTGGCAACTGCATCAGCCATTTTCCTCTTCTTCAGGTTCCTCAGGTGGTCACGAACCTGGTTTTCCCTTAGAGTGGGAAGGGATTTACCCCTCGTCCCCATCTTGCAGTCCATCAGCTCGGGAGGGATGAGCAGAGATGCCATTGGAGACTGAGGCAAAAAAAATTTGTCGAGTACCTCAGCCTTCTCCTTGTCTGTTAATACTAGGTCACCATTCTTGTTCTTCAGTGGGGGTACGCTTGCTTGAACCTTCCTTTTCTGGTTGTCATAGCTGTAGAAGCCCTTCTTGTTATTCTTGGCATCCCTTGCCATGTTTTGCTCCAGCTGCCTCTTGGCCCTTCTGATCCCCTCCCTACACAACTGCGCAGCTTGCCTATTCTCTTCCCAGGATACCTATCTCTGCTTCCACTGCCTGTGCAGTTCCCTCTTGCCCTTTAGTTTGACCAGCAGGTCCCAACTCAGCCATGCTGGTCTCTTCCCTTCTTTTCCTGACTTCTTACACCTGGGGACTGAGAGCTCTTGCACCCAGTGGAAACCATTCTTCAAGATCTGCCAGCTCTCTTCTGCCCCCCTGTCCCCGAGGACCATTTCCCAGAGGGTCCTATTGACTAACTCCTTGAAGAGTTGGAAGTTTGCTCTCCTAAATTACTGCGTCCTCACCATAGTCCTTGCCTTTCTTATATCCCTCAGGACAGGGAACTCCAACAATGTGTGATCACTGCAACCCAGGCTGCCTCCAGTCTTGATGTCACCAATGAGCTCACTTGCATTGGTGACCATCAGGTCCGATATTGCATCCCCTTGGATAGGGGTGTCAATTACCTGGCTTAAAAAGTTATCCTTAATACATTCTAGGAATCTCCTGGATTGCCTACACCTCACCATGCTACTTTTCCAGCAGAACTTGGGGTGGTTGAAGTCCCCTGGCAGGATGACTAACTGCAAGCGCAAAGCCTCCTGGAGCTGGAGGAAGAAGGCTTCATCAATAGGCTCCCCTTGATCAAGCAGCCTATAGTAAACACCCACAACCAGGTTCCCTTTGTTGCCTCTGTGTCTGATTCTTACCCATAAGCTTTCAACCTTCTCATGGCTATTCTTCAAGGACAGCTCTTCACACTGGATTGATTTCTTGATACAGACGTCAAGGCTTCCACCCCTCTTTCCCCACCTGTCCCTTCTAAACAGCCTGTGGCCATCAATAACTACACTCCAGTCACGGGATTCGCCCCACCAAGTTTCAGCAATGACAATGAGGTCATAGATTTCTAGCAGCATGGTACCTTCCAGCTCTTGCTGTTTGTTTCCCATGCTGTGTGCGTTCGTGTAGAGCCATTTCATCTGGGCTGTTGGCCGTGCCACCTGCACAGAGGAACACCCCTTGTTTCCCTTGGGGTGTTTCACAGAAGCTTCCTTGTTGGCTCCTACTACCTCAGGAGCTCCCAGCTCACCTCTGCAAGACTTTGACTGTGCTGCAGTGTCCCCAGCATGCCTCTGTGCAGGAGGCTGAGGGCCAGTACTAGCATCCCATCCCTCCAACCGTTGTGCATCACTCCATAGTTTGTCACTGGCAAGCCTAATATGTTCCCCCTCCCACTTCACAGCTAGTTCAAAGCCCTGTTAATGAGCCCTGCAAACTCCTGAGCAAAGGCCCTCTTTCTCCTTTGAGAAAGGTGAATCCCATCTGATGCGAGCAAGCCTGGTGCTGTGTAGGCCATCCCATCGTCAAAATAGCCGAAGTTGTGTGGGTGACACCAGCCATGGAGCCATGTATTAATAGATTGGGTTCACCTGTTCCTTCCAGCGTCACTGCCCACAAGTGGAAGGAGGAATGAAATAATGACCTGTGCCCCGGATTTCCTCAATAGCCATCTCAAAGCCTTGAAGTCTCTTTTAATCACCCTTGCACTACATATTGCGACTTCACCACCAACCACGTGGAAGAGCAGTAATGGGTAGTAGTCCGAGGGCTGTACCAAGATAGGAAGTGATATCTCTAACCTGAGCTCCTGGGAGGCAGCAGACATCCCTATGAGGACGATCTGTCCAGCATGTCGGTCCCTCTGTTCCCCTCAGAAAGGATTCTCCTACAACTATGACCATTCTTTTTTTCCTTGTGGAGGTAGCAGTAATACAAGGGGTGGGTCTTTCTGGACTCCACAACTCCTCTGGCTTAGATGGGTTGACACCCTCATGGTCCACTGACTGGTCCTCCACAGCTACAGCCTCATACCTATTGTTCAGAGGCACCTGGGGAGGCGTGGTGGGCAAGAAGAGGGTTCACTTGCTACCTGACTGTGGACTTGTTCCCACTTACCATTTCCCTTTAAGACCCTGCCTACATTGTGGTGGGGGGAGGATACTGGATCCCTTTGATCGCAGCCTTTTTCTGGTGGCTGTCCCAGTTCAGGTTTCAGGGAGATCAGAGCATGGTTCCACCAGTCTATCTCTTGCTCCGACTCCTTGATGCTCCTTAGCCTATCTACCTCATCTGCCACCAGGCCGAGTAAGTAGTCCACCTGATCACACCTTACACAGCAGTTTGCTCTACTGCCATCCATTTCCAGTGCAAGCTGGTGGCACTCCCTGCAGCTGGAGACCTGGACTGCTGTGGCATTTCCTGGGACCTCAGTCTGGGATGATACCTCCTTGCTGGCAAGTGCAGAGGACATAGCCTTCTGCCGGTGGACATGATGTCTAGGCTCCTTCTCACTAACTGAAATTCTTGAACTTACGTCTTGAGCTGGGAGACTTCGTCCTTCCCTGCACGCCCTGCCTGTGTGAACTGCCGCACCACACCTATATTTCTGTGATACTAAAAAACAAGAGGAAAAAAAGTCTATCCAAATAAGGGCTAACTTTTATTCCATTTTTATCAAACTTATGCCTGTTAAAATCATTACTGAGCAATGTTTTGCATTCTAGAAGAAATCTTGACTCCAGTTTAAACTCAACTATGTGATAAAGCTCTTCAAAAGGAAAAATATTGTAAATCTGTATAAGATTTTACTGCTTCCAAACAAAACTAAGTGAAATAAGCATTGTTATTTCTGAAAACATATCTTAATAAAAGTAATTCATGCCATTAACACTGAATTATCTTACCTGAATTTCCTACTTTGTTGACCCATAATACTAGTATTATGCAAGTCAATTAGGGATTAATTTTTGTACCTTCAAAATGCTAACATTATGGGTTCAGAAATTCAGTTGCAATTTGAGTATTGTGAATTACACTTTCTACTCAGGGAAAACATGCAAAGAGGACTTGAAATGAAAAAGGTAATTCAAGGAAAATATAGCTTGAAAAAAATGAAAAGATGTAGAGTTTGGGAAGAGTATTTGTCAGATTGTGACTTCTATCTTGTTTCAGAGGCTGTACATTTTGTTGCAACCTTCATTTACTATTTCTACATCATGCTAAAATTACTTTTGGGCTTTGGTACAACAATTTTGTAGTGTAAATTTTGCACCGAATAAAAAGGTGATGGAATAATCAAGAATCATTAATGATGAATGTCTCGTGCACCTGAATCTATAAGCTGTTGATGTTGAATAATATTCTGTATAAAAGTCAGGGGTTGGAGTGTTGTCTTTCATTTCCCGTGGAAACATTTAGGAATATTTCTTTCCAAACAAGGGATGAATTACTATGGCATGGAGGAAAAACAGGTCAACATTCCGAAGGGCAATCAATCAGCTCCGTTAATGATTTTTTTTTTTTTCTTGGACCTGTAACTCCAGCACAATGCAAGGTGAAAGCACCAGAGATTAAGAAAAGCTTTTACAAGTCTGCTCTCACTGTCTTTCTGTTACTTGCACACAAAGGCTTTAACTAGAACTGGAAGCTCTGGAAAAAGTATCTGAGTAGTTGAAGGCTCAGAAGGGCCCTAAGACTCCTCTTGAGGTTTAAGATTTCTAAGTATTAAGAAGGGTAGACCTTCTGACTAAGGAATTCTCTAGCCAGAATGCAGAAGCTTACCAGCAAATGCATACAATACAGACAGACTCCCAGCGGACTGACTTTCATCAAGAAAAAGCTATTCAGTAAGGTCAGCAGTGTTACAATAAAGGTTCATATAATATTTAGGAGATCTGTTTCCATCTTCAACACAAATATATTTTTGTTAGGATTTAACTTTTTGTTTCATTTTCACATTTGAATCAAGAATGTGAACAGTTATGGTTTCAAATTATTTAAGAAAAAAGAGGAGAAGGGAGGAAAAGGAAAGAAAATAGATCTGTAATCCTAAAATCCTGGCTTACATACCGTGCAATAAGGAGACTTGTATTTGCTAGACAAAAGAGAAAGAACAGACAAATATAATGGAGCTACATGCATGATTAAAAAGTGTTTAACCATTTTCTTGAGAATTCATAACTGTGCTAATTGTGTATTGTTCCAGTTTGTGTCTTCCTTGTGGAGACAATGATCCCAACTGTACTAGTAGAATAGCACAAAGTTGTTATGATAGTTCATCATCTAATTTATCTCTTTCTAGGCACAGAAAGAGGTTTTCTTTTCCTGTACCACTAAAGATTCTTATTCAAGAATTTGCCTGGGATCACTTGGCACTATAACATGCAGAATATACATGACACTAGGGTATCTGATTTACATTTCTTTATTATATGTATATGGTTTTTAAGACTACTTTCAACACAAGTGTGCCCAAGAAAAAAGATTTCCCTTGTTATCCCTCTTCCATCTTAAAGACAGACTTACACCACCTCAACCAAAGCTTGTGGGAGTCCTTTAAAATTTTGAAGAAAATACGAGGCTGTGAGCATCATTCCTATTTTTGTCCTCAAGAATTGTACACTAGAATGGTGTGGATTAGTAGATGGTAGTAGCAATCCACAAGCAGCGTAGTTTTTTGTTATGTCAGCATAGCATAGAACGATTTTTGTATGTACTCACACTTTCTGTATTACCTCAACAGTACTTTACAGCTCAAAACATAATGTACAAAATTTTATCATTTTATCTACCTTTATAATTTGTATGATCTTGTCTATAACACACGGAAATTTCTGTAAAAAAAGGGAAGATGACAGCTCTGTTGAAGACAGAAGCATTTTTTCCTTTTTTTTTCATAGATCTGTGGTTTTATACGTCATGTTCTCAATAAACAATTAAAAAATATTTAGTTGTATCTTTGGAAAGTATAGGAAGATATATTTTTTTTCCTACTTTGAAGAAGAGGCCTTACATTCACATTAGTATTACGGAACGTCCCACATTTTAAAACATCCAATTTCCCATTCAATTTGTTGCTTTTTAGAGAGCGTATAAAATATACTGTATAAAAGCATAGTAACAGAAAATGTAGTGCTAGCTTAGAAGTGATAAATATTCCATCTATTATAGGGACAATTACAGGAAGATAGCTAAGCATCTGAACTATATATAAGTCTAAAGCCTTTCTCCATTTCAAAAGCTTCCTAGAGAATTTCATCACTCTGAAAACATAGGGTGTAAAACTTCTGAAAATATTTTCATGGTCAAGTTTAAAAACAAGTCAAAGGTGACTTAAAGGCAGAGTTGCTCCAGCAACCAATCCCCTGCTTGTCATTCAGAAAGTGGTACAAAAAGGGGTGTAAGAATGTCACTAGGCCCTACATAAAGGTAGTACTGAAAAGTATATCTGAGTGCAATAACTCATGTTTCAGTCATTGTATTGCCAGAGTATAAATCAATCAACTATGATAAACAAGACTTCTAAAAAGCCTCTGTTTTACACAGGTACTTTTTAATCTAAAAAGCCTTTTTATGGGAAAATGCATAGAGTCTTCTATTCTAAAGAAAGTATGCCAAACCAAGATATATTATCATCTGTTAATGACATGTTGCATTGGGATGAAGTTAAGTATATTTACTTATGTTATCATCTTTATTTTATTTTATGGGTGAAATCAGCTTCTGGAGCCTGACACACATATGATAAAGCATATTGAAAAGGTCTTGGAAATCTCAGGGCATTAGAATTTATGCTGTGAAAAGAAGCAAGCATATTCTGACATTAGGCATTAATAAGCAAGTGGCCAGTCCTGTTCAGTTTGAAATGAAAAGACTGTGTTAGATGTTTATGACATGGGTTTACAAACAAAAAAAGAATTTTATTTAGGGAATAACTTTATATAAAAAAGTGAAAACAATTAATGATAATAAACCCTCAACACAGCCGGTAAGACATAAGGCAGAATTTTATGCAAAAAAGCAGTAGGAGGACCTAGACGGACACTTCTACTCTGACTGAGATTTTGGTACTCATAGAAGAAAATACTAGTTGGTGTGAATAACAACAGGATAACATTCTAAGATACAGGAGCTAAATGTCATTCAGTTATCCCTTAGTTTTAACAAATATAAATGACCTAGTTATTTTCTCCCTCAGGAGTGCTAACTTCTTCAGTATCACCTAGACTTGCAACTCCATTGTGACCCCATAAAGAAAACTTAATATTTTTAAAATTTTAAGATTTATATTCTGTACATATACACATCCTTACACGGTATGACAGGACTGTTCTGTGTTTGTAGGATTTATTTTTCCTTTCTCCATACCACAATACATAACCGACTTCCTAATCCATCCAAATATTTTCCCCTTAAAATTCCAAGCCTTTGTACAGAGATAAAGAACACTATGTTTATCACAGAGAGAAGTTCCAAGGCCATCAAAAGGCATTTCAGGGCACTGGGGCGACTGGTTGAAGGATCAGGGGCACAGGTGGTGTTTTCTTCGATCTCATCAGTGGCAGGGAAGAACATTAAAAGGACCAGGAAAACTCACCTGATTAACAGGTGGCTCAGAGACTGGTGCCATTGCTGGAATTTTGGTTTCTTTGATCATGGGGAGGTTTACACGGCACCGGGGGTGCTGGCGACAGATGGAGTCCAGCTGTCTCAAAGGGATCAAAGGATTCTTGCCCATGAGCTGGCAGGGCTCATTGAGAGGGCTTTAAACTACGTTTGAAGGGGGAAGGGGACATCACCCAGCTCACTAGGGATGAGTCCAGGTGTGGCATGGAGGGGTTGGGGGTGAGAATGACAGCCCAGCTCAAGCGCATCTACACCATTGCACGTAGCATGGGCAATAAACAGGAGGAGCAGGAAACCATTGTACAGCAGGACGGCTATGACTTGGTTGCCATGACAGAAACGTGGTGGGACAGCTTGCATGACGAGCATGCTGTCATGGATGGCTACACACATTTTAGGAAAGGCAGACAGACAAGCCAAGGTGGTGGAGTTGATGTGTATGTGAGGGAGAAACTGAAATGTATTGAGCTGTGCCTGGGGGCAGATGAAGAATGACTCAAGAGCTTATGGGTTAGAATTAAGAGACAGCCTCATACAGGTGATGTTATTGTGGGTGTGTACTACAGGACACCTGACCAGGAGGAAGAAGTTGATGAGGCCTTCTACAGGCAGCTACAAGCAGCCTCACAGACACGGGCCCTGGTTCTCATGGGGGACTTCAGCCACCCTGACATCAGCTGGGAAGACCACAGAGCCAGGAACATGCAGTCCAGGAGCTTCCTACAGAGCATCGATGATAACGTTCTGATGCAATTGGTGAGGAGCCAAAGAGGACAGGCGCTCTACTGAACCTTGTACTAACAAACAAAGAGGGACTGGTTGAGGATGTGAAGGTTGGAGGTAGACTAGGCTGCAGTGACCATGAAATGGTCAAGTTCAGGATCCTGCGTGGAGGAAGCAGGGCAATAAGCAGGATCAAAACTTTTGATTTCAAGAGAGCTAACTTTGGCCTCTTCAAGGAGCTACTGGGAGGAATCCCATGGGTCAGGGCTCTAGAAGGCAGGGGGGTCCAAGAGGTCTGGTCGCTGTTTAATCATCACTTCCTCCATGCTCGGGATCAGTGCATCCGCTGGGCAAGAAATTGAGCAAAGGATGCAGGAGACCTGCATGGATGAGCAAGGAGATTCTAGCGCAACTCATGTGGTAGAGAAAGGCCCACGGAATGTTGAAAGAGGGACAGGCCACTTGGCAAGAGTACAGCAATGTTGTCAGAGAGCGCAGGGATGCAACGAGGAAGGCTAAGGTCCACCTGGAATTGGATCTGGCAAGGGATGTCAAAGACAACAAGAAGGGCTTCTTCAACTACATTGGCAGCAAATGGAAGACTAGGGATAATGTGTGGTCGCTGCTGAACGAGATGGGTGTCCTGGTGACGGATGACACAGAGAAGGCAGAGCTACTGAATGCTTTCTTTGCTTCCATGTTCAGTGCTAAGGCCGGCCCTCAGGAATCCCAGGCCCTGGAGGTAAGAGAGTAAGCCTGCAGAAAGGATGACCTTCCCTTGGTCGAGCAGGACTGTGTGAGGGATCACTTAAGCAATCTGGACATTGACAAATTCATGGGCCCCAATGGAATGCACCCACGAGTGCTGAGGGAGCTGGCGGATGTCATTGCTGAGCCACTCTCCATCCTCTTTGAAAGATCTTCGAGGACAGGAGAGGTGCCCAAGGACTAGAGAAAAGCCAATGTCACTCCAATCTTCAAAAAGGGCAAGAAGGAGGACCCAGGGAACTACAGGCCGGTCAGCCTCACTTCTATCCCGGGAAATGTGATGGAGCAACTCATCCTGGATTTCATCATCAAGCAAGTGCAGGAAAAGAAGGCTATCGGGAGTAGTCAGCATGGATTCAGCAAGGGGAAATCATGCTTGACCAATCTGATAGCATTCTATGATGGCATGACTGGCTGGGTAGATGAGGGGAGAGCAGTGGATGTTGTCTACCTCAACTTCAGCAAGGCTTTCAACACAGTCTCCCATAGCATCCTCCTAGGGAAGCTCAGGAAGTGTGGGCTGGATGAGTGGTCGCTGAAGTGGATAGAGAACTGGCTGAATGGCAGAACTCAGAGGGTTGTCATCAGTGGCACTGAGTCTAGCTGGAGGCTGGTAACTAGTGGTGTCACCCAGGGGTCAGTACTGGGCCCAGTCTTGTTCAACGTCTTCATCAATGACCTGGATGAAGAGTTAGAGTGTACCCTCAGCAAGTTTGCTGATGACACAAAACTTGGAGGAGTGGTGAATACACTAGCAGCCTGCGCTGCCATTCAGCAAGACCTGGACAGGCTGAAGAGCTGGGCAGAGAGGAACCTGATGAGGTTTAACAAGGGCAAGGACAGGGTCCTGCACCTTGGGAGGAACAACGCCATGCACCGGTAGAGGCTTGGGGCGGACATGCTGGAAAGAGGGAAGGACCCAGGTGTGCTGGTGGACAACAGGTTGACCATGAGCCAGCAGTGTGTCCTGGTTGCCAAACAGACCAATGAGATCTTGGAGTGCATTAGGAGGAGTGTGGCCAGCAGGTCGAGGGAGGTTCTCCTTCCCTCTACTCTGCACTAGTGAGGCCCCGTCTGGAGTACTGCATCAAATTCTGGGCTCCCCACTTCAAGAAAGATGAGGAGCTACTGGAGAGAGTCCAGCGGAGGGCTACAAGGATGAGGGGACTGGAGCATCTCTTCTATGAGTAAAGGCTGAGGAAGCTGGGCTTGTTGAGCTGGAAGAAGAGAAGGCTGCGAGGGGACCTAATAAATGCTTATAAATACTTTAAGGGTTCGTGTCAGGAGGATGGGGCCAGAATCTTTTCAGTGGTGCCCAATGACAGGACAAGGGGCAAAGGGCACAAACTGAAGCATAGGAAGTTCCATCTGAACATGAGGAAGAACTTCTTCACTCTGAGGGTGATGGAGCACTGGAACCTGGTGCCCAGGAAGGTTGTGGAGTCTCCTTCTCTGGAGATATTCAAGACCCGCCTAGAAACGGTCCTGTGCAACCTGCTCTAAATGACCCTGCTTTGTCAGGGGGGTTGGACTAGATGACCCACAGAGGTCCCTTCCAACCCTTACCCTTCTGTGATTCTGTAATCTCAATATTCCATTCAAAAAATGATCCCACTCTGTTTCAATAATACCATGTACAATGTATGCCTATTCATATATCTTTTAAAGTTGTGGAGTTTTTTGTGAAAATTCCATCTTGACTTTTCCTGCAATTTAAAAATATACTTGCATATTCCTTATACTTTGACACTAATGCATGTCCATACTGAAGTCTGGGTACAAATTCAGCAATGGATCAATAACTGTGTCTGTTCAGAAAAGATGTGTGTTTTGTAGGACAGAGGAAGAATGAATTCAATTTAGCTTCCATTACAAAATTCTAAATTACAGTACAAAGAACACAAAGAGTTTAGTTGTGTCTGACCTACAAAACATTAGTTTTACTCTAAATTCTTGAGAAGTATTGTGTGAGTTTTTCAGTTGCCCAAAATACAACCTGATACAATTGTAACATTAGCCTTAGGGCATAATTGCTCATGTAGTACAGCCTACCACTAAGTATAGATAGCTTTCAAAATCAGAATAGGTAAGCAAATAAGGTGGCCACCCTAGAAATATTATGGTACATTCATTCCGAGAGAAATCAGACTAAGAAATGTGTACTTAAAATTAAAACTATCCAATAAAATGTGAGAACTAATACACTGTTAATATACAGAGAACTAATACATAGAAATTATGGCTAGTACTCACATTTTCTAAAAAAGAAGCTTATATAAACTATTAGCAAACACTTAGTACTTAACTTTCAATATTATATGTTAATTATCATTTTAACAGTCACTAACATTGAAAAAATACTGAAGAACATATTGCAAGTTAACATGAAGTTATCAACAGTTCCCAGTAGCTATGTTTCCATTATGTATACCTAAACGAAGCACTTCCGAGATCTGCAAAGTCTTTCTAGATTGTGGAGTACAAATTTATCCTAGGAGGATCTTAAAAGCAATTTGACTGGGACAAACATAAATAAATAAATAAATAAATAAATCCTGCTCCCTGCGGGGGGGTTGGACTAGATGATCTCTAGGGGTCCCTCCCAACACAAAACTTTCTATGATTCTATGATTCTATGAAATCTGGACACTGGTCTGAAAAATATCTTTTTGATTATAGTCTCTCAAAAGGACAAAAGGACATGAGGCCAACTTTCTTCTTCTTTTTTTTTTTTTTTTACTTTGTCGTATACTGAAGATCACTGTTGCATCATTTCAGGGTATTGGCTCTTTCCTTTTTACTTTGTGGTATCTCCTTATGTAATGATAGAGGGAACTGCTGATCTCTGCTGATCTTACAGTCTGACCTAAGACTTCTACCCTATCGAATCCTCATTCAGTCCTCTCTCAATTACACAAATTTATACAGTGGTTTCTTGAGTGGGAAATTACATGTGTGTGTGTGTTCTCATGTGCATGTGTGTATACTTACCCTTCTATCTCCAGCTGGTAAAAAACAGGAGTATCTATGGTCATTAAGGGAAAAGCCTTTTCAAGTTTTAGAAAATGAAGAGTCTAAAGCCTGTAGGAGTTATTATAGACCATTACTTGAAGTGCAGCATTCCTTTGTGATGCACAGTCCTTATAAATTACCCCAGAGCTCACTGTCAGAAACAGAGTTCTACTCCTCCTACGGGCTTGAATTTACACTAATTGTAAAGGAATGGTATTCAGTGCTGATATTTCTGGCACTGAAGAACTTGCAGTGTTCACGTGTAAGCACAGCCACCCTTCCCAACAAGCAGTAGCTGAAAAGCGTATGTGGATATACTTCACATAATTCTCATAATTTCTTGTCTCGATTGTGGAGCCAAGTCAGGAAGGTGCTGGCAACATCTTATGACTTAACCCAAACAAAGGAAAACTGACATTTCCTTCGCACTGACTTGTTCACAAATTCTTAGTCACAGATAAAAATTTGTGGAAAAATAGTAAAACCAATTTGTGACATCACAGCATTGAGTAGTGCCATTTGGTCACAGAATACAGACATGAGGATATTTAAAATGCTTTTATGTTCATGTTTATGAAATACTAAGGGAGTGTACCTACCGTCTTAGAAAATTAATTATTCATGAATTCTTCACAAATGATGGCATCAAAACCTTTTGATAAGAATAATACAAAAGCCAGTACAATTAAAAGCTTATAAAATAATTACATATTACATAACGTTTCAATCAAACCAATTATAAAGTCCTGTATGATTTACTACTGTTTTCTTTTGCATCTAGTTAATATAAATGAAGTTATATTTTCCCTAAAGATTGTTAAGATTGTTTTAAATAAACTACGTCACTCTCCAACTGTCTTTCTAGGTACAATGAAATTCAATTACGACTCCACAGCTGAGTCACTGAGTGAAATACCTATTTACTCAAAATGAATAAACAATATACTAAAACATGAAGTCCATCTTAGATGTAAAACAGTGCACTTACTGTCTGCCCTCCAGAGGAGAACAACTTTATCCCATGTTTGGGGAGGAGATACATCTGTTGCATGCTGCCTAATTAACAACTTCAAATGTTCACTGTCACAGACATATCCAAATCTGTATTAAACCTTGGTTTTTATTTTCCACTATTCTAGAATATCATTTCTCTGATGACTCGTAAATGTAGACAGTCCTATATGTTTGATTACTGCAGAAACTGAAAAGCTGACTTAATGAGCTACATGAAAAGTTTTATATACATATGAAAAGGTTTTAATGGGGCGGTGGGGGGAGATTTTAAAAAAAATAAGAAATTCGAATAATGATTACTGAGACTAATGATGAGCTATTTATGACCATGTCTGCTAACACGATTTGGTATAAGGAACAATGGAACAAATTGGGAAAACCAGAAATTATTTGCTGGAATTCCAGTCTAAATAGAGAAAAAATAATCCAAAAAAGTTTATTCCAGGCATCATATTCTTTTTTTTAATCCATAATCTGATAGCTGTAATTATTGCTAGGTTGTATTTCCACAATCTGTGATGGGCTGGCTTATCTAAGACTCAGAGAACAGAGTAGCCTTATGTACCTGGCTTCAGTTAAGTCAAAGAAGAGATGTATAATATCAAATCAATCTTATACCAACCGCATATCATTTGTGCATAATCTATATCTGCTACAAAAAAATCCTGCCTGAAGTCAGACACTGAACAGCACCAAAAATTGTTGCTATTTAAAGACAAATCTACAGTCATATTTACCTTCCTCCCCACTCAAGGCCATTCTTAAATGCCTCAGAGTGCTGGTATGACAATGGTATTATCTAGTGTGTTCCTAAGCGCGTAAACTCATTTGGCAAAGACGGGAGTCTCTTATAAAGTAGGTCATTATTGCCTATTATTTCCTTGATGCAAATCATAAACTCCAAGAAATACTATGGTATGACAATGAGTAGTCGATTACTTACAGTGTGTATCAGTGCAATCCTGTTCAGCCTTTGTAAAGCCCAATTCAAAGTATATTTATTTGCTAGCAATATATTTGTCAAACATACATAAAAATCAAAGCAAAACAAAACAAGAGAACATGAACTTTATTCAGTTTCATACACTTTTAAGACTGATGGATACAAATCTGTTTCATGTTTTGAGCCAACTCATCACTTAAGGAAGTTATTTTGCACCTGTGTGTTTCTATTTCCTGGTTTAATATAACATTAACATTTCATCAATCAACGTGTAGTACTGTAGTATGACACAATAACTATAGTCTTTCTTTTGGTTTGTTGCAAAAAGCCTAGAAATAAAACTAAACTTTTATGTGGTTATAGCTTAACCACAGGCCTTGTTTGCTACTGTTAAGCTTTGAATTTACGGGAACTTTTTGAACTTGCTCAGATTTTCTTTTCTTAAATGTGTGATCTAATGCTTATCGATACCACAGACAGTAAATCTTCAACGTATTAAGTGCAGGAAACAACTACGAATAACAAAAAAAAACAGCAACATAATATAGAACTGGTGAGCAATGGAAGAGAAGCTGGAAAACTGACAAGCAATGATAAAAGAATAACCCCACATGAACTCACAACAGAAGAAAACCAGAAAAGGAAGACACTGATACCATCAGCATTGATTTTGTTTTGCCAGAAACTTCAGATGTTGACATCCAGCCACAAAGGCTTCTCTCATCCCCTTTGCCTAAGAAAGACTGCTTAGGGATCCTTCAACCATTGGAAGGACTAAAAAGAAAGTCAGAAAAACACAGCAGTATTAAGATAGCACAGCCTGCATATTACAATTTAAATTGCATTATGAATTCCCTCTTTTTTTAAATTTTATTTCAATAAAGAATTACAGATTTCTGATGTATAGTTCTCATTTTAACTGAACTACCAGTAGTTTTTCTTTAATTGAATTAGCAACACATAATTGGATATAAGTTGTGTTGTCTTTTTGTCCATAACAAAATTATAAACATAAGAAGTTGGGAAATGAGTATAACTTGATTCCAAGGTAGTGTTTCAGAACAGATTTTTTTCTCTCTTTGTTTGTGTGTCATTCAATAACGTAGTAATGCAAGTGAAATTAGCTGGTTGAGACAGGACTGTAGTGCTGTTATTCATTAACAGTCTCAAATACATTAAATGTGCAATGTATTCAGGCTGAAATAATCAACTAGAAACAGAGCCCTACACCTTCTGGTGGGACTCTCCCAACTAAAGTCCATGGGAGGAAGCAATGAAAAAAACAGTATATATTCTGTGAAGCTTGTGAGATGGTTTAATGCAGACAGAAAACATGGATGCCCTGAAAAGGCTCAAATCATGGTGGAAAGAGTAAACTGTGTGAAGACAAGGGTGGAGCTCAATCTTCTCAGTATTCTACATTATTTGTTGGTTCTTCTCAAAAGCTGTTGGCAACCCAGTATTTCAGGAAGTTGCAAATATGCAGCTGGGCAGGTGCTGTAGCTTAGTTAACAGGCAGGTTTTTTCATTTTTTTTTTACCAGTTTGAACCCTCATATTCAATATGATTGTATAATCATAATTAAACCTCATTCTTCAGTAAATACTCAGGAAAGAAGTTCTCCAAATTGTTAGTCAAGTAAAATAAATATATAAAAGTTTCTTTTGAGGTGATTCCACCTATTGCTCATATGGTTTTGATATTTGTGATGGTTTTAATTTACTGAAACATGTGAATTCAGAATTATTTATCCTATTATCCTGGTCAAAAAAAGTCTTGTCTTTGTCGTTTCTGGAGCTACTGACTGTAAAAAGGGGAAGAAATACAATTATTGAAATAATTGTCTGACCAAAGCAAGGGTTACTTAATATGAAAACATTCTTACTGATGATACGCTTATCCTTTCTAAATCCCAGCAGGTGTCTGAAAAATGTAAGAGGCATAGTAGTACAACAGTGATATTAATTTTGTATGGAGTGGCACAGCACGAGTCCTACTCCCCATGTAGGTACTAGGTATTCTTATAATCTATCAACCAGAGCAGCAAGAGAATTCGCCTAAGTTTATTTTCATATTAAAGTGTGTTTTTACCCAAACAATGTACATTACATTGTTAGTGAGCTGTCTTCAATGTTTTTTTTCCCTATTTTACATATGGTTTTTTTTCAGTATTTCTATGGAAATATCTCTATATCTCCAAATGAACAAAATTTAAAAAGGAAAGTAATAATTTTGTAATATAGCTACTGCCTTATTTTGATTTACTTTTTAATTTTTTCTCTCATTCTACAGAATATTTGTCAAACTTTTCAATAAGATTTGCATGAATTCTCAAAAAATGCACATTAGGGTTAGGGTTAGTAAAAGAAGTTTAGTTAGTATTCTTTACAGTAAAAGAATTCACAGACCCATGTCTGAGAAAAAAAATATGAAAGAAAAGAGAGAGAAATCACACTTTTCTTAATATGCATGTGTTCATCAATGTAGCTTAAAGAGAATATATACACGTAATCTATGATGTTGACTCATTAAAACGTCAACTGATCTTTAAGATCTCAAAAATTTCACAACCTACCTAAAATTTATTTTACAGAAAAGTAAAAAAAAGTAAAAATTAAAAATATCTTAGTGAATATATGTCCTGAATGGTAAAGTATCTTTTGTCACATCCAAGACTGTATAAATTTTATAAGCTAAATATTCTTATGTTAAAGTAAAATGGAGAGTCATATCTTTCAGAGCACAGCTGTCAAAAGCTAACGATATTGATTTTATTGCATATAACAGAAATAATGGCTAATTTCTTTCGTAAGTACACTTGAGAGATTAGTGTCTGGTCCCATTTCAATGATTGTATTACGACTAAAAAAAACAGATAGGAAAACAGGATGTCAGGGCTTTAAGTCCCCAGTTCCAGGCTGAAGACTAAGGTCGTACCATCTCTTGAGAAGGAAGTGTCAATGCGAGTTTTGTATAGATGTGCATGAGCATCATAGAGAGATGATGTGTGAAATCTGTTGTTCCTTTCCCATAGTGTTGGAACTGTGTCATTAAATAGAAAGCAATTTAAGACTCCCTGAAAAAAGAAAGCAGAAAATGAAAAGAAATGATACTGTGTCTTCAAGAAAGGAGGAAGGGAAAGAGTGCCAAGTTCTGGTTTCTGCTTATAGTCGTTGAATACGATGCATAACCAGGGCTGTGAATTGGAGCCCGTTTATACTCCTTCAAAGAAAGTCGTGTTCCTTTGGCTTCTTTTTTCTTCCAGAAGTAAAATTTTAATGCTTTTTTCATTAGAATAGCAATAACAGTGGAATCTTCCCTTAGATAGCCTAATCTTTGGCTAGGTGCTTCACAGTTTTTGGAAGCTGTAGACAGAATCACAGAATAGGGGAGGTTAGAAGCGATCTCAGGGGATCATCTAGTCTAACAATCCTGCTCAAGAAGTGTCAGCTAGAGCAAATTACCCAGGACCGCATCCAATGAGTTTTTAACTTTCTCTGAAGATGGAGACTACACAACCTCTTTTGGCAACTTGTTCCAGCATTCAACCATCTTCATAGTGGAAAAGTGCAAGTTCAGTCAGAACTTCCTGTGTTTCAGTTTGTGCTCTTTGTCTCTTGTCCTGTCATGCAGTACCAATGAGAAGAGCCTGGCTCCTTGTTCTTCACACCTTCTCATTTGATATTTATAAACACTGATAAGATGTCCCCTGAGCCTTCTTCAGGCTGAGAAATTAAAAATTCTCTCAGAATGACAGTCACATCTCCCAGTTTTGTATCATCCTCAAACTTTGTGAGGGTGCACTTTGTCCCATCATCCAGATTGTTAATGAAGACATTAAACAGTACTGACCCCAGTACTGACTCTTGGAGCCCACCACTAGTGACCGGACTTCAACTGGATTTCGGGCTGCTGGTCAAAAGACTCTGAGCATGGCAACTCAGTGATGTTTCGGTCTACCTCACTGTCTGTTTATCTAGTTCATAATTCATTGGTTTGCCTATGAGATGCTATGGGAGACAGTGTCAAAATCCTTGCTAAAGCCAAGGTAAAAAACATTCATTGTTGTTGTCTTACCACCAAGACTGTCACCTCGTCATAGAAGGCTATCAGGTTGGTTAAGCAACATTTACCATTCAAAAATCCACACTGACCACTCCCAATCACCTTTTTGTCCTTCATGTACTTAGAAATGGTTTCCAAAATATTTTGCTCCATTATTGTCCCAGGATCTGAGGTGAGCTTGACCAGCTGCATAGTTCTCTGAGTCCTTCTTCTCCATTCTGTCACCATTCTTGAAAGTTGGAGAGACATATACCTTTTTTAAATCTTCAGGAACTTCCCTGAAATACCATGAAATTTCCAAGAACAGAGAGTGTATTTGCAATTACAATGGCCAGCTCCCTCAGCACTCATGCATCTCGTCATTTGTTGTGTTCCTATTCATATCCAATTTGCACAAGTTCCCTAAACTAATCCTCTTCCACCAAGGCGTTTCCCAGTCATTTCAGAGGCCTGGAATTCCTGAAGGATAGTTGTATCACTAAGGACTCAGAGGAAAAAAGCACTGAGTACCCTGGTCTTCCATGTCCTTCGTCACTAGCTTTACTGTCCCATTCTTCAGCTGGTCCACGTACTCCTCAAGTCTTCCTTTTGCTGTTGATAGATCTGCAGAGACTGTTATTATCACCTTCATGTCCCTTGCCAGACTCAGCTCCACATGATGAGAATTTATTCTCCTCCATTCAGCTTTCCTAGCCTAGCGTTTTGGTTCCCTGACAGGGAAACACAGGGCCATGTGGTCACTCTGTCACCCCTCCCTCCGCTGGGGTGGGGATGAGAATGGAAAGAACAAGGCAAAACTTGTGGGTCAGGGTAAGGGCAGTTTAACAGAACAGCAAATGAAGCGAACAGTAACAACAATAATACTGCTAAGGAGAATAGACAAAGCAAACAGCAGAAATGCATGGAGCAACTCTCACTGCCCAATGCCCCACACACTCCTGAGCCATAATTAACTTCCCCCAGACAGCTCCCCCAGCCTCAGAACCCAGCATGACAGCACATAGTATCGAATACCCTGTTCTGTTTGATCAGTCTGGGTCAGCCGCCCAGCTGTGACCCCTCCCAGCTTCTGGTGAAAATTAACCCTGTCCTGGCCAAACCCACGACACCCAGGTAGGGTCAGACAGGGTGTCTTTATTCCTCCTAGGTCAGCTGTCCTTGCTTCCACCTCATTCATGCTGCCTTTTTATATTTTAATTTTGTCAGGAAATCCATTTTAATCCATGCAGGCATCCTATAATTTTTCTTAATTTCCCTTCTTTTTGGGATAGAGAGTTGATCAGTGTTACTCTAGAAAAGCACCTGGATGTTAGATGGGATGCTAAAAGGTATCTCAAACAGTGAATATGTGTGGGAAACTAAAACAAGACCATCTCTGTATGATTTTTGTCTGAATTTGTTGGGTTTATGTGAAAGTTAAATATCTCTAGCATATATTGGGGTAGCAAGATATGAGTAAATGCTTTCACAGGACAACATTTATTGTACAATGTAGGGATAAAAGACAGAAATTCTATTATCCAAGTATGATTTCACAACACAGAAGGACTTGAATATCTCACCTAATTAGCCCATACTAATAAACCTTCAGTTCCTCTGTGCTCAACAGCTATCTTACCAATTGGATTTTAAGGCAGCTTAGAGTTCTAAATAAAAGTTCTAGAACATATCAGAAGTCCTGAAGCCAAGTAGTAATCAAGCTTGTTTTCAGACAATTTGGGAGGAATAGCCTCTAAACCAGACTAATCACATTCTTACTATACAGCATTGTATTTGGGACCACCTCTGTGACCATTTAGGTGACCTAGCACACTTTTACCATATTTTGTGTGTTTTTTCAGTTCAACTTTATGAAAAATTCTAAGGGCTGTATTGTTGTGATTGGTATTTTGCGGCACAAAATTGAGTACACATGCTGAGTAACCTGGGGAGCAGTCTCAAAGCAGATGAGATGTTTGAGAGTGCAGATCTGGATTCAGTAGTTTACGGTAGGGTAAAAGGAGTTTGCGCACTATTATTTGCACCACTTTCTGGAAGTAAATGCAATAAATTTAAGAACTGTGTCTGGAATTTGCTTTTGAGAAATATGGAGTAATCCTAAAGGACTCAAAGCAGGCCACAGGCGCAAGCTAACAATCATTCGGATCCACTGCCAAAATTCTTTGTTGTTCTTTTCTTTAACAATGCAGACACAGACTAAAGGCCTACATATCAAAAGACAGCTACAAAAAATGTCTCCGAGTCCAGTCAGTATTGAAGAAACCATCTTCAGTATTTGCATATAAAATGTAAACATCAAAATTGAAGTTCCTAATTCTTTATTGTCTGTCCCATCATTTTATTTTTCACTGCTTCTTAGAAACAACATGAAAGAGGAATGTATTACAGAAATACATGCAAACATGTACATCTACTTTCTATCAAAGAATAACAATGAACTTAAAAGACCAATACACTTCTGTCAGAATTCAAACTAGCTCTTTTTTTTAAACAATAGATCACATGCACATTATGTTTACTCTCGCTGAAGTCAAAATAGAAAAAAACAATTTTCTCTGCAACAGAAGTAAAACGATACTGCAATTATTTTGTGATAAAAATAGAACTGATAAACAGCTAAGGGAATAAAACAACAGAGTATGCTTTGTCATATCTTTTTTGTCTGTGCAGTTTGGCGTTTCAAATTTGTTAAAAACTTATGTAACAAAGTGTTATTTCAAATTCAATTTAAAAAAAATGGATATATCCTTTCATTCTGCTTTTTTACTTCTTCTTCCTTAAAATGTGAACTTTTATAGTATTCATGGTTGTGTTATAAATAACATGAATGCTGTTATTGCAAAACAGGACCTAAGTTTAATCTCTGGAGTAATCATTTTAATGCTTCCCCCCATCCTTAATTCCTTGAAAAATTCATGATAAACAAGTAGTTCTGTAATTTACATATGAAGCTTTCTATTTCAACAGAGCATTTCTATAGATGCATCATCATTACTTGTTCACATAGTTAAAAGAATATCTCAAACATGAAGTGCATTTAATCTTTTTGTTACCTGGTTTCCTGTGCATTTAGTACATTATTAAATGATTCTTCATTGAAGAGAGAAGGAAATTTTCTAATGAAATCTATTTGGACTCTTTCTTCAGTCTTTTTCCATACCAGCATGTAGTATGGTGGTCCAAATAGTTTTCTAAAAAAATTTGTGTTAATTTTATCAGAATTAGTAATCAGTATTGTTTACAGAGACGCTCACAGTACTATGTATTAATTACTTTTCAACTATAAATTAAAGTGTTGATTGGAAGATCATATTTCTCTTCTACTTTTCAATTGACTTTAGTCTCTAGTGTTTTTCCTCAACATTTTTAATACACACATTCTGATTTTTAACTAAGGATAGCATAGTTTGAGAAGATGATATTTCATTCACATTTAATCACTCAATATCAGTTTTTTTTTCCAATAACTTTCTCATTTGGCCTTTGTCTGCTATTCAATAAAAGTTGGGACAAAGATGGAAGGGTGCTCCAAAGCTGAGGGTATAGATCTTCTTACATGCAATAACCTTAAAGACTGCTTTACAGAAGAAGTTCTGGGCAAAGAGGTAGTTGTAACAGCCCAAACCAGAACTGGGACATGAATTAACAATTAAGCACCACAGAAAGTAAGGAGTCCAGTGCTTGAACTTGCTCCCTGATATTCTTTTCTTTATCAATACAGATGCATGCGTGATATTGGAGACTTTGTTCAAAATAGAAAAATTTCTGTTCAGGAAAGTGGAATGAGACAGAAATATGTAATTTTCAAGGACATAAAACAAGGAGGAGATTTATGTTTAGGCCGTTTATTTAATATTTCTTAGACAGAATTTTTGAGCTCCATTTACAGAATTACCCTTCTCCTAGTTTATTATTTTTGTGTACAAAACAAACATAGCTTTAGGGATTAAGAGCTACCAATGTCTTTTTTTGGTGTAAAATAATCACAGGAAAGTAAATTTGTGGGAGAGATTAACAACAGCTCTATTTTAAGGTATACCTAAATTAGGAGTCCCTTCAGATGTTTATGCCTACTTATTTGTATAATGAGAATTCCTTTCATGCTTCTAATAAGTATTAGGAAGTTTACTGGCCAAAAAGTGTAAATACAAAATAAGGAGTGTATTTTATTTCAGATTTTGGTGCTTAATCCAAGCATGAGTGTTCAGAAACTACTTATGCTGACTGATGTAAAGGAGGAGGGATCACAGGAACATGATCGATTCATCAAGGTACTCACGTAGGGGTGAAATGGGTTTGACATTGGAAACATAAGGAATACAACTGAAAAAAATACAACTCTTCAGAGATCAAGCTGTTGCACAATGTGCAAAACTTACTATGAAAATATCAATGAATGAATCTAACCAAACGAATAACAATACGTGTGATATAACAAAAGACACGAATCCAAGAAGGGTATAGTTGTAGAAATAAAATAAAAAATTACTTACAGTGACTACAGTTTAAAAAATTCTTTAGGTTATTCATCATTTTTTCATCAATACTCCTGGAAAAGGTGGTGTGAGAGGGATGATTTAAAGTATAAAATTAATGCCTTATTTTTACCCATTTCAGCAGTAACACAGTGGAAGTCACCCTGTGTGCACAGAAGAAATGCTTTGTATGTATAATTTTATTGTGACTTTTCAGATAAAACTGTGTAATTACATAGTTGTGTATACACATGTATAATTTTCAATGCAACATGAATACAAAGGCAAATACATAAGTAATTATAAAGTAATGCAGTTAAGACTTCTATATATAGAATTTTCACAGGTGTATAATGATGTTTTTACACAAAAAATTATTTCATGAGGCAAATACAAAATAAGTATAGGGTTTTTAAAAATTGCTTAGAACCATTCCTTCAAATTAAATATGAATCATCTGTCATCAAAACAGTACGCCTACTTGTGGAATAGCAACGATAATTTGCCCTGCCATTGTATGACAAAAGAAAAGTTCAGTTTCAGGGGCTGTCAATCGTGCTTTTTCAAATTTGATTGAATAAGATATTCTAATAGTTTTGAAAAAATGAGACATTTTAAAAACACTTTAGTATGAAACAAACTGCTCTTTTTTGCTTAATTTGTAAGAAATATTGATCACTTCCTTTGGCATAGTTTTCATAAATAAGTACATAATTCATAAAATATAAAACTGATTAAACCTTATAAATTCACACTCAGAAATATATCATAATCTTATGTCACAATATGGAAAAGTGTTTCAATATTTTACAGTTTCTATTTTAAAGTGTCTGGATTAGTGTCTAGGGGTTAGATTTTGCTGTGTAACTGTCTGCAGATGTTAGAAGACAGCAGAGTGTCTCTCTTCTTCTACCTAAGGAAGGATTGACTATGTCTATATCTAAATATAGCTATGCCAAAAGTAAGTAGAAAGAAGAATGAAATAGGCAGTGTTGTGACTCTCCACACTTTCTTAAAGAGAAGTTCAGGAAGTTTTAAGTAACTTCAACATCTGCTTTAAGGAGTAGATGCACTGTTCTGTACTCTGATCTTACCCTATTCTCATACTATATTTTCTACCTTAATTCAGCCTGAATGAACAAAAATCTTACTATTATTTTTTTAAATATCAAGATTTTTCCAGTAACTCCTGCTTCTGTATGAATCAATACTAGCAGTATCTTACCCTATATATAGCCTCACTTCAATTAAGGCTTATAGTTCTGGGTTAAAAAGAAACAAAAAAATCTCAGCCATTTTCTGTTTGGTTTTGGTTTTAATAACTTTATTCTCAGCTAGCACCCGAAGTCCTTTTCTTGGTTTTTTTTCAGTGCCAGGTCTTTTTATTTCTCTCTTGCCTCAAGTATCACCTGAGAACGCAAGAGCTATTCTACTGGGTCAAATCACAGGAACACTCCGCCTCACACCTTGTTCCTAGCCAACTTCTCCCTCAGGAATTACACCATTCCCAGAGTCTGCAGTATTATGACCAAAAAAAAAAAAAAGAAAAAAAATAAATAATAATAAAAAAAGCCTTCTGCTTTTAGGAAGTTTATACTACAATCTTATGCATGTAGAAGTGGGAAGGAAAGTAAGGGAAGCAAGTATTTGTCCTCTGTGCCTCTGCTAGTCTCTCTCTGATTGCAAGCAGTACTCACCACCAATTCCTCACTTGGCAGAAATGCCAAGAGCAGAAGCTATCCTGACAAAAAAAAAAAAAAAAAAAA
>Ga0065711_1003971_pt1 | contig 25564 bp, 15 predicted proteins | sample Hoacrofraction12_FD_59098 | JGI IMG/M metagenome (GOLD analysis project Ga0065711, IMG submission 59098) | Hoatzin crop microbial communities from Cojedes, Venezuela - Epithelial fraction 12 v2 (version 2) | ecosystem: Host-associated > Birds > Digestive system > Esophagus > Crop | place...
CGCCGACCGAGCCGGCCCCGGCGCTAGGCCTGGCCCGGAGGCCGGGGGCGGGGGGGTCTGCGGGGGGCTCCCGGTCCGGGCCCCCTCGCTCGGCAGCGCCTTGGTCGCGGCCGCCGGGGGCGATGCTTCGGGCGAAGGCTCGCAGGCGTTCGGGCCGGACGGTGCAGTTTTTCAGGGGGAGTCTTTCGCTTGCTGGAGAAAATGTTCTCCTTTGGGCTCTGAGGGTTTGTTTTTTATTTTATTTTTTTTTTTTGGAAACTTTATTTCCATGGAAATCGCTGGCAAAGAATGAAAGGAATTTTTTTCCCCTTCTTTTAAAAAGAAACCCTAAACAGCCCTCCGCAGTGGAACCATGGATTAACTCTTGTTTTACAGTGTCAGAAAATGGTGATTTCCAGACAGCTTCAGCAGCCGCGGACTCTCCCGACGCTCCAGGGCACCGCCTTGGGCTCAGGGCTTGCTTACCCGGGGAGTGTTCCAGGGTGAAGGGGCGAAGGGACTGGGAGTGGAGTCCTTCTGGTCGCACCTAACGCCAGGCAGAAGAAGTTACATCTGCTTTGGAGTAACAATCTTGTCCTATTCAGTCAAAGCTAGCAGGAGCCCAGCTGAGAGGGACAAGGATGTCCACAGGGCAGTGATAAAAGGGACAAAACGCAGGAAAGGATTTTGGGAAAGGACAGCTGGGAGCAGAGGAGGAGAAATAAACCCGATGGAAAACCCAGGGAAGAGTCTAGGACTTTTTGCTCGGATCTCGGTAGCTTTCTGCGGAGCCGCCAGCTCCGGGTACAGCTGGTTCAGGGAGAGGAAGATGGGCGTTTGTCCGCCTGGGCATGACGTGCTCTGCTTTGGAGAACTGGTGTCCCTCCAAAAGCAAAGGAGGTTTGGTGTTCCTGTGAAGGTCGCCGTTCGTGTCGACGGAAGGACACACGCATGACCTTGGGCTCGAAGTGTGCCCAGTCTCTCAACTGCCGGGGCAGGCGTTGTTTTTGCCCTCCCGTCCTGAAGCGTTCGCTAGGCTCTGGTCGTCTCTCACCCCTGGAGCAGCCTTTTCCCTTCCTCTTCTCTTGCACATGCCCAGGAAGCACTGGCCCTGCAGTTAACGAAGCAAATCTGTCACTCCGGCGTTTCCGCGGCTGATGGACTCGCTGCCGGCGCTGGGCGCAGCCCCGGCTCCGCGGGCCTCGCTTCTCCGGCCTGTAAATTGCACTGCACAAAAAAACCGTGACGTACAATGTTGAGAATTAAAATTTGCCTTCTAGGGCAAGTTGTGGCTGTCTCTTTCGCTTGCCAAAGAGCTGACATGAGGAGCTTACACTTGCACCCATTTCCCCCAGATTGCACGGACGTGGCTGAAGGGAGGAGCCAGGGCTCCTTCTTGGCGCCAGCTGCAGCAGACAGAGCCAAAAGCGTGGGACGAGACGATGCTAAGAGATGCCTGGAGACACAAGGCTCCTGCCTGTAGCCCCCCTTCCCTCCTCTCTGGGGGTGCACCTGCCAGGGTCACTGAGGGGTTGCTTAGCTGTTTCTGGATGCGTCGCAACCTTCCCATTGCCTGGCAGGCACAGCCCAGCCACGGCCTGCCCCTCCAGAATGGGAAATACCCGATGAATTCACCCCTTCCCTTCCCTTTTGGAGCTCTGCCCACGTGAGCTCATGGGGCAGGTGGGGAGCTCCTGTTGTTCTTTGATTCAAGGGGTCGACGCGGACATGGCCAAACTTTATAGACAAGGAGATCTGCTCCGGGCTGGGCAGGACGTTTCAGGGAAAGCTCATCTTTTTTCCTGTTTCCAGCCCATGTACTTCCATCGTGGTGTGACGCAGGCCTCTTTCTGAGGTTATGGAGGTCAGCAGAGAAATATCATCAAAAAGCCAAGTCCTCCTGAGTTGTTCTTCTACTTGCCTGCTCCCCAGGTAGCTGGGTGTCATTATTCCAGGAGCTGTAGGTACTTTGACTAGTGTGAGGCCTGGTGGTTTCCAAGAAAGACAAGACACAAACCAGATGGAGCCACCTTCAGATCTGCAGTTTGGGTCGGTGGAGAGCTGCAAGATCACGGCTCCTCACACAGTTGCCTGAGGTTTCCACAACAGATGTTTGAGCACGGACCTGGAGCCCCATGGGCAAAACTGCTGCTGGAGGTGCTGCTCTGATGCAGAGCCTGAGCTAGCACCGCTGGAGAGCCAGGTGTAAAAGCTCTCTTTGCCAGAAACACTCGGAGACAATATTTGCCCTAGCTGCCTGCCTGGCTGTGGAGCCGTGGGGAGGGTGCTGCAGAGGTCTGGCATGGTGATCGATCAATCTGTGGTGGTGCCGGCATGCATGGAAGGGCCTCCAACCAAGAGCAGAGGAGGAAAGGACCTCAGTCGCGGTGGCAGGAGGGGCAGGAAGGAATGGCTTCAGGAAATCCAGCATCCTGGATGAGCGGGCAGCTGGGCTGGATGACTGTAATGATCTTTTCAGGCCTTAAAATTTATTACTGCAGCTTTTAGCTCTGAGTAGCCAAAGGCAGTTGCTCCTCAAGGAAGAGGGTTGATTCATCTTCAGTAGGGCTGTTCACTCTGCTTATTCTCTCCCACCTGTCACATCTCCTTCAGCCATAACTCACTTCTCGGCCTCTCAGACAGGAGCTGGGTCGCTGCCTCTCTGCGGGACTTCAGATGTGAGATAAGTCCCTTTGCATCCCAATGCCGCAGGAATGCTTTCCCAGAGCCCTGACATCCCTGTTAAAAGATGACCGGTCAAAGAATTTGAGGCGTAGCTCTTCGAGCCCTTTGGTGTGTGTTTTCAGCAGAGCAGGGCAGGGCAGGGCTGCTGGCGGAGGGGGCTCGGGGAAGCCCGCCCTCAACGCGGATTTTCCCCAACAAACCTTGGGAACTAACCTTGCAATTTTCCTGTTTCTCTTTCGATAAAGATCTAATACGTTGCTGTCCTACAGAAGTCAGCCAAACTTTCATGATTTAGGTCTTGAAGGATTTGCGGAAGATGGCAGTGTTAGGACAAACACTCCAAAACTCCTACTTGGCAAACGCTAAATTTAGTGCGAGGTTAGCATGCCTGTGCAGTCAGCTGGAATCAGGCAACGTTAAACCATACAGATCAATGCAGAAATTAAGCTGCTCGAGCAGTGAATACGAGAAGTGACGTTCAACAAGAGGCCCGGACATCTTGTAGGTTAAAGGTCAAAATAGCAAAAGCACATCTCTTGTGTCATGTGGTTCTGTCCTCATTACTTGCGTCACATGGTCCGCCTGGCCTCGCCTCTGAAGTTTATCAGTATGTGCTCACTGACAGCATGTACACTAGCTAGCAGTGGAGAATATCTATAAAATGACTTAATAACTCACATCTGTCATAAACCCCACTTCATGTTCAGGTCCTCAGTTATAGCTTAGCGTTATTATTATTATTTTTTAAATAAATGTATGCTAGACTTTCCCTGTGACTGCAGTTCCAGGGCTGTATTATTTTATTTCATCTTCTGCCCTAGCTTTTATGTCCTTCACTAAAATGTGCAGCGCCGTAATCCAAACTTGGTCTCCTAAAAGTTTCCCGTGCAGCACAGGGGATCCTTCTCCTCCTTCATCTTTCGCAATCCAGCCCGCAGTTGCAAGCAGCCCTGCAGGGAAGCTGGATGTCACTGGCTGCGTTGTCAGTGCCGTCTTTTCAAGGGGCTCTGTAAGGTCACCGTCATATTCATCGGTGCAGAGGAAAAGACTTTCATTCTTTTTTTGGTCTCCATGTTTGAATTACATCTTTGTCCTTGAAGGAGGCCCTGCTGCAAGAAGCATCAAGATGCTCCACTTTAAGGTTCATTTTACATTCCTGCAAAGATCTTCATTTATTGGAAAAATGGAGGTTATTTTCTTCTTCAGCTCAGATTTCTTCATCACGATGTTCTCTAGTCAGTGACTGAAAAATAGCTCTTGGGGCTGTGTCATTAGTGCTTCTGTGAGCCTGCTAGTTCTTTTATTATTAGGAAAATGCCTTGGTTTGGGAATGGGAAATAAAAGAGACTCTAAGGCAGGCACGTATGTTGAGGCGAAGTACCATCTGGGTGAATACCTACAGAAGGCAAAGGATTTGCATTAAAGATCTTTAGCTGAAAATACATTTGGATGAGAAATAAGATGTGTTTTATCTTTTTCTCTTTCTTCTCCTTTCAAAAAGGGTAGGTTAACCTTTGGAAAAAAACCCAAAGGGTTATGGTGGCCTCTGCGTCACTTGTACTTTTTCATGAAGATGCCTCCCTTTCTAGGTGAGATCTTTGGGTCAAGCAGAGGATGAATGAATGAAGCAGACATGACCTAATTAGGTTGTACGGCTTGTGCTGTGCAGGAAATCAGAGCAAATAATGGCTGTGGTTCCTTCTGGCCTTTGAATCTGTATATTGTCAGTAATCTTTTTGTCAGTTTCAAAAAAAATTTCACTTTTTTTTCTCACGTGCTGCCAGATAAAGTCCTCATAGTTAAAGTGCCGTCATCCTGATTTCAGAATCCCTCTTTGTTAGAAATGGTGGGCACCGGAAGATGCCTGGATTTGGGCTTGGGACTCTTCATCACCCGAAGTTGACCCTAGAGCTCTTTACAACAAGGTGTGCGTGGTTGCCTCTTCCTTTTCCCTGATCTCCACATGGAACCACCACCAACATGATCCAGGTCCTGCTAAAACAAACAGAAAGGGTCTCCGTTGGCTTCAGTGGGGATAGATGGACGTTTTGTCTGCCCTCGCTCCCTCTCCTGGTTCAACACCTGGAACCACAGAGCTTCTGCCTTAGCCTACCCGTTTCGGCACCCGTGCTTTAGAGGCTCTCGCCTGCTCTCTTTCTTCTCCATCCCACTTTGCTGGAGGATTCTGCTGTGATGAGCTGGACATGAAATCTTGTCTTCCTCTGCCGCTTGTTACTGATTTTAGGCAGATCAGAAATCCTTGTTATGCTTGCTGTTACTCTTTGCCTCAACGTGCTTCCAGTCTGGAGGAGGTACGGGTGGACTGGGGAGCAGAGAAAGCCATCGCCCCGAAGCCAGTCCTCGGCCTTTTTGCTGTGTTATACAAGAGATGACAATTATCCTCTTGGCTTTGGAAAAGAAACCAGATAAAATGCAGAGATTGTGAAGGGAGTCAGTCACATTACAACAATTCTGGGCAGCAGAATAATAATTGTGGATGGAGTGAAAGGATGGTACAGTGCGATCCAGAGGCACACTGGTGCCAGTGCGAGTCTTTCCAGCCACTGTCAAAAGAACTTTATGCAGCCCTTTGTGTGCTTACACATCGGGATAGAAAAGACAAAATCTTCCACAGCTCGAAGTGGCCAGGACATCGTCAGTGTTATCTGACACAGGATTTCAGGGGAGATGACTTTGGGTGTTTGCAGGCAGAGTTTGGACTGAGGATCTCTATCGAAATCTGGTTCTTCTTTTGGTGGAATCGTAAGTGATGGAGAGCGGCTGCAGCTCGGATGGACCAGAGCTCCTTGTTGAGGGCTTCACATTTAATCTTTTCCCACTAGGACTTCAGAAAGTAATAAAGTTAAAAAAAAAAAGTGGCAATCACATATTTATGCACATTTCATTTTTATAACTGTAATATTATAGTGCTGTTTACTCAACCAAAATAAGCCCGGTGCTCTCGGCAAATACTGACAATTTGTGTGCTCCGAATGTATTCTTTGCAAAGCAGACTTTACATGCCACAGATGAAAATGCTTCAGCCTCATTTAAATAGGAAATAAAAGGGATTGCATTACTCTATTTCTTTGCAAGCTGAAAAAAGATAAATAAAAGGCATTGTCCTCTTTCAGAGTTCAGATTTCTTTTTCTTCAAATGAAGTTGCAGTGGTTAGATTTACAAAACCTCTATTCTTTTTTTTCTTTTTTCCACAGATCTGCAAATTTCCTATCTTGAAAGTGTTTGCAGAGTCAAAAAGAAAACAATAGAAAAACAAATCTTCAAGCCAGAAGTTCCAAGCTGGCATGAAAAATGGCAAGAACAAGATCTTAACACTTTTTAATACCAGTGTAACCACGAGATTACTTGTAAATTCCTTTTCTCTGAAATTCTGTATTTTAGTTATCAGGGCAAAACAGAGCGTGGGGCAGAAAAGACAGTTCTAAAGATTTCCTCGGACTGTTTAGACTATAATAGAAACACATAGACCAACTTATTATTGCATTTTACATTTTGGCATTTTCGCAAACTTCCATAATTATGTCACTTTAGTGCATTAAAACAAACAGAAAGGAAATAGAAAATACTTCTTCTACAGCTGTGTTTACTACCTGAAATGTGTTTTTTTCTCAACCAGGCAACCACTCTGAGATAAGAGGTTTCCCTGCTGTGTGACACAGCATAATCAGAAGCACGCGCAGCACCCACCTGGAGTATTCCAACGTACAAGAGTAGTGGAAAATTAAAGCAATAGAATGGAAAAGTCAATAGCTTTTTCCAGTGAGACACATTTGACGTAGTAATAGACTTACTTTTTAAATATATGGATGTACAGAAGATCTTGGAGAGTTCCTTTGACTGAAAATCCTGTTTATACAGGGAAAAAAAGAATATTCAACCTTCCTTGAAGAAATCAAAAGTTTAAATGAATGGCTTTAAAACATAACTCCATTTTGCCATAACACGAAACATAATTTTTCACTTTCTTTACAACTCTGTGGAGCATATTTTACACAAATGAAAGCCTGATGAGCTATTTCTAGTCAAATGGAAATATTTTGTAAAAATTGCAAATATAAAAAAAATGTTATTCAGTTGAAATCAGCAGCACCCTCAGAGACTTCCTGAGGAGTTTTAATCTACTTGAATATCTATTTAGAAATGAATTTATTTTTTTCCTACGACCATTTCTATAGCAGAAATAAGTTGCAAAATCCTTGCAGAAAAATATCTTTCCCTTGAAACCAGCAATATTGCTTTCCAATTTTCAGCCATCACTGATATGAGGTAACCGCTTTTCAAAAAGTCCAGGCATTTTAGGTAGGATTTTATTTCACTGGAAAGTCTGATGAATCTTTTAAAAACTTGTTTTGAATGATCACTCAGTAATTATTCTGAAGGTTGTAGCAATAAGGAAGTTTGACAAATTTTTCAGGTCATTTAAAACATACATTTTTCTTCACCTGAAATTAAATATTTTACTTCAGCTTTGAGTGTTTATTTAAGGTCTTTGGTTCTGTATAAAGGAAATGAAAGAAATTTTGTCATCACAGAATGAAAATACATTGCAAAGCATCGCCATGGACTTTTTAGGCTTCCATACTATTTTGTCTTTTTTTTTTCAGTATGGACAGTTGAAGATATAAACCCCTCAAATCAAGGCATGGAATATTTTTGAGAAACCAAATTTACAGTTTTTGTTAAAAGACAACTTTGGCTGAAAAAAGTAATCAGAAACTACTTTGTTGTTTAAATTGAGCACTGGCAAATGGAGCGTCAGCCCCTACAGCAGATAGGCACTCAGAAAAATTGTTCTCATCAAGCTGACGTTTCAGGTAACCTTTTTTGTCCTGTTTGAGGGTTCTACCCATGAACATTGGACACAACCTGGTCGATAAGCTTCATTAACATGGTCTTGCTCAGCTAAAGCCACCTAAAATCCAGGTCTCAAGTCTAGGCCTGCACTCTCAGCTTCCATCACTGAGGTGGAGAATGATGGATGTGTCTTCAGGAGGGGTCACTCTCTCCTAGGAGAGACATCGTGAGACATCTGTGTGGCTACATACCTGATCTGTTGCTTCTACGAAGAGTCCTGTCAAACCCAAGTATTTAGGATACTAGTGGATGCTAATGACAGCACTGCAAGCTGTATTAATTTGAATCGTCAGGAGCACTTTCCGGACCATCTATAATACAGTCTGAGTATTTAGCACTGTAACTGCACGAAACCCGGGGGATCCACCAAGAAACCAGCAGACAAAGGTGGTTTTGCTTTGCGTGCGCATATGCCATGAGTGTAATGTTTGACTGTACAAACTGCGAGGCAACCGGAGCATCCCCTGGCACCCCTGCCACGCCAAGCGCTATGGACGGGTGTTTGAACACAGGGACAAGGGTAGCGTGGTCACAGGAGAAGCTGAAGTCGGAGGGCTCCAAACAGGAGTGATACTCCCTTTTAATAATGAAGGCAATTAAACCTCAGACACCATGGTAAAGATCATGCCAAATTCATTACCACCAGTAAATCAAGTCAAAAGCATTTTGGAGTCGGGCTCCACTGGTGCCAGAGGAGGTTTACCATGGGCTTTCCCAGAAGCCAAATCAGGTCAGCACTGAGCCTTTGCAAATTCCCAGCCTACTGTGATGAGCTGTACATTAGTCGTTGGACGGGATGGGGATAGGAGCCACCAGCTGAACTTTTGTGTCTGTGTGCTGCAGCAGATGAGGCTGGCAGAACCCTCTCTCAGCCTTTGCTATGTCCTCTGCAGCACTTGGCCTTAAAGAGGACTTTTAGAAGTATTTAGAAATAGTTCTGATTGTGAGATAGGTTAGCAAACCCTACGCCGCAGAATTAATACGGTAAATGCAAAGTATTACTGAAGCCTGGGAGGTCCGTGCCTGACGCGGCAGCGCTAGCCAGTTCACCTCCGTGGTGGGCTGGCCCCAGCCAGCAGCTAAGCACCCATGCTGCCCCTCGCTTGCTCTCCCCACCCACTGGGGCCGTGGGAGACACAGGAAGAGCAGAAGCAAGAAGGGTCCTGGGTCAAGATAAAGGCGGTTTTGTAGGCGACGGAAAGAGAAAAAACCAGAAAGCAAAGCAAAGGCAGCCACTCACCACGTCCCAGAGGCAGACCAATGCCCAGCCAGTCACTGGCTTGGAAGCCAGCCCCCCGTTTCTCCTCCTTCTCCCTCTGCCTCTGATTTTGTTGTCGAACATGACGTTACATGGCAGGGAGGTGAACAGTTACAAAATACAGAAGCTTCTTCAAGAGGTGTAGGAATTTCTAGGCACTTTTGTAACCATTAAAAAGTAGAAAAAAAGATCCAGGATAGATGGATTTGTCCTACCTGAGATGCCTAGAGAACCTTTTCTTTAGGATGGTGTGACAGGCACGGGGAGGAGGGCTTCCTCAAGGAGGATAACCAAGTGAGAGGTGTTTCCTTTTTCCTTCTCTCAAAACAGAGATGACCGTTAATTTAAGCTAACAATGCAACGAACCTTCCCATTCCATTTCAGAAGACACATGGAGTTATGACTACTTAAAAACCACTCTTTGCAACACAAAAGCACCCTTTCCCTCACAGAGGTATTTATAGAGGAAATTAACACAACTTCTTGATAAATCTGTTGGATTAGAAAGTGATGCGGCTGGAAAACTCAGTTTCCCTTTTTAGCTGTTTGATCATTTCTGTCATAACAAACATTGTCCCCAAATTGTGGCACCCTTTCCTCTCACAATTTCTTGAGTGGTGCTGGAACACACTCCGATATGATTCCCTTTCATTTCTGACACCGTTATGTCATTTTATGGATTTGCGCTGACAGCATTTCATTTCAACTTCATTATAGCATCTCAACTGACTTTCCGCACTCAGCACACCGAGAGAGTTTTGTGGTGCTACTACACTAAGAACAGTTATAATGCAAAATAACCCTGCTGAAGAGTAATTATTATGCATGAACATCATCAGGTTTTCTTGCTGAAATTTTCAGCTGTTGCAAAGTTTGATATTTTATTTCTTTTAAAAACAGCCAAGAGATTCAAGGTATAGGTAAAGCTACGCCAAGGCTGGAGAATGGAGAGCCTGGTGGGTGCACAGCCTGCCATGATGGCTAGCAAATGTGGGCACAGCACTCACCAGGAGTCAGGAGTCAGTCCGTTGTCTTCAGCTCCTCAGAAGTGCCTGAGCTGAGCTGGGCAGCAAGGTGCCCAGGTGCCTCAACTCCCGTCACAAGCAGCAGAACAAACCAAAGCAGGTTTGATCCATCGGTATTGGACCCGTCTCTCAAGATGCGATGAGATTTTGTTGGGATGTGACAGTCACAACTGCTGAGGGAGCCTAGAGAAGTGAATTAGCCTCGCTGCCTAACTTTTAGGCACTTAAAGTTAGGAGAGCCTAGTTGCACCCAGAGGAGTAAAAAAAGGCAACTGGAGAAAGATACCATGGCAGAAAAACCAACAACATGCCCCCTCCCAAATCTTCAATGCATCTCTTCTCTAAGCGAGGGAAGATCTGCAAGGTCATGCACAACTACATAAAAAATTAAAGAATATTAAGGTAGTGGCATCTCCAAATACAGCAAACCTTGGTTTTATCAAAATGTACGATATTCAGAAGGTCTTAATTCACCTCCCTTATGAAAGTGTTCTAACACAGACATTAATTACATCATCAACCACTTTTTTTTTTTTTAATTGGAACATTTGTATTGGTGAGGCTATCCAGGGCATGCTTACGAAGTGAGACAGGTCAGTATTTTTGCTGTCACTTTCAAATCAGTGATCTTCTCCCATAGTTACTTCGTTTGGTACAACAAGCAGAGTCAGTCATTTCTTCCTGATCCTTTGCAGGAGTGGGAATTTTCTAGTCTCTGTAGAATGTAAATGCTTTACTAACCTTGATAACATTTTTCCTCAGGTGAAACGAGATAATGAATAGCATTACCTCCCTGTCTGAGATGGAAAAATGAGACAGAGGAGACTTGCTGGAGTCCAGATTCAAGTCAGCTCTTCAGGTTCCCACATCCATCCTACCAGCGTGCATGCCACTGTCTCCACCTGTCTGTGGATGTCTTCAGGCAGATAGAAATCAGGGCTCTATTTTCTTCTCCTTTACATTTTATGTACGTTTGACGGCGTCATGCTAATAATGAAGTAGTAGGTTGCCTGAAAATACCATGTACCTGAAAGCGCTTTTAGTCAGCTAAATCCTCAGTTAAATGTGCCAGCAAGCCCTGGCTGCGTGGGACAGGGAGCAGGAGTGAGAGGAATCAGGTGGGAAAGCAGTGAGCTGGGAATACAGCTTTTCAAGGCAGCGGTGGCATGTTTCTTATTTTGTATTTACAGCTCAGCTGACGTGAATCAAAAGAGTTACCCGAGGGCAATTCTAAATTGTCTTATTCTGATGAGAAGTCTCAGGTAAATGTGAAAGTCTGGAAGCGTAACACTGGGAGCTCGGGAGCCTGAGCCCAGTCTCGGCTGAGTAGGGCAGAGTCTCCTCCGCGTGCTTCGGGGAGTCAGCAGCAGCAGGGTGTAGGACACGAGTGTGGGGTGGTGTGTGGGACACAGGTGTGTCACCTGTAGCCTGGCTGGTGAATAGCGCTAGGCTTATATTTTGTCACACAACTATTTTTTTATAAGGGATGACATTGGAATATTATTAAGTTAAATTCTGCACTGCTGATGGCTTGTGTATTTGCAAGTGGATTTATCTGTAAAACGGCAGGTGATGCTGCTGTGATCCTTAAACGTGCCCCATGTGTCTCACAGCCCAGAGGAAACCGCTGCAGTACATAGCGGGCCCGCTGGGCATCCATCTGCTTGTCTCGTGGAAGGGTCTGGTGATCTAGAGAGCCACAGGCATCCTTAGTTACAAGGTCTCTCTACGTACGCATATGTCTCATGTCCAAACATGGAAACAGCCACAGTTTCTACCCATAGTTGTGGATACCCCATCACTGGAAGTGCTCAAGGTCAGGTTGGATGGGACTTTGAGCAACGTGGTGTAGTGAAAGATGTCCCTGCCCACAGCAGGCGGTTTGGACTAGATGATCATTTGAGGTCCCTTCCAACCCAAACTGTTCCACGGTTCTGTGATTCCTCCTTGTGCAAGAGTCTCCCAGGCCAGAAAGGGGTTTTGGCATTTCTGTGAGCAAGCAGAAGTACGAGCCACTCTCCTCACAGCTCCCTTAGGCATTGCAAGGGAAGAACGTCATTTATCACAGCATCATCTCAGGTTATTCCCCAGCTAGTAAAGCTTGAGCACAGAAAGACTCATGAGATGGAGTGCGTCCTTTCCAATCCAAGCCCACGCCTTTCAGCTGCCTCAGCCCAAGACAGATGTGCTGTGCCCAGCCTCCAGAAAACCTGATTCATGGCTTCATCCACAGCCCATTGCCAGCAAGCAAAAGATTTCCATTGACTTCACTCAGTCTTGTGGCCGGCCCCTGGGACTCAAAACACATTGCAAAAAGCCAGTTCTCTGCTGAATCTGTCAAGGGTCTCCTGTGTTGTTAGAGCCAGCGGAGCCTTGCTGGTTGCTGCCAGGAGGAATTTGGCCCTACGTGCCATTTCCATCGCGGATGTCGCAAGCTGACTTCACCCTCCGTTCATCTGGTGCTTCTTCTTTAGCTTGGGAAATGATCTGTTATTGAGAATGTAGCTTTTTAGATATCAAAGTCTGTTTACATTCATTAAGTTCATGAAACGATGGTTAAAAATAAAACCTAAAATGACGTCTCTTGAGTTTTTGTTGAAAAAAAATAATGTCAGACTTTCTGGAAAACCCTACCTCTGGGATGACTGCCAAGAGTTTGCTTCTCTATTGCTACCATATTTTGACCTCAAATGGAACTTTCTAATTACATCACAAATATTATTATATCATGCAAATTAGGAAGCTGTTAACATAGCCCAGGATAAAATAGCTGAAAAATAACAGGCTACAGCCAATAATCATTACTCTCTGAAGGTCTAAAAAGTTTGGAAGTATAAATCCTCAATCCTGTCTCTTTGAGTACTGGAGAGCAGATTACCTCACAGCAAAGCAAGCTGGTTACTTAAAGAAGCTGGCTGATCCATGAGACATTATTTCTGTGCTCTTCTGTTGGCATCTTTTGTAATAGTTTATTAAGAATGATTTGCATCCTGTTGAGTAAGCTGTGTTTGTATAACACCATTGGCACTATATTAGCGGAGACCAAGGGTATTCTGGCTAGTTAGTCACAGCTATCAAATGCTTGGAACTTAATTTTCGCTCTTTTCTGGCTAGGCGTCTTTAACAAGTATTTTGCTGCAGGGTAGAAAAAGTCCTAAATAGTCAACAGCATTGTTTGCAGGACTGGACATGCATTTGCAGCCAGATGAATATGCTTGATGTGCTCTGGCGGTGGAAACACAATGACATCTACTGGCCAATGCCGATGGCCGTAGGAGTGCATGCAGAATACAGCGCAGATTTGACTCCACGAGGAAAAGGGATGTCATCCTTCTGAGAGGTGGGATGATAAATTGGAAGAATGTCTGCAGATATCTCAAGTAATACAATGGAAATTGCAAAATAGAAAATATATGGTATTTTACTTGGGTACTGCTTGTTTATTCTTAGTTGGAAAACAAACAAACAAACAAACAAACAGGCAAAACGGTGGCCAAATCCTCTGATGGTGCTAAGCTTCCCTATTGTCTTCAGTACCGGCTGCCAGATGAAAAAATGAGTTAAAGCAAGTTGCACTGGGTGTAACCAACTGAAATCCACAAACGAGATCCAAAATGCACAAACGTGCCTTCTCTGCTGTTGAAAAAGAGATACATGTAAGCAGGGGTTTCTGCCATCCTGAAATGACACAGTCCTGATTTCTGCACTGCACTGCTGTTAGTGCATTTTTCTCTTAACACGATGCAATCTCTGTAAGTCTTGTGCAGAAAATTATACCTAATCAACCCCAAATGCACGGTGTTCCAGCAGTAAGGTATTTCTCTTGCAAATAGTATTATTAAAAAGAGATAAAGGAGGCAATCAAAACATGTCTATTTCTGAAAATGTGAATGCTAACGATAGCAGAGAGAATACATTTCCTTCCAGCTCACACTTCTTGTGCTCAAAGTGTATGCTTTTGAAATCCCTTGTCTTCCATCAGCTCTGCTCTTATAGTTTTTAGTTCTGTTGCCTCAACAAGATGATGCACTTCAGCAGAACCAGCACCTCTGAAAATCATCATACTTACTTTCTAAAATGGGTAGGCTGGGCCAATTTATTCAGTGAGCTGCACGGGTTTGGAAATGTTACACACCTAGAGTACCAGCCTAGCATCCAGAAGAGGAATGTACTGTGCAGAAAGGAAGGCTTTGGCTCCTGTTCATGGAAGCAAATCAATCCAGACCTAAGAGATACAGCATGGACTAGATCCAGTCCAGGGATCTAGGGTCCAGGCTTCTTGGTGGTGAGAAGGAAATCTAGGCTGTCCAAAAATGGTGAATATTGTGCAGGGAAGTAAGAGCAGCAAATATGAGCAATGCATTGGTATAAAGCTCTGCATTAAAAACAGCCACCCTAATCCATGGAGACTTGAGTACTGTTGCATGTGGATTTCAGTGGGAGTCAAGAATGTGCTCAAAGTGGAGCATCATCTTGTAGGCTCTGGTTATAACACAAGCCAAAGCTCTCTGCAGTTCTGCGTGTTACTCTCTTGCTTAGTTTTCATCCCTTACAGAGTAGAGGGAATGTGAGCAAAGGGGTAGGGATTTGACCCTAATGTCACAACCCCACTGCTCCACAATGGGCTTTTCACAGGGCTGTTTGCAAGGAGGAAAAGAAAAGGGGAGGAGGTAAGAAGGAAGAGACAGAAGGAGAAAAGGCAAAACAGAGAAAAGAAAAAAATGAGGTGTTACTAGTTCAGTCAGTGATTATACAGATCTAAAAATCATCTTCCTCACAGCAATAAAACAGAAATCTGTGACAAAAATGATCCGATAGTCAAAATATTACAGAAAGTTCTTAGCAGACCATGTACAGCACATGTATCCTCCTGCACATCGGATTTAGACATCCCCTGCAGGGGATGCAGGGATGCTAGCAATGGGACAACTGTGGGCTGGATTTCCCTCCTCAAATAATTTCAGAGCGTCAGAATTGGCATTTGATTCCTGACTGGCAGCATTGAGGAGGCAGGACAGAACAGGAATGCGTGTATCTGCGAAGCTGCTTGTTTGGATATGACATCCTGGGTTTTGGTTCTGAATGGCTATATTGTATCGAGATCAAGAAAAAATCAAGAGCAAGAACATGTCTTCCATGTTTTCTGACATGTGTAATTTCTTTAAAGAGAGCTATTATGGGATGTGAGCTTTCATGTTAAACACAGTGACACCTAATAACAAATAAATCCGATGCAGATTTCTGGGCTGCTGTCCTATGTTACCACACCATCCATGACTTCTGCAAGTGGTCATGTATGTTAGTGGTCTTCTTACTGCAGGAACCAGCTCGATGCGGCCTGAAGACTGTAAGTGTGATGCTCATGTCCCTGTTCAGTGCTAATAGAAACCTTCTGCCTTTTATTCTGGCAGGTGGGTGCGCTCGTGTATGTGTCTACAGGTGTGTTCCACAATAATTCTGGGTAATAACCAAACACTCTCCGGAATCCATTCAGTTACTGTCTTCCCTCATTTGACTTATACTTACATTTCCCATGAGCTTGGTTACGTAGGAACTGTTGAGACAAAAATATTTGTTCAGATAATAAAGGGTGGGCTTTTTTTTCATCCAGACCCCCAAAATCTGCTGACTCTCTTGACCAGCAAGAAGACAGCTAGTGTAAACCTTTGCTGCCCCTCTGAAAAGCATTGCATTGCCTGGGTTATTTGTTTAAAGGGACACTGTGACGTCAAACTGGGACCTAAATTTAGTAATTGTAAACACAGTTTTTTTTAACAAACTGAAGACTTGTGGAGATATTTCGATGTTTATCATTTCCAGTGGATACAGAGAATTTTTGGTATATCTTTATTACAAATAAACATCTTCCACTTGGCCAATGCATCCCAGACAATGCAGCCTTATGCTCGTGCATGGGAGCCAGGGAGAGAAAATGATGAGAAATTCAGTATTTAAACCCGAAATGAACCAACACATTTTGTTTGTCTGAGTTGGGAGAATTAGGAAATACAGAAAGGAAGTTAAATACTTGAAAAATGTTTATAAAGTCTCAGAAAATAAAGGTGGGAGGGTTAAGCACCCTAGTTAAAAACACAGATGGAAGAATGTGTGTCCTCAGGTGTGCCAGGTCACTGCTATTGCCAGTTAAACAGAGAGGGGAAGGGCTTTCACATCAATTCTTGCTTCCTTGTTTTCAATACAGAAGTCTACTTGCCTACACGGATGCATAAAGATGTGTCTCCTTCACATACATGTGTGTAGAAACGAACCAGAGAGCTTTGCACACGCAGAGCTGCAGTCTCCGTCTGACACATTTCGCGAGCGAGCTGGCGTTATTCACCTTCGGGTGCTCACTTTGAGGCATCCTGGAAGAATCTGCATTTTAGGGGCACACAGCCTGTGCCATCTTTAGGTCACTTAACTCGGACGCCAGAAGTGATGAACGCTTGGTTTCCAGCCTTACAGCAGCTTCCGTGAAGCCCAAAGACCGAACTCCTCTGGGACAGGCAAAACTGGACACAGGAACCCCCTGGGCGAGGGGTGAAGCCAGGAGAGGGGGGTGAGGGTGCTGAGGCTGCTCTGCTCTTGCTCTGACCTCCTGTTGGCCCTGGGTAAATTTCTTCATTTTCTTTAGCAAGCAGGCAAAAAAGGAGACACTTACCCACTGAGGAAGGGATGATTACTAGGTAGTGAATGAGCAAATTGTGAAATGGGTAAACAGCATAGCCATGCCAATTATTCTTAGTAGCTTTTAGTCCTTATCTCCTTTTAAACATGACTTTTCACCCTGTGGCAATGCTTAGCTGCCTTCCCCTGGTCCTGCAGCGTGGCACAGTGCTGAGATTTGACTTACCACCATCTGGAGGTGAGATGGATGGAGTACAAAACTTGTATTTTGCTAAGTGACCAAACACAAACAGTCGTCTTTGACTCCTTCTCTACCCTGAAAAGACCTGCCGGAGAATGGAATAGGACGCATATAAAATATTCTTAAACTTGTGAGCATCTCCTGGTAGGTGGTGTTCATATGACTTTTGAATGTTTCAGCATATCTTTAGTTCACTTTGATTCTTTTGAGGTTATATGGGTGGTTAGTGGCAGAACTGTACAAATACAGTCTTCACAGCTCAGCAATCCTTGGATCCAGATTTGGAGTTCAATGTGGGTGGCATAGGAGTAAATGCCAATAAGAAGGCTAGGACAGGGCTGCTACTTACAGAAATGAAATGACTCAGTATAGAGCCTTTGCAAACCACAATTAAAGAGACAGAAGAATATTTTGTAACTACTAAAGCGTAAGGGGGAAACCTCATTTTTTTTTTTGTAATGCTGTTTTATTGTCCTTCTTTAATGAATGCTTTAATCTTGCTTTAAGACATATTTCTGTTAGTTAATGCCACTCAGACACAATCAGTACCTTTTAAGTCTTTTGCTGCTAGGAGCATTCGCAACTCTGGCGCGGGAGCATCTTTCAGTTCATTTGACGGTTAGGACTTCAAACCTCAATAAGTGCATGTTCCCTTTGTCGAGAGAGCCTCTGCAGTGTATACAGAAAGATTTAATAAACTTCCCATATACTTTAGATTGGTTTTGTATGGGTAACTTTTCACAGGATGACAAGGTATCATCCAAAAAGTTTTAATTTATTACAGCCGTTATGCTGACACAGTGTGCATTAATACAAAGTTGTGCAAACCTCAAAGGCGATATAAGATATTGGCTAAAGCACTGAACTGAGACCCAGGAAAGTCTGAAGTTACTGTCCCATGTCTGCCATGGTCTTACTGAATGCTGGCTTTGCAGGATGTCTCAGTTTCTCAAGTTTCCCATCTGTTGAATGGAGATGGAGTACTTGCAGGCAATCTTGATGTAGCTGAAGGCACATTTTGAAATGCAAGCAGGCACAGCAATCGATAAGTGTCAAGCACACACGCGCAGGGTAGAGTTTATATTGTGGGAAGTACTGGGATGTGTTACCAGAAAGGAAAAAAAAAAAAATCACCATATTAAAAACCTCAAAAAAATCTGATTACAAAGTAAAACAGAGAAATATGGTTTTGGTACATTACCTAGACCGCTACAATAACAAAACAGCTTTGTTTGCATTTATGCATATGTGTGTGTGTATGTATGGGCATACATGTGTGTGCTTGGAGGGGCACGTGGGTGTATGTATATGTATATACAGATATATAAAAATGCATATATATGCACACACTACCGGTGTGGCATATCTGTGGCATATCTTTTCTTCTGCTTGTACAACAGCACATGTGTCACACAGGCAACAGCTGAGCAGGAATCGAAAGCGTTTACTGAGAGCAATAAAAGGGATTTATGTTCTAGAATCAGAAAAGCAAATTTCAACTTCGTTTTACACTTTCTTTAATCAATCTGTAGTGTTAAATATTTCTGAACTGGCTGTTTACCGCATTTCAGTCACCTAAGTTTGGTCAGCTGAAGAGCTGAGCTCTGGATCAGACCATAACATAGACATATTTCATGGGATTCATACCTTCAGATTTCTCTGTGGTATTAATGAAAAAACAAGAATCAAAAATTGCTATAAGCAGTTCCACAAGGAGGGAGGAATGACCCCAGATTTGCAACGTGAGCTGTCCTGCAACCATTGTCCTGACGGAGTTTTCAAGATGGTCATCACATCCCGATGGATTTCAGAGCATATTAAATGTGGTCCTTACTGGGGGGGGTGTGAAAAGAAGGGGTATTATCTGAAGACCTGCTAGACCAACTGACTTCAGACCTGCATGGATAATGTTGCCCCTGGCTCTGATGAGGTGTAACAATTTTCAAAACATGTCGGAGATGCCTGTGGATTTTAGAGCACTTTGAAATCCAGGTCTTAAATGAGAAGTTTTGCTCCCAGGGCATAACTTTGAAAACAGAGTGCAGGAAGACAGTAAATGAGTCTCAGCAAAGCCCTCTGGAAGCTGTGAAGAGCTCAATTTTGATATATGAAGCTGAACAACAGAAGGGATACAATTCTTGTCCTTTTGAAGAATTTCTGACGTATTGATCGCCTACAGTACAGCTCATGGTATGCTTGTGCTCCTCTATGCATAAAAAATAAAAAATGATCCCTCAAACACAGTAAGACTTGCCAGATATTAATGTTGGGATATTTTTAAAAGGTGGGTTTCATTTTGGGTATCCATTTCTTAAACAACCTGACATTTGAAATGCAAACTGTACCCTAAACCTGGACGGGATTCCTCAATTTGTCAACTTGATGCAGCAAATGTGAATTTTAGAGCTCACGGAAAAATCAGCTGTCCTACAGAATGCTGTTTTCACCATAACCTCCAGAAGAACATCATCGCACCATTATGCTGTCAAGACTCGTTGTCAAGGATTTCAAACTATACATGATTTTTTCTACCTTCTCAATTAGTGTAAAAATGTTACAGTTTATATACGGTGGAAAAAACCAAAATAGGAGAATCAATGACTCTGTGGCACTTTGTAGTTGCTATCTGCTATCAGTGGAAAGTCTCCAACTTTTTTCTTTTGAAGAGACTGTGACCATCCTACAATCTAACATGTTAGACTGAAACAGTTGATAATTTTTTTCCTACAGCTTGCTTTTGCAACTGAAGGGCTTGGTGCTTTCTGCAGCGCCTGGAGCTGCTTCTGCTCCACAGCATACAAGAACAAATTATCATTCAACATTTCAGTATAAAGTCAAATCTTAAAGAAGTAAAAAACCAGAAGCCACTTTCACAAATCAGCAAGGAGCTGGTGATCGCTAACTTACTTGCTTTTCAGGCTAACAATTATTCCTGTGGCACCTTGTAAATAACTTTTGTTTTGGTTTAGGAGAGGTGCAAAGCAGTAATTCACAAAGCAAACAGCGATAAACTCATTATTAAAAACCATATTTCACAGACATGATCATTTCAATACTAAGAAATGCAGCATGTCTTTTGATCGCTACCGACCCTGCCTGCAGGTGGTTTGGGAAGGGGGCGGAGGGAGGAATTGATGAACAGTGATAGCGCTGTTGGATGAAACAGGTTCAAGGAACCTCGAGCATTTGTGTTAAAGCTACCTTTTTTTCATGTGGTATCCTATAGTTTCATCCTGAATCTCAACCATTAATATGTGATGTTCTATCAAGAAACCACAAAGGAAAAGCATGCCCACTGAGAAATGTAATCCCAAGTACTACCAGATCCAGTGAATAATAAAGCCAGGACCAGTAACTATCCAGATACTGCCAAGCCTGCAGCGTGGTGCTGAATTTCGGGGTAGGGAACACAACAAAACAGACATGAACAGTTACAGAGCTACATGGTTTCATGTCAGATTTGTTTTCCTGCTTGATTACAGAATCCGGATAGAGACAAGAGATGCCTCTCTGGCGCTTCACATCAAATGTGATGCCAAGCGTTTTAATGCAAGGCCAGTTAGGTATCCCAGTCCTTGGCCAGTATGTTAAATAGTCCTGGACAGAGTGGATGCATTCAGAGGGCTACCAAAGGGCTAGGAAGAGCCTGAGATGGGAAATGTGCTTGGCTGATAGCATGTTGTTTATGCCAAAATGATGAACGACGTTGGATTACATGTGCTTCATTTTAAACAGCAGACAAGGATCTGGATTCGTTAAACTAACAGTTTTATAGCAAAGCCTTGAACCTGAAAACCCCTAGCCTCTGAAGAAGGTGAAAGGAGAAATCCAAACACCCTCGAAGGATGACAAAATTCATGTTTGGCTTCGCATTTTGTGGCTCAGCTCTGACTTCTGCTCTGAACCGTGCGGCAGATTCTGGGTGCTCGGAGCTGCACCTTGCATGGTCAAAGCAGCCAACGGCTTTGTTTCTCTCCCGGTGGGAGGGTACGGGCCCTCACACGCTGTGACCCACAGGGCTCATGCTCCACTTGTGGCAGGTAGTCTGTCATCTACATGTCTTAAAAAACAGAGAAGGGATTTCCAACTGATCTGAGACTGGTTTACTCGGTGGAGGGAGGCAGAAAGAGAAAGTGTATTCTTCTCCCAGTCCCCTTTGCCACAGTAGTGCTGCCAAAACTGAAGCAGCCACACAGAGAGCTGAGGAAACCTTTAAAACTTAATTAGGGAAGAAAGCAAACAAAATAATACTATAGTGTGTTTACTTAGAGCTGCAATGCTGCCAGAGAAACCACATAGCTTGCATTTATAAGCTATGCTTTTCATATAAAACATATTTAATTAAGACAGGAGACAGGACAACAAGCTTTCTTCTAACTTCATTTAAACACATGTTTATGTTGTGTTTTAAATTCCCCTTGGGTTAATGTGAAGCTGGGCTAAAAGCTTAAAAGTGATGTAGCCTAGCTGGTTTTTTTCCCAGAGTTTAGACTTTAGGGCCTGACGGTGTGTCATCTGGAGCTCCCAGGATCCGTGGACGCCGTTGCTCAGAAGGGACTCGCTCGTGCTCCCCTCCTGACGCTCCGAGGCTGAGCTGCTGTTTTGCATTCACACACATGTGGTCTTTGCTGGAGCTTTTCAAGATATTAATTTATTTAGTTTGGCCATCTTCTCCCTTGTTCTGTTTCCCCCCTCTGTTACTACCATCAACATAACAATTTCTGTGCTCTTTTTCTGTTCTTTGGGAAGGAATTTTAATGGATTTGTGGAAGCATCTTTGCATGGCTTTAAGTTTTACAATAACTTATGAAGTAGACCAGGAAAACAAAGCTCTACCCATGAACAGGGCACATTTTATATTATACTTGAAATAACAAAACATGCTCTTTCAAACTGTACTGATGTGAATTAAGAGGAGGACATTGCATCTTTTGTAGAATTTTAATGCGATTGAACAGAACCGCACATGTGGCGGAATAACCAAGTGGATTAGTAGTGTATTTACCAAAAAGACTGTTCATAAAAGGAGAAGACATGCAGTGACTTGAAATGTGGACATTTTCAATTTCTGTTCGAATTTTCAAAAGTAAAAAAATGGTTTTGTAATTTAGGCACTCTTTGGGGTGTTTACTTTGAATGTTGAAGACAATAATAGCTTCAGGACAAAAAAGATTTCCAGCTCATGGTGTGATTTGGCACCACTGCCTGTAAATGAAGGTGCAAGATTTTCCCCCTAAAAATATCTTGCCTGTCATTACATCACATTTTGATGCTCTTTAATCATTCTACCCTAAATTTTTCTTTTTGGATCGTTTCATTAAGTGGAATTCTTTTAGAATATTTCAGTTGAGTAGTAGATGTTTTTGAAAATGAGATTAGAGAAAACCCTTGTAGGTTCTTCATGATCCTTCTCTCTTTCCTTCCCAGCCACTTACCTGAGAAGTGCTGGAGCCTCTGTGCTTTGAAATTTGGCACTGGACTAGAGAAAGGAGAGTTGCAGAGGGGAAGGCTGGGGAGATGGTGAGCAGGGGGGTCCACATATGAGCCTGGCACTCCCCTGGTGTGAAGCTGCCTACGTTTGCCTCACTGCAAAGCTCTGCTCACACACGTTCAGGCAGAAACTTGATAGAGTTTGGCAGCTAAATTCTCTGAAGATTTCCAGCACTCTTGGCATCTTTCAAGTCTGCAGGAGGCAAGCAGATCTTCCTCAGGAATTGCTTCTTTTGACTGTCAAAAAAATGTGTTTTGGATGATACAGATCATATGCTTCAGATGAAAGAACAAGAAATCCTGCAATGAATGAGCAGTTCAAGCATAAGCTGAACCAAAGCAGAACTTCCTTTTAACGTCCAAAAGCTATCAACATGCCAAACATGCAATTGACTGAAGTCCAGAACATCTGGATCTCTCTCCCTTCCAAAATTGTCATGTACTTTATTTATTTCGTAAGAAATACTTTCCATTACTTGGTTTCATCCTACGATGAGATGCATACAAGAGTACCTGAAGCCATCCTGATGAGTTACACGAAACACCATTTATTATGGCATCTTTTTTCCTCACTGAAATAGGGCTTTTGAAGGAAAACCATGTCTGTCCCGCTCTCACTGCTGTGTCCTGCTGACCAGCCTGGGGCACACCAAGCACAGCCTGTGTGAAGAACTCCGGTTTCACCTGGGCCAGACATGGGCAGGCAGCTGTCTCTGCACCTAACAGCAAACACGGCCGGTATCTTCATCAACCTGTGTATTCCCAAGCCCTGGGGAAAGAGCTGGCCCATTTTTTAACAGTATCCGTGTACAATAGTTTGCATGTCCAACTTTTTGGTGGGGTTTGAAGCAGACCGTCACATGCTAGGACTGATCTTGCTCCTGTTGAAATGAGAACAAAGGTCTCCTCCACTTCAACAGAGGCAGAATCATCCTGCAGATCTCCAACTATCAGTAGCTTTTTCTCAGTCGTTTATGAAACCATTCATTCTGCAGTTGTTTCCCACAAAGAAGGGATAATTCTACGTCTTTTTACTTTATGAGGCACACTGGAAGATGCCGCAGAATATTTAGCAGGCAATTTGTGCCATCATAACAGATCTTTGGCTTGGCTTCTGAATCAGAAAATTCTGCCTTGGTCTGGAATAGTATGCAAAAAGGAACTGTCTTGCATCTATCTGAATATTTAGAAAGTTTATTAAAAACTTCACAGTTCTGAAGTAAGAGATGCCATTTTGTTGTAATCTACACAATGCAAAAATAGGAAACATGGGGCAGGACTATATGGTCTCTTTTTTATAGCAGGAAATTAGACTGAACTTTAACATTTACATACAGTTTAGAGAAGAAGATTGCAGATTATCCTGGGTTTTTTAACAGATGACAATACAATTTAACTTTATCAGGACTACCAAGTGTTCTGGAAAGGAATATCATGTCACTGCATTCTATATTTAATCATTTATTTTGATTCACAAAAAGAACTACTCTCAGGATGCTCTTGATAATTTTAAAAATTACAGCAATTATAACAGCTCAATAAATACTTCAGCTTCATCTTCTTTAGTCAACACATTACTGATAAAAATAACCAAAACCATGGAAATGTTCCTCCTGTCTTCCTACATTTGGAGTTAGGACTGTAGCAAACAACATGGCCACTCTGGCGGATTCACAGGGTCAAAACCCGCCTTCTGCTTTTTACTGATTTGCTGCTAGCTCAGAAGGATGGCTAAGCAACCAGAGCACTTTGCATCTATGCTTTACCACAGATTTCTTGTGTATACTTGGGAAAGGACTGAAATGCTACTCACGAAGTCCTAGCCATGTAAATAAAGATTTAGCGTATTGGCTAAGCCACTCTGCTCAGCTTTGTGCCGCCCTGTGGCAGAGCTGATACTGCCTCCCCAAATCCAAAGGCACTACAGAGTACGGCACAGAGGTACTCTGGCATCTTTGTAGGATCTGCTCCGATTTCAGCATAACTAAGACCGAGCCAGGGCTCAAAAGCCCAGCTGGATACAGAAGAATCATTTATGGAGTATCTAAATCACGTATACCCCAGTATATTCTATTGACTGTCGAAAAGAAGTAGGGATAAATTGCCTTTGCTTGCCCAGAAGGGGTGGGATGAATCCCTTTCCTGAGGCGCATTTCTTTGGTGCAAGCTAAGCAGCGCTCCCAGGCCATGGGGCCCTGGGGGATGGCGGCAGGGATCCCCCAGTGAAAGCCTCAAAGAAATGACTGCAGAAAACACAGTTCGAAAATATAGCAAAACCAATCAATTTCAAGATCAGGCCTCCCTTGGCAGGGCCCCTATGCCCGTCCCGAGAGCATCACAGGCAGGGAGAGAACTGGAGACCGTCAGTGAGAAAAAGTGAAACTGTAACAGTTTCTTTTCATTTCAGTAACTTTTGTGTTACCGGGAGCTTCAGTCTTCCATCACTGAAGTGCTTGAGGGAATAAATAAACATCAAGAGATGGTAGTGGGTCAAACAGTCCCTACTTTGCTCTTTTCTCTGTTACTCATGTATAATTGACTTGGGCTTTTGACGAGGCAGTAAATTTTTATGACATTTCTGAGTATCCTGGGAAATGTTAACACACCTTGGGCCTACAAAAATGTTTCCTTCTTGTTTTGAAGAGTCAACGATTCAGATGGCTGGAAGGAGGTTCGCAAGCATCTGTGACGAGGCAGGACTTTTGCCGCCGCCACCACTGTCCTATTTTCAGACTTTTTGCTTTTTTCAAAACACCCATGGCCATTAACATTTGAAGATTTTTCCGCGTGAGTGGGCTGGATGCGACGCCAAACAGCTGCAGAAACTTCACAGCGAGCTGGGGAGCGGGAGCTCGAGGAGCTGCAGGCGGGATGTAGCCGAGAGCGGGAGCTGGGTGCCGGCAACGCGGCGGCACAAATCCCAGCAGCCCCACGGAGGCAGCAAGAGTTCTTACTGCTGCTCCCCGTGCCTCTCACCTGAGCTTAGAAACGCAGATAAACCAGGTTCGTTATGAAGCTTGGGTTTGGTGGACTAATTAATTTGCGCCAAATTCTACCCCGGTGTAAAGCGCCTGGTTTCTTCTGGTGGTGGAAACAGAGCTAAGAATTAGCCTTTTTTAAATTTGTGTTGTGACCCCCGCCATCCGCAGACCCCTTCTTGACACAGCGCAAATTGCTCGTTCGTCCTCCAGCTGTTTTACACGCCGCGATGGCAGCTGCGCTTCTTGGTGGCGTTTCAAACGCTGCACAGGCGAACGGGCGGGCTTTCCGCGCCAGGCCGGCTCCCAGCTCGCTCGGCGCCCTTCTCCGACGCGTGAAGCCGAGCGGGAGCTTCGCGACGCGCGGATGTTCCGCAGCCGCCGAGGTGGGCGAGCGGCCCGCTC
>Ga0065711_1003972_pt1 | contig 25563 bp, 20 predicted proteins | sample Hoacrofraction12_FD_59098 | JGI IMG/M metagenome (GOLD analysis project Ga0065711, IMG submission 59098) | Hoatzin crop microbial communities from Cojedes, Venezuela - Epithelial fraction 12 v2 (version 2) | ecosystem: Host-associated > Birds > Digestive system > Esophagus > Crop | place...
GGATACACCAGCAGGCTGTGCTGCCATTCAGCGTGACCTGGACAGGCTGGAAAGTTGGGCAGAGAGGAACCTGATGAGGTTCAACAAAGGCAAATACAGGGTCCTGCACCTGGGGAGGAACAACTCCAGGCACCAGTACATGCTTGGGGTGGACCTGCTGGAGAGCAGCTCTGCGGAGAGGGACCTGGGTGTCCTGGTGGACGACAGGTTAACCATGAGCCAGCAGTGTGCCCTGGTTGCCAAAGAAGACCAATGGCATCCTGGGGTGCATTAAGAGGAGTGTGGCCAGCAGGTCAAGGGAGATTCTCCTTCCTCTCTACACTGCCCTGGTGAGGCCTCATCTGGAGTGCTGTGTCCAGTTCTGGGCTCCTCAGTTCAAGAAAGATGAGGAGCTACTGGAGAGGGTCCAGCGGAGGGCTACGAGGATGTTGAGGGGACTGGAACATCTCTCCTACGAGGAGAGGTTGAGGGAGCTGGGCTTGTTTAGCCTGAAGAAGAGAAGGCTGTGAGGGGACCCTAGAAATGCTTATAAATATCTGAAGGGTGTGTGTCAGGAGGACGGGGCCAGACTCTTTGCAGTGGTGCCCAGTGACAGGACAAGGGGCAACGGGCACAAACTGAAGCACAGGAAGTTCCAGCTGAACATGAGGAAGAACTTCTTCCCTCTGAGGGCGATGGAGCACTGGTACAGGCTGCCCAGGGAGGCTGTGGAGTCTCCTTCTCTGAAGATATTCAAGACCTGCCAGGACGCGGTCCTGTGCAGCCTGCTGTAGGTGACCCTGCTTCAGCAGGGGGGTTGGACTAGATGACCCACAGAGGTCCCTTCCAATCCCTACCATTCTGTGATTCTGTGACCTCCAGATGCAATCCCACAGAGTTTCTCATCTGAAAGAGGTTTTTTCAGTGTAAGGAAAGCAGCAACAGCCAACAGAAAGAAGCATCCCACTTTCTCCTCTCTTCTCCAAAGAACAGCATCTTCTTAGGAGAGGGAGACTCAAACCCACCGTATGTTTGCTGGGTTTCCCACAGGATGCAGATGCCGGAGCAGAGAGTGGCTGCTCTGCAGCATTTTCCAAACCTCCTTTTAGCCCTGGGCACACGCTGGCACTGTGTTTTCCAGCAGATCCGTAATTTTCCAGTGGATTCTTTTTTCAAACAAGGCAACATGTTTCCATGTCAAAACTTTCTGTGAGAGATTATTGATTTTGATGTGGGGCTTTCGTGGTAAAGAAAGGTAGCGACTGCTTTGTCTTCAGTCAGGATTGTGTAGTTTGACTTTTTTAATGATATTTTTGCCTTGCAAGGAGTGTTTTTTCTGCCATGCTCATTTAGAAGAAAATCAAAGCGAAGCCTCCCCGCTGACACTAAACACGCCTCTCAGTCTCACTCGCAGGAAATTTCCAAACGTGACGCTTTATCTAGTTGAGCAAACACAAGCAGAAGCCCAGATTTGTGGGATTTGCTATGAATCAGAAGTTGGGCTCTCACATAACTCTGAGTTCCAGCTGCAGAGTGCAGCAGCTCAGGGTTTCAGACCTAAACTTTCCCGTGATTTAGATGGGAGCTGAGATTTCAGATCAGGTCTGTCCTTGACAGGAGGATCCTGAGTTCTCGGGCAGTAGCAAATCCAGTCCTGCTGGAACCAATTTTCCTTGAAACCTCAGCCTTTGTCAGTGATATCTCTTCTCTTGGATTTTCCAGCCTTTCTGCTCCTTTTAGGCTGCAAAATAACCTAGAGGCCAGGCTTGAAGGCATACTGCAGGGTAGGATGTAGGTGTCTAAAACTCACTAATACATGAATATGCCTTTTGGTGTCTGATTCAAAAACCTCTCTTCATGTTGATAGAAGTCTTCCCATCGCCTTCCATCAGTTTCTGCTCGTGTGTCTGATCAAGGCTCTGCTAATTATTCTCAGTTATTAACTGCTTGATAACATTGCTGTATGTCATTCTGTGTGTGTATTTGTTAGTCCAATGACACAGCCAGCTGCTGTGTCCCCCTGCCCTCCATGTTTCTCCATGGCCCTGCTCTCCCAGGCAAAACACAGGCTATAAAGTGACATGGCAATCTGCTTAATGGAAGTGACACCACCTGCCCCAGGCCCTCTGCTCACCTCTGCAATTAAACCATAATGAAGACCAGTCCTGGCTGGGCAGAAGATCAAGGCAGGTGCAGCAGCCGGAGTCATTTTAAGCGGGTGCTTAAGTACACTGACCTCCAAATTTGAGGTTGTTGATGATTTGCTGAGGTCTTCTGCCCATACAGATGGCTGGATAGATGTCCCAGCCACTAGCCTGGCTTGGCTTTCCAGGCTATATCAGGGAAAGAAAGTCCACCAGGCGCAAGCTTTAGACCATGGCTGTCCCCAGAGTTGAATTTCTAGCTCTCAGCTGATGCCCAGACAAGGTCTGGGGTAGCTTGGGCTGGAGTTCATCCCCAGTCAGCAGTTCAGATGCAGCCCCCATGCTGACAGGAATGTGGGTATGAACTGGTATTAGGGGGCGAGGGAATAAGCTCTGATCTGGTTTATTTGGTACGTCTACAGGTGTAGCCACCCAGTCCTCATGAAAGCACAGTCACAGAAGGGTCTAGACCTGCCTTTCTCCCCACTAGCAACTGCTATTCAAAAACCTACTGGGATCAGATGTAAAAAACACAGGGTTTAGCTATCCCCTTTCAGTTTCTTCATCATCTCGACGTCCCTCTCATTAGTGAATAAAGTACCCTCTCCCTACATGGTTGTCTGAGACTTAACTCAGCCTTGGCCAGAGATCTGTTGCATGAACTTTTAAAATAACCCTTGCTCCACCGAGCCTCCCATTCAAGCATCTGTAGTTATTTAAAAGAGCAATAAAAGCAGGCTCAGAAGCCTTATGAAGCCTGGGAGGTCACTGAATTATCCAGAAAATAGTAGATGTTTTCTAAGGAAAATTTTTTCCTTTTATCCAAAGACTTAAAATGGTTTGGGGTTTTTTGTGTTTACTTGTTTTACTGTAAAAAATCAGATATATGGGGGAAACTGGGCTTTTTGCAAATGCTTCATTCAAAATCCCTGTTCCCCATCCTAATAATGCTTGATGGGAAATTTTCAATTAGCCCCGATCATTATCAACATTTTGCAAATTAGGGAAACTCAGGCACAGAAGCGTAATCATTTGTTTATGGGCCTTCTGCATGTCAGAAAGGAGATTATGGTTTTCCCTTGGGCAATTCCTGATAGCCTGGCCGATTTCACTGGGGTCTCTGGGTTTGCTGGAGCTACTGAGCTCCATGCAGACTTACTCTGAATGTGAAGATGCTCTTTGTTCAATACGAGCTTTAACATTTTGTGTCTTTAAAGTAGCAACCCTAAAATAGATCCGGGAATCCAACCTGTCCTTCCATGAGGATCCTCTGGAAATTGAAGGTTTAGAGGTTCCTCCAGGTATGGCTGGCCTGGTCTCAAGTCCAGGCAAAGTGGGAAGTGTAGGGTGTTTGGCTTCAGCTTCCCAATCAGATCTTCCTGCTACGGTCTAGGACCTGAATACAGTTTGGCCTCCTAAATTAAGCTTTGAAACTAGAAGAAAGTAGTTAGCCCTGCCAGCTCACTTGGTCAGACTGAGCACAGCAGATCTCTAGCCATGTTGCTGTGTGTGGTCCTCTCCAGTTCAAGTGGCACCAGCATTTTAGCCACATTCTCACAGCTGACAAGCCGACCTTTTGTCCCCGGATCACCCTCTTTTGCAGTTGATACCCTTCCTTCCATAAAGCTGTGTTTTGCCTTGAGTTTTGGGATTGAAAGGCATCACGCTTATAGCTGCTAATATGTTTTTGGGGGTACGTTGGTGGAAGGAGAGGTTGCCATTCTTGTGGATTAAATGGATCTTCCTTGGGATAGTAGCACTGCTTTTGGTCCCCTCTCCTTTTTGAGGGGATCTCTTTGCTACAGGTCCCTGTCTTGGCCCTGCAATACTGTAGTCTGGCTGATAAGGAAGACATTCTGGCACCATCTCCTTGCATTTCAGATGCTGTCCCAGATGTTGCGTGTGATGCAACGATGGGAATCGTCCCATTTACACATCCACAGCCAGCGGCTGATGCTGGGGAATGCCCCTGCACATTTCTGTTTGCTTTGAATCATTGATATGTGTAAAGAAGTGCTGATTGCTTTGCACGTGCTGGTGACCATGGATCTCCAAGTCTGCTAGGGGATCTCCCTCCTGCCAAAGATTTAAACCCTTCATTCTGTCAGACCCTCTCTCATTTATCCATCTCGTTATCGCCTCCTTGTCCATTGCTTTCCTGGCCATATGCAGCACAATGTCTGAGCCATTGACTGTTTCCAAAGCAGAGAAAAAAAAAACACAAGCCCTGTATCTCCTTTATGGCTGAAGAACTCTGGAGCAGCTTTGATTTAAATCATAACATTTGGCAGGTGATCAGTCCATAAAATCTCCTAATCACTGATAGAGCTGTAAATTAATCATGTAATGAGACCTTTTTTTCCTTCTTCATCCCCCCCTTTTTTTTTTTTGGAGTACAGTTGCAGAAGGGATTTTTTTAGTGAATCAGGTGGGAAAGGGAAAACAAAGTACAATCAACTGGGTTGCAGTTACAGAGCTGGATTCAGAATTTTATGGTGCCTGCTCATGCTTTATTAATTGTGATAACACTGCTGCCCCTCATAGGTGCCGAGCTGGCTCCGAGTCCCTGGGGAACCGCATCTGTTTGTGTTTGCAAGGAGAGACATGGCAGGGTTGTTTGGACAGATCCTGAGATGCGCTAATTAGAAGTTAAAGATCCACTTTCCAGCACGAGATGAGAATGCATTCGACTGGGGAGCACTTTCTAATGCTTTGACTTTTTAAAAGCACACGCCACATTAAAGCCCATGGTTTTTCTTTGATCCACGCCACCAAAATAATTCCAGGGACAAACACAAATGAGGGATAATAACTAATTTAACTGGAATTATTGGAGAGTGACACTGTAGAAGATTAGGATTTTCAGAGCAGACTGTAATTGCTGGGAGATTGGGGTCTGATGCCTGTTTATCTATTCTATTCATCTCTCTCTGCATCTGTCCTTCTCCTCGATCAGCTGCCCATTAGGCATCATTTAGCTACTGTTCCTCTCTTTTCGGCCTTCAGTGTCTCAACCTTTCTATCTGCTTGTTAGCTAGAGCAGATGTAAGAAAATTGCATACTGCACAGAAGGTAAATGTGAGCTCTAATGGGCCAGATTTCGGTTTTGTGTGTTCTGGTGCAACTTTGTGGAGGTAAGGGAAACTCTTCTGGGTTTAGGGTAACAAAGTAAGCAGCAAAATTGGGCCCTCATGGCTGATACACTGTTCACTACGTGTTTGAACATTCTCTACAGGACGTTGGTAGATGAGTGAGATCCCTGGGCTTGGTTTTAAGACATCCAGATCATGACTGGGATGGTGGCCACTTCTGAGGAAGCACCTTCACTCCTCTAGCTATTGATTTCCTTCTTCTTCAACCTCCTCTTTTGAGCCTGATCTGGTGTTCAAGTGACCTTTGTAGGGCTGTGCTGAGGGATTAAGAGCTAGGACAGGTCTAAGTTGCACATGGTGCAATTGCTGTTGATGTCTAATTTCCATTTGATGACCCATCTATCAATCATCCACCTGTTCTGCCAAGCTCTATCATATGCCTCTTTCTATTACTACATCTCTGGGTGATCTCCCATCTCTCTATCTGGTATCTGACTGCTCTTCCCATCTACCCTGGACTGTTCATTTAGACTCCATTTGCCTGCTCACTGTTGATTTTGCATATTAAAATCTCTGTCCATCTTTGCTTAGCTAATGGGGATATTCACTGGATTTCATTTTGTAATAGGACATTAATTAGACTTTTATAAAAGATCTCTTTGGAATCACACATTGCATCCACAAGAGGCCTTAATACTTACATTTTATTCCTGTGGAAATCAAAGGAATTGTGCATGTTTTCATTCTGGTCTTGAAGACTGACCATCCAGCTTACAAACCACAAGGTACACCTAAGGACTGGGACAGTGTATCCTCCTATCCGTCATAAAAAACCTCCCTCAAGTCAATCTAGGGGGAACATACATGCTATACAGGAGGAATAATAAAATGAAATTAAGGCGATATATTGATGTGTCTGTGTAAACTGAAGAAAACACAGGCCCTGGACCTCTGGGAATCTTGCGCTTGAGTATTCTTTAAGCTTCCATGGATTTTCATCCGCATGTTGAAAGTATTGTTAACCCCTGAGGAAATTTAGTGCCTAGGATCAATGAACATAACACATGGATGCCTAATAATAGAAAACGGGATTGACGCGTTGCTCTGGTAAAATCACTCCAGCAGTTAATTCTGCTGCCACAACAAGCACATCGATAAGGTTCCCTGCTGATTCATGGAAAGATTTGGGGATACTGTGTGGCATCTGAGAAGACAGAAGAGTTGGGTTTGCCTCAGCTGTGCAGTCCCAGGAGTGTTGGAAATAGGTGGAAATTGAACTCCAGCAAGGGGTATGTGTTCTTCAGAGAAGGTTTGGGCACTGAATCAGGGACAGCACATGGCAGCGCATAGGCATCCCACTTCCAAAAGGCCACATGATATTCCCCAAAGGCCCTCCAGCCCCAACCTCTCCCCCTCCCAGCTATTCCTGGTTGCTATGAGGCACATTGATGGCTTTTCTGGTCATTTCTGAGTTGGAAGACAGAAAGAAAGCTTTCACTGGATTTCAGTTCCCTCTGGATATGTTCTTGGACTGATTTTGCAGTATGAGCAAAGCAATTCAGGATTTGCTGTTTTTCAGTAATGACAAGCTTTGAGCAGGAATAAAAGGTGTTTTTCTTCGCCTGGCCCTTGTATGGTGGCACTGAGACAATGTGTGAAAGGAAGAAAGATTTATTTTGCAGGAGACAGTGTTTGATAGGATCTCTGTTCTGCAGTAAAATGTCCCAAATGATGGGACCTTTGGAAGGTGAATTGGTGCCTCATCCAGTTGCAGCACATCATGGTCGTCTCACTCCTGCTCAGAGCTGATCAAGTTGCCCGTGGGTTTCTTTTCACATGATGAAATATCTCATACAGATACAAACTGTGCAGCACCTTAGATCTCCCCTGCTTCCCTGCCAGGCCCCAGCTGGTTGGTCTGATCTGGGATTTACCTCCTGGATGTGTCTGGCAGATCAAGTCACGAAGCAGGAGAAAGGATTGTGTCGGAATGGTGTAGCCCTTCTTTGGGTCCTATGCTCAAGGGTTCCCTCTTCTCCATGCCACATGAGCGGGCAGTGGGGTTGGGATTATGTTTGGAGAGAAAACATTTGGCAATCTTGGCTTAAAAATGCTGGTCCTGTTTATCTCTGTGACCCCTCCATCCTCGTCCTTCCAGTTGCCTTGAGTGAACTCCATCCAGCTGGGCAGCATCGTATCTGGTGATACTGTGGGATCCAGTGCAGGCAGTACCATTGCCCAAGTGCTTGTGTAAAGCCACCTTGTTACCTCCCTGCTGTTTACTGCAGAGCTTCTCTGAACACCGGACGCCTGCAGTGATTTCACTTGTTGTGGACTGTGCTATGCATTTAGTAGCAGAAAAAAGCTGGACACCATATTTGGGTCCAGAGTGAGAAGTTTTGCCTTTAACTTTGAGTTACCAACCCATGCAGGAGCCTCAGGGTTGGTAACTCAAAGCCAGAAAACAGAGAAGTGCTAGGGTTTTCCAGGCGCTGCTCCTTTGCCCAGGGAGACTTTGCACTGCTACATTTCATAGAGTCATGAAATGGTTTGGGTTGGAAGGGACCTGTAAAGGTCACCTAGCCCAGACCCTCTGCAATGAGCAGGGACAGCTTCAACCAGACCAGGTTGCTCAAAACCCCGTCTAACCTGACCCTGAATGTTTCAAGGGATGGGGCATCTACTGCCTCTCTGGGCAACCTGTGCTAGTGTTTTACCACCCTCATCGTAAAAAATTTATTTGAGATTTCACGTGCCTGAACTTTTCAGCATTTCTTTGGTGCTTGTCCATGTTTTGAAGTTGATCCTCTTTTTTCTTTCTTAAGCTTAGAGCTCATCGAGGCAGTCAGCTGTTAGTTGCTAGGTTGCAGCAAGCCCCTCGTACAGGGACACAACGTGCTGACGGAGCCGGGCTGCATCTGAGAAATTTGGGTCTGGATCCAAATTTCAGATGCTCACAGATTTCAGGGCGGTCTGGATCTGACTCTTCAGTTCTTCCCCTTCATGGGAGGTGAATCTCTAATCTCCTGTCTTCCTCAGCTCTTTCCAGACACGGGGATTTTGGGGTTGTGGATCAGACCCACCTCTGTGGCTCTAAATAACAATAAGGGGATTATCCTGCTTGGGGGGGTGGGGGGTGGAGGGAGGAGTGGGCTCTGCAGGAGACTCTCTGGGACCCATATGTTGGGTAGAGGGTTAATTTTTGCAGTCGGGCAAAGACCAGCAATCTGCTTGCGCCGAAGCTGCTAGGATGCCCTCTCACTGGGTGCCCCAGATCCGGTCCTGCCCTGAGTTTATTAAGGATCAGGAAAGAAATTGCTGATGGTGCCTGCTGCACTGAGGAGGAGGGAGAGATGGGGGTTGTCTGTGCAAGTCTATTACATCTGGGCTTCTTTCCAGCATGAATAAAATTGCTCTGTCTGTCCGGAGTTATCAACATATTCTTTTTTATTCCTGTCAATTAATCTAATCTGAATTAGACGCTGCTGTTCCCAGAATAATAGCCTTGCATGTAAGGTCTTATTTCTCATCTGGTTTGTGGGCTAGACTCCGATCTTGTTGGTCCGGGAATCACGCTGCTGATTTACTCCGAGCTGAATCAAGCCCTCTGACCAAAGCACTGACAGTCTCTGTGCAGTAGCTCGCTTGTGAGAGCGGGCAGTGTTATGGGACGAGGACAGAGCATCGCAGCCCTGTCCCGGTTCAGATGCTGGCTCTCCTGCCCGTGCCCCTGCCTCCAACCCCATCCTGGCTCTTGGCACCTCTTGCCCTTCTCCTCCTACTGTTGATTTTTCCTTCCCACAGATGAAAGGCAGAGAAGGAAACTGCACGAAGGCCGTATTGTTCATGGCTTATTGAACAATTAGTTTCAGCTCAGGGTCTAATCTTCCGGCATTTCTTTTCTTTCCTTTGTATGCCATGTGTGTCTTGGAAACTTGTTGGCTGCAGGTCTTGAGTGGCACTGACGGATGGGCTCAGGACTTGGCTCAGAGGGGTGCTATGCCCAGAGCAAAGCAGGTGTGAACTGCTCTGGCTGCTCAGAGAGGAGAATCATTTAGGACTGTAAACAAAATTAAAGAAGAGAGACCACAAAAAGTGATTGCATGGTAACGCCTCCTGCTCAGGGTTGGATGTACCCTTCTGGCATTCCTTTTCCGGAGGTCTTTCCATCAGATGGCTGAGGTTTTAAACCCTTTTCAAGGGTCTTCATGGTCCCGTCGAGTAGTGGGCTGAGTCAGGAGTGCAGGCAATGCGCTGGTGCACGGCTCCCTGCAAAGCTGGGAGGGTGTGGGGAGCCCGGCAGGTGCCAGGATGTGTCTTTGTGGAATGGGATGGTGCCAGCACTTGCCTCCTGGCACCAGCAAGAGGCTGCACGTGCTCTTTGCTGTCTCTCCTGAATGAGGTTTGCTGCTGCGTGGCAGGACCTGGCATGTTTGGGCATCTAAGGAACCGGTCGCACATTGCCTCTGCACCGCATCGCAGTGCCGTCGCAGGGTTTGGGGCTGGCGGAGGTACCTGGCTTTATGGGGGTGACCCACAGCCATGAGACCTTACTCACAGGGGCAGGAGAGGAGAGCTGTGCCTCTGTTCTTGCCCAGTGGCTTGCTCAGTTAGGCTCTGCTCCCATTGAGCTCCGGCCTGCCACATTTCCCATCCCCGGGGCTTGTGACCCTGACATTTGGTTGGGATTTTTCGAAGGGTTGTAGCAATTCCTGACGGCTCCCTATGCAGGCTTGCACATCAGACCTTCTCACACCTTTTCATCCAGAGGTTTCATGCCCCTGTGCATTCATAGCAGAGAATTTTGCCTGTATTTTTTCTCCCATATTTGGGCTCCTCCTGCCCTCCCCACTTGAGTTCAGCTATCTTGCTACTGTTCACTACTCCATACGGAGGGTTCAGTTCACGTGATCACCCCATTAGCTGCTCTAACTAAAGCCTCAGGCAAATAGTCATTGAGGATTTATTTTTATTAAAAAAAAAAAAGTCGGATTAAGTATTCTGATGAACAAGAATAACATTAGCAGCTGTGCCTGCTCAGCCGACATGATCCTATCCCTCATATCATAAGCTGATTGCCTATGGGTCAGTAAGTTGTTCCAGCAGCCCATCTCCGATAATGTGTTGCACGTTGTTTTCATAGCACATGCGGTGCATGAGGTGTCTGGGAAAGGCTGCAATACCTGGAGAGGCTTTATGGTTGCAGAAATCACTTCTTCAGATGCCTTGGAGTGTCAAGTTGAACATACCTTAGGGCTCTGATTGCAAGAGTCTGCAGTGCAAAGGTCCCATGCATGGCCAGTTCCTCATCCCCGCAGCACAGAAACATCCCCAGCCCTTCTGGTTGAAGTCACTGGAGGGGATGATGGAGAGAGTGGGGAACCTCAGCTTAGGCTTTGCTTGGTAGGAGGAGGTGACCTAGGGCTTGCTACTTGCAGAACATGAAGCTCTCACCTGCCTGAGAGCTGGGCTACACCCTCTGAAGGCTCAAAGGCAGTCGCAGGTCAGTGAGTGGAGAGGAACGCGGGGCAACAAAGCTTCTGTCACACACTGGGCAGCAGGGGACAGGCGATGCTCTACCACCATCCGACGTGAAGCTGAGCAGTTTTCTTGAGTAGCTCTTGCTTCAAGGTGCACGGTTATTACTTGAAACGGTGCCAGCCTGGGGAGTAAATCCCTTCCTCTGCCTCCAAAGCACCCAGAATTAGAGCTGCTCCTCGCACGGGTTTCCTTCCCCTGGTGAGCAGTTCCTGGGCCCACGCTCTCCCTGCCGGCTGGCAGCCGGCGTTTGTGTTCTAACGTTCGTGTTAATGATATCAACAGTCACCTTAAATCCCGCTAATGCTAAACCCTGAGCTGGCATCGGGCTGGTGAATAGCTTCTGCTTCACAGGGGCTTGCCAAAAGCTGTGGGATGCCCTTTGAAGATGGGGAAGCAAGTGCCATAAAATTATGCAGCCTTATTAGTGGTATTATTATTTGTTCTCTGCAAACATCTGAGACTCTTCTTCATACCCCCCCGCCCCCCAACTCCCATGCTCAAAAACGGTGGCTGCTTTCAAGAACCCACAATCAGAGGCACTGTTCAGCGGACCCAAGCCGCCGGTGAGCATCCCGGGGAATGTATTCTTGTCCCCTTCCAATACGTGTCTCTCCAGGAGGGCAATGCTTTCCTCAGAAGCCGCTGTGCCGTGTAGCTCTGCTGCCAAGAGATAAATCGCAGCGTGGGCACGCAGGCTGGCAGAGGGGAGCATCCCCCCAGGATGCCAACCCTTGGGAGCTGGTTGCTAGAGACAGAGGAGAAAGCCCAGATTCCCAGGCCAACGGCAGAGAGATTTGTACCCTGAAGGTCCTGCCCTGAAGTGTGGGTAGATGGATGATGTCTTGCTGGCTTGCTGTGGTCCTTCACTCTCGTATTTCTGTTATTTAAGGACTGGATTTGCCAAGGAGGACACTCACCCGCTGGAAGCAGGCATGGTGCAGCAGAGGCACTGCTGAGCCACACTTTCCTGCAAGGGACTGGTGTAACTTGTCTGTTCTCCGTCCAAAAGACAGATCCTACACCAGCATCCACAGCTGCTAGCTGAAATTCTGGGGGTTTTGGCTTTTGGAGGATTTTGTTAATAATCTTTTATAGTGTATAAAGACATGACTGTGACTTCTGTCCATCTGTCTGTCTGGGCTTTTCTCTCCGGCTTACCTACCAGGATATCTTGCATTATTTTAGGACCTCTAGTTCAGTCCTGCAGACTAGAAAAATTTAATTTTTTCGCTCTGAAATCTGCTAGCCTTTTCTAGTGGATGCAGGATTTTCAGCTGTTTCCTCTCCATGGGGAGGACACTGTCACAGGGATGAAAAGAAGAACGTATGTGTGTTCAGATGGTGATGGATGCAGTAGAAAGTCCTGCGTAAAGACGTTGCTTCCCCTGTTGTGCAGAGAGAACCCCCTTCTTCTGAATGGAGAGGAGCAGCTGCTCTACCCAGTAAAGCAGCACCGCTCTGGTCCTTCAGGGAGGTGCTCCACAAACATCTGTTTGTTCTCTTGATCACTCGTGAGCAGGACCCATGTAAGAATCCCGATCTATGAGCCTAAAGTTGACTAAACTTCAACGGGTAAGCAGAGTAAAGAGGTTCTCCCAGCTCGGGACAAGTGTGCCATATCCAACATGATCAGTAGGAGATGCCTTTGGGAACAGGATAAAAGCAGAGGGTGGACCTGGTGCCTAGACCCTCAGCTTCCAACGACAAGAAGAAGAGGAATTCATGCAAGAAGTTGTGTTGGGACTTTCATGCTGAATTGCTGTGGATGATCTCCCACCCACGCATGCGCTTAACCCCTTTCTGAATCCCTCCCTCTCCTTGGCCCCTCCAGATCTGTGCCATCTGGGCCCAAGCTGCACCAGGGCAATATCTCTGCCATATTCTAGGGAGGGAGAAAATTAGAAGGAAAAAAATGGGCAGAAAAAGGAGCAAAAGTCCCGCTTCTGACATGGGAGATTAAATAATTAGCAAATGTGGCAGGAAAGACGATGAAAAACAAGTGCAATGATTCATGTTTTATGTCTCCTACTGTACAGAACACTTTAAAGTGTCAGACAGCACGACAGTCACTCTTTAAAGCCAATTAAAGTTTTATAATAAATAGAAGCTTTTTTTTTTAATCTCTCTCTCCGTGTGGTGGTGATGTAGTTCGCTGTAGAGAGCCTGGTGATGCATTTGCTACAAATCCACAAACAAATGGGTACAGAAGCCTGCTTTTCAAAAGCCTTTTTTTTGCCAATTATTTACCTTCCTTAAATTCAGCTCCAGTGGGGAAAGTAGCCGTAATAATATCGTATTTTTTCATTGTGCTTTTCATTCAAGGAGATTACAGCCAATAACCTCGAGAGGGTAGAGAGAGGTGCTCTCTTTTAATGATTGGGCAAGGTGATTCAGGAGCTCAGAGACTGCCAGAGCAAGATGTGAGCTGGGAGCAGGTTTTGGGACCCCCGTTGCCAGGGAATTCATTTGGAGAACGCAGGTTGCTCTAAGCTCTGCAGGTGAAGGTGGGCTTGGAGGGTGTATGGGGGTCCAATTAAATGAAGCAGGGTCATTTTGGGGGCCAGAAAAGCAATGGCTGCAGGTTACAAGTGAGAATGAGCTGGAAGCTTTTTTCTTTTTGCACTGTCCCCAGGGGGGGAAATGATGGTTTTTGACCTCTTGGACTGGCAATACTGGAAGATGCTGTAAATTGGGAGCATCTCTGGTGGAGGCCATGCTGAGGGGGCTATGGAGACTATGTTTATTTTAGCCCTTTTTCCTTCACCTTGAAGTTTCCCCACATGCTACCATGGGCATGAGAAATGGAGCTGCTTGCACAAGATACAGTTCTCCAAACTCCTCTTTGACTGCTTTACAGCTCATTGCTGTTTAGTCTTTGTATTAACGGTGCTTCTTGACAAAGAAAAGGGATTTTCCACAGCTCCAGACCCTGTCGTAAGATCAGGTTCACATCTCTGAATAGAGAGATCTTGCTTTCCCCAAGCTCAGGGAAGAAGCCGTGGATATGACTGTTCTTTCAGCCACGGCAGCCCCGTCACCCTCCTCTTTTTCCATTTACTCTCCCACCAACAGCGCTCGTATTTATGCATCTTTATCTCGCACGTGCAAAAATACACCCCCAACCAATTGAAATTTTAATCCAATTAGCATGAGAAGAAAATGAAAGGACACTGAAATTGAAGGTCCCCCTTGCCGTAGCCACCAGTCCCCCTTGGCTGAAATCCCTCTGTGAACCCCGTCAGACTTTTGCCCATGATTCCCTCAGCAGCATCACTTTTATGTTTTGGGGTGGGCACCTCAGATGCAGAAAAACAGCTTCTTTGTCGGAGATCTCCTTGGCTTTATTCGGGAGGGTGATAACATTATTCCACAGCCTTCCTGCCAGAGGGGAGTTGGAGGAGCGGTGTTCCCGCTATTAGGCAAAGATCCTTTTAATTGGACAGGGTGAATATTCACTCTTTAATAGCGACGGGGCTCTAATCCTTCCTTAGGTGGCTGCAAGTCCCCCTCCCAAATGGTTTTTAATGACTCGTTGTCTAGATCATTAATATCACAAGTGCTGACACTGGTAGGAAATACAGCAATCAAAGGGAGACCCTGAGAGGTCCAGGAGCAACAACAGTTTCCATCTCCCCTTTGTTGTGGAAAATGCGGGCACCGGTGCCTTGCAAAACCGAACTGGCAACAAGGTTTTGCCCTCCTGCGGTGGGCAAGGGGAGGGTTAACTCTGGCAAATTGCAGAAGCTCAATTAATTCAATTAGGAGCTTGAAAACTAAAGCAGCTCTTCCTGATCAGCCGTCTAGAACCGTAGGCTCTGCCTGCAGGCTCAGAAGCACTCCCACACTGCCCCATTCCCTGGGGCTTGCAGCTTTTGAGGGCAGCCTACGCTAAAGAGGGAAGGTCAGACTCCCACCTTCTTTACTCCATCCTGGGCTGGAGGCATCCTGTAGAAATCCAAGATGTTACTCCAGCATATTCTTGGAGGAAGAATCTGGTCCAGAGACTCCCAGCTGGGAGAGATTTCATAAATGGATCAGAAGGAAAATGGTAAAATCCTTTTTTTTCGTAGTTTTTCAGCATTCTTTTGAGTGCCTTCCCAATAGTGCATGAGCAATAAGCACGAGTCACATCCATCCATCCCCAACTGTAATTTTTTTGCTAGGTGACAGCACCTGCCTTTTGATAATCTCAGAAGGAGACGGGGGTACTAACATAACAAATCTGCGGCTGTCGGGAGTACCATGTTGCTGGCATGTCACTGAACATGTACATTGAGTACTGCTAAGTTCCCACTGCTCTAAAACCACTCTATCTATGGAGACCTAATGAATTGCTGCATGACAAATTAACTAGCTGTTGCAAGGAGCCGGTGTTGGCAGTGCCCTTCTCTCCCTCCTCCAGTGGCGTATTGCATTTTGCAGCTTTTGGCCTCATACTGTAGATTTTGGGAAATATTTTGTGGTAATCGTGTGTCATGGTGCGTGTAGTAGATGGTTTGCAGACCCCCTGAAAAGGTAACGGTGGTGACCAGGAGCTGAATGTGACCAACATGATCTTTTCTTTTGGGGACCTAATACATACTTACAAATATCTTCAGGGGGGGTGTCAGGACGATGGGGCCAAGCTCTTTTCAGTAGTGCCCAGTGACAGGACAAGGAACAACGGGCACAAACTGAAGCAGAGGAAGTTCCATCTGAACATGAGGAAGAACTTCTTCCCTCTGAGGGTGATGGAGCACTGGAACAGGCTGCCCAGGGAGGCTGTGGAGTCTCCTTCTTTGGAGATATTCAAGACCTGCTTGGATGCGGTCCTGTGCAGTCTGTTGTAGGTGACCCTGCTTTGGTAGGGGTGTTGGACTAGATGACCCACAGAGGTCCCTTCCAACCCCGAACATTCTGTGATTCTGTGATTCTGTGACATTTTTTCAGATTAAAATGGAAGTTTTTATTCATAGTGTTGGTGGGGTGGTCCCTGACTCTGCTGAATCTATACCTGCAGCATTCCTGTGCTGCCGTACTCTGATTTGGTGTGTCATCCTAGCACCATGACCCAGTACAGAAAAATTGACCCCCAGCATCTCGGCCACTTGTTCTCACATCATTGCATTGCCCTCGTGCTGCATGTGCAGCCAGGTCACCAATAGGTGTGAAAAAAATGCAGGGACTGAAATAATACACATATTTTTCACTACTTCAGTTTCCTGCTGGATGAAGTTTGCTTCATGACAGTGTGGGCAGAAAGTTGTCCTGACACAAGGAAAAGGTGGCATGGGGACAGGGGTGAAGAACCAAGGCTGGGAAAGGGGACAGAGGAGGGCTCTGGTTTGTCACACATTGCTAGACCCAGGAGTGAAAAGCTGCTCTCCCAGCAGTGGGGTAACAGCCCAGCAGTGCTCCTGACAGATGTGGATGGGAAGGAGATGTGACTCATCTCTCTGGGTTGCATTAGATGAGTGAAAAGTGTTTGTTTAAGCTCGAATTTAATGAGAACACAGGGGTTAATAACCTCCACGTCCTGGATATTCTGGGAATGTTAGCTTCAATTTTTCTGTCCCTTCCCATCTAATTTATACCAGGGTGGGCAGTGCTCGCTGAGGTGCCCCAGCTACATTCTCCCCCTGATGCAGCACAGGGTTGGTCTCAGACCTGTCATCTTCTTCCAGCGAGATGCAGGATGCTTCTCTGGGGAAAAAATATGTTTACTCCCAAGCTTTCTTTTTCTTTCTAAGCTTCCCCCCACCAAATGATTAACTTCCCAGTCCCCTTGCACTGCAGACAGTGTTTGTGCAGCTTTTATTACCTGAGCTGCTCTGGGAGGGGAAGTTCTGTACCATAGGTGAACCACACGTCTCTCCAGAACATCTCAAGCGTCCGTCTGTCTCCCCATTCGCTCTCATCCAGGCTGCCTCCTCGAGCTGCTGCAGGAAGAGAGGCAGACTCCTCTTGCAAACCGCAGAAAGACGCCTGTCTCTGCCACCCCTATCAGTCCTTTTCAGATTCACAAGGCTGGCATCATCGTGGCGCAACGTTCACGCAAACCCTTTTGTCGGCCCCGCGTCCCGTGCTGCTGGATTAGATGCCATCTGGAGGCAGCCTGCCTCAGCCTGACAGCGTGATGGATGGTGTCATAGGTGACGTGATGATGACACCTGCTTATCTTTCTACGCCCCTTTGCCCCAACCTCAGCACATTCATTAGACCGGCATCTGTTTGCAATAGCTTCTCGGCATCTGCTCTTGGTTACCGTGGCATGCGCTGAGGTGTGTGGACTGGCAGGGGTGGAGAAGCTGGGCTGTCAGAGGAGCTATGAGGTCTAAGCATGCTGCTGGATTGATTTATAATTACACCAGTCTCCTCCCACAGGTGCTCTAGCCTTGAAGGAGCTACTCATATTAATGCATTCATTTTTCCTGGAAGGTGTGAACCTCTAGGCTGGCATTTTCTTTTGCTTTGTAAAATCAGGGATGCTTCAAGGTGGAATATGATCCAGGTAGTGGGGCTGTGACACTGCCCAGGGACAACTCAGTGCTCAGATGCATCTCCCTTCTAAGCTGCAGAAAACAGGCTATGCTGGTTGGTTTATCACCTCTTTTCTGGCTGCGTTTGTCCTTGCACACACTGTATGAACATTATTTCTTGTAAACAAACACATGGGAATTCACATGTACCTTACTGTGGAGCCCAGAAAAACCCACGGGACTTTCTCTGTGTAGAGCTTAATGGACTGTTGAGCTGCAGCTTCTAAAGACCGACTCTTTCTCAGGGCAGAAACCTGTTAAGACATCTACATGCAACTTTCATATACAGGGAGCATATGAAGGCATGTTCTTTCCTACATGGAGCTGGAGGCAGTCCTGCATTTCTCTGTGGCTCCTGGATCCTGGCAGGCTTCTCCACAATGAAAGGCTCCGACTGTGTCTACTTTGCAGGTGCCATACACTAACTGTCTGCAAGCACAGACTTCCCATCGAGGGCTGTTGTACGGCCAAGAAACCCAGATGTCCGTGGCGTATGCACATGGTGGCTGCCCGTGGCAGGCTCTGTAAGTCAGAACTGTGCGTGTGCACAGATTGCATGCACAACTCCTAGCCACACTGAGCACTGTGGGATGCTAAGAAGTGAGCTAGATCAGCCTAGAAAACGTGTATGCACATCGGGATCAGAATGGGAAACTGGAAGTCCCACTGGCTTGACAGATCTGTTATTGCTGGCATAAGAGTTTTTGTCGAGGGTGACGGAGCACTGGAACAGGCTGCCCAGAGAGGCTGTGGAGTCTCTTTCTCTGGAGATATTCAAGACCCGCCTGGACAAGGTCCTCTGCAGCCTGCTTTATGTGACCCTGCTTCGGCAGGAGGGTTGGACTAGATGACCCCAGAGGTCCCTTCCAACCTCTACCATTCTGTGATTCTGTGATTCTGTAATTCTGTGAAATCCTGAAAAATGCCACTGTGGCTTGCTGTAATGTTACAACCCTTTTTGACCCTTGCCATCCAGAAGAGCTCCTGTCCATGTAGCTGTGCCTAAATACTCCCTGTCCCCCCAGCCATCAGGCACACAAGGGGGAACACACACAAGTCCATAAACTTACCAACATGGTCCGTCTGGAGCCCTGGTGCCCCAAACATGAGCGGTGGGGTCTGCTTGGTAAAGGTGTTTCTCACAAACTGTACCTTTCTGGCAATAAGTTGAAAGAAGAGAATGGGCCATGCCCTCGAAGAGCCTCTAGCAGAAAATCTGATCTTTGGGAGTAGTTATTGTAACTTTTTACAATAGGTTAAGGCTAATAAAGGACGCAACCACATGAACAGGAGCAGCTTTATAGGCCAGCAGAGAGTATTTCTTGACTGATTTGCTTGATCTCCTGAAAGCCAGCCTCTCTCTTCTGCCTTTGATGGCACTTTAATCCTTTCACCTTTTTTGCCAGGCCATGTTTAATCATAACCTGCTAGTGACAGTGTTTGAACAGCTTGTCCTCAGTCAGTGATTCAGAGCCAAGTATTTTCCATAGTGGCAGCAATGTCCAAATGTGCTGGATAATAGGGGTTCTGGGTGGTACCCACTGAGCAAAGACTAAATTGTACTGATGGGAGGGCCTTAACAGACCATCAAGGGCATGTCCTGTAATTGGAGCTGAACACCTGATCTGAAATGTCTCCTTTGAGATACGGTTCTGATGCTGTAAAGATGAGACTGATGAAGCCCTGAGCACTGGCCCTAATAATTACTACAAACTAAACCCAACTTCCCAGTCTCGGTGCACCAGCTTTCCCCCGCTCAATGTATATGCTTTTTCCCAGCTCTCCCTGTTTAATCCAATTGATTACTTTTTTCTTGACCTTCCCTCCCCTATGTGCTCTGTCCTATCTCCTCCCATCCCCAGCTTCCTTCCCCTTTCCTTCCCTTTTCTTCATGCTCTGACCTTGTAACCATGTGACCATCCCTTCTCTGATGTTGATCCCTCTTTGTCTTCATTCATTCTTGTCTTCCCTCCCTCCCACATCCTTCCCCCAATCTGTTCAAGGCTCCATTCCTGTTGCAGACACTATCTCAGCCCTGGAACAGCACATGACACTCCTGGCAGTCATTTTGAGCTTGGCTGCTGTCCCCAAGTTGTCTAAGGCTCTTCTGAGAATGATGAGAAGCTGCTGTGTGCCTTCAAAGTCACAGCTAATTGCATTAGCTCCAGATCACGTAACTCCCGTAGATGACAGCTGACAAATTTAGGAGCACTAGTGAGGTCTTATAGAAGATGATGGGGATGGTTGTGCTGGATTCAGTATAAAGGGAATCCTGCGTGCTGTCAAAAGCATTGGTTGTTGGTTCTTCTATTTATTTCAAGACGGTTGTTCCCTCTTATCTGTCTCTAGGGGGGCTGTCTATATTATCAGCCCATTCACAAACCCAGCATTGCCCACCATCCCCATTGAAAATGCAGGGTAGGTAGGAGTGTTAATCTAAATAAAGTTAGCCAGAGCAGTGCACGCTTAATACTTTCACATGGACCCAAGGTCAGTCTCTCCTGTGGCTGATGAAGCACATGCTTCCATACGGTCTCAGCATGCCACAGTGAAGGTGGTTAACACCCACTCCTAGTAGGGCTTCCCGATGGCTGGCACAAGGGGTTGTGGAGTACCTGGTGTAGCTGTGCATGAATACAGTGCCCTCGAGCTCAAAACACCAGGGCAGCAGGACAGCATGCGAGCTGCGTGGCTTGCATTACTTCATGCCGTTTTCAAGCCTGTTTCAGCTTACAGTGCAGACATATCTCATTGCATTTATTCTTCTTCCTACTTTTCTACTGATTTTTGAAAGCAAATAATGGTTTTCAAACTATCTCAAAACCTAATACACTTACATCAGAAGCATCCTGGTGTTAAATACTAACTCGGAGAGCCTGCTTTGCTCATCTCTGCCCCAGTGCTTTTATAGTTCTGAATTTTCAGAACTTAGGAGAAACAAGATGAAATTCATCCACCTCCACTAAAACCTTGAGGTGGTTTGGACTTCTACCGTATCGCTCTCGCTGTCCCCTTGATGCTGAAGACATAGCTGGGAGCTTTTTTGCTGTGTTTTCTTCCACTGTTGGAGGATATAACTGTACCCGAACTTGAGAACATAGCTTTCCCTGGGGGAGGTCACACAGTTAAGTTCACATAAGGTGGTATCTTTTTTCTTCAAGATCATTGATGATTCTTCTGTCTGGAGCATTCTTCTCACATGAAAGCAAAACAAGCATCCACAATGCAACAGGAGATTAAATTCAGTGCTTGCAGTGCTGAAATAGTCTATGATCACCCAGTCCCTGTAGCTAGAGGGCAAAAATGTCACAACTGGAGTGATCAGGAATAAGACAGGATTTTATCTTATGAGATCTCATACAGTTCTGTTTCAATTTATCTCCGTACCAGATATGAATTCACACCCAAGTATCGCAAAACCCTATGGTTTAATTTGGGCACAGAAGTGACATGAATATTAAGAGACAAGAATTAAATATAGCTCTTGCCCATCTGACTGCATGGCTTCTGTTCTTCTCTGCGCTCATATTGCTCCCTTTGGAGGAACCCAGAGGAGATCTTGTCACTCGTTTAGCTCTGCCCCCATGGAAGGACCCAGGAGAACTGCTTGCCTTGTCCAATTCCAGGTCATCTGAGGTCTCCAGGTCCTGCAAAGCAGAGTAATTGGTGTGAATACCTGTGAAGGGACATGCTGCTTGGGTGTTCACACCTCATTCCTATTTGTTCTGTTTGAAGACTGTTGCAAAAGGTTTTTTTGCTGTAGGATGCAGCACTCCTACAGACGTTTTTTTTTCAGATACCACAGTTTATGTTCATTTTTACCATGAGACTGGACTCTGAAAGGTCAGTTAATCTGGTCAGACAGAGAAATTATAAGATGGGGACCAAGCACTCAGTCAAAAGAACTTGGAATTGATTAATTATTGCTGCATGTATAGCACTTGCATCTGTTGGATGGTTGTATCTGCAAGCCAGGAAGATTATGATTGAGATATTCAAAGCTACCTAACAGATTTAAGAGAAATGGGAAAAAAAATCCAAGCAAACCCCTCCTGCTAGTTTGAAGGAAAATTATTTTAAATCCCCTAATCGGCTCTGAGATGAACCTCTAAGCAACATGTTCAAGGTCACACAGGGAGCCTGTCACAAGGCAGGGTTCTAACCTAGACATATGGGGCTTCAACCATACAGCATCCTCTATTCACCTGGCTTAGGCAACAGGTAATCCCTCTGAACGGTGCTTTCCCCAGCTGGGGAGGGGCCATACCCACCCTCTGCAGGCCTGCAGGGCCATCCCCTCAATGGAAATCATCGTCCACTTGTGGTCCAACCGAAAATAAAAAAAAAGAAAGAAAAAAAAAAGACCCAGAAAGACTAAATCTAAAGAAGGTGCATGTAAAAAATTTGCTTAGCTTTCCATGTAGAAGGTGGGAAGAAAGGCAGCGACTGCCCTGCCCGGACTGAACCGTTCGTTGCTGTGAATACCACTATCATGCCTCCCACGTTTTCCAGCCAGACGGCTCAAGTCCATGTTAATCTCCCTTCCATGCATAAGCCTTTCCAAATCCCTCGGTTCACAGTCCTCGGGTGGTGAGAGATCACCCTTGTTAGCGAAGGAAGAACCGAGGTGCAGATCTCGCAGGGCACAGATGCGAACACTTGATGGCATTTCCTTGGTTTTGCTGCTGAAAACTCGCACCCAGGGCTCTCTGATCAATATTTGTGGGCACAGTTGCTGCTGAGAGTTGGAAGTTACTGATTTTGTTTATGTGGAGAGGACCAGGGATATAAATAGCCTGGTGGATACAGTTGTGGAAACCAAGCTCTGGCTGTGGACTGTGTTTACATTCAGGGCAGGGGACGGGGATGCTTGGAGGGAGGCATTTCGAAGGTGACTCCCAGTTCTCCTGGTGATTAATAGCTGCAAACTGATACAGCAGATTCTTTCCAGCATGAAGTGGACTGAGGGATGTCAGCGGTGCTCGGAGGTGACGTGAGGGCATTTCATGCCAGGGGGTTTTCAATCAGTGCCTACTGTACTGTCACGTGGAGACAGAGCTGTTTAGCATCTATATCAGGCGCCGGGAGGTGAAGATTGTGCGCTGGATGCTGCCATGGTCTCTCGGTATGTGGGGAAGGTCAGTTAGTGTAGTTTACTCTGCATTAATTCTCCAGATATATAAGGGAGTTGGTTTACTGCATCCCTTTTTCTCAAGGGTGCTCATGAATGTTTGAAAAGGGCCATGAGATCTTTTTGTATGGACTGAATCCTCCCAGGCTGGCACTGCCAGCTGAATGGTAAGCAGGGAGAACACAAAAGTGAGTTTATAAGGGAAAGACTTTTAACACATCTTTAGAGAGGGGAGCTGTGATGTGGCTTTGAGCCTTGACGGGCAAATCTCAGAGGGTTCATTAAGCGTTCAAGACTCAGCTCTTCTCTGGCGACACACAAGCCTTTGGGATATTTGCTGGTGAACCGAATGTGCCCAGTTTGCCTCTGAGATTTTCAGGTCTCCCATTGAGCCAGATTTCACATCTGAAAAGTCTTTCTCATGTGCTCAGATGGCTCAACTTCTGGCTGAGATGGAGCTGTAAAGAAACTGTGAAAGGAAAAGCAAGGTAATGGATCAGTTTAGAAACAGTCTTGTGAAGCAGGGGCAGCGTTCTGGGGAGGGAAACCTCCGTCTGCTTTTTGTGTCAGCTCTGGTTTTACTTGTCATCGTCTGAGCTTGGGCAGCCTCTGTAAAGACATCACTGTCTTAGCCTGGAGTGACTTGTTGATGTCTTGTGTCTTCCAATGCCATCTGGACCACGTTTAGCTGAATACCTCCAGGGGTTTACAGAAAACTAGAGATTGGTTGGGCAAAGCTTCAGAGAAATCACATCTTGGCCTTTGACAAGCTGTGCTCGGAAAGCAAATCCCACAGCCTGCAAAACCCCAACACCTTTTGAGAGTGCCACAGTCATGTCATGTGGGCAAGCTGGCAGAGCACACTAGTATGCCCTGAATCTGCCCAGCCAGCCTGTCTGCAGATGTGGAGCATCTCAAGTTGACAGAGAAGGAGGGATATTTAAAAAAGGATAGGTCAAATAAATCTGAATGCTACTGAGTGGGAGGTATGAAGCCTGGACCGGGAATGGATCAGGATTATGTGTCGTCTGTTGTGAGCTGAACTCAGATTTAGACTCACATGAACTTTGGAGAAGTCATAAGCAAAATGTAGAGCCCTGCCTAAGCTCAAAGCCTACCCTTTCTGTCTGTAGAAAACTGCATCCAGGCTGGAGCAGATCTAATATTTACCTGACAGCCCTGAAGTTTAGGATTGACTCCATCATTAAATCAAGACTATACCTAAAGATGTAATGTAGATACAGGTCTATGCTTCCCATCTCTAATTCCTCAGTGTAGGAAAGACCCAAGCTTTGGAGAGACAACAGGCCCTGAATCCCGAGTTTCGCAGTCCAACCTCTGTCCTTTTTTTGAATCCTTGCTTTTTCAATTTGGCATCCCCTTCTTGCTTCACTCCAGACAGTGACACAGAGATTTTATCGGGCACTGTGGCTGTTTCACAGTGGAAAAAAAAGAAAAAAAAAAAAATCTCTCTTGCTTCACTGCTGTTGCAGAACTAAAGCTCAGGAGAGGCTGGGTTAGACTGGATTCACATCTGAAACAGGAGCCAGGCTGGAGGGAATACCATCCTTTTCTTGGTCCTAATTGCTTACTTGCTGACTTGGACCTGACTCTTCCCTCCCTCCTGGTGTTTTTCAAATTGCCCTCTTCTCTCCTACTATGTGAGATTTAAGGACAGATCTTTAACACCAGAGTCACTGACTGTTGGCTTCCTTGCAGTCTGGGAAGGTGGTTAGGACAGTGAATCTTCCCTAATTTCTTGTGTGCATCCCTTGCACAGACTGGCTGTCTGTTCCTGTAGGACCTGTCATGTCTGCAGTCCTGTCTCTGGCTTGCAGGCAGCATTGGCCGTTGTCCAAAGACTCGCACCAGGTCCAGCATCACTGGGACAAGCTGCCAGAATCAGTCCTCAGATCTCTCTGGTCTTAAGTTAATTCAGTGCTCTCAGTGGATTAATTTCAGAGCTAAGGACAGATACAGAGAAGCATAATTACCTCTCTCCCACACATATCTGTTCCCCGAGACTGCCCATGATTTTTGTGCTGCAGAAAGTTTCTCAGTGGCTAAACTCCTGCTGTGCTGCAAATGAATTAGAAAAAAAAGAATGGAAAAAAAAAGAAAATAAAGAAAAAAAGGAAAAAAAAGAAGAACAAAGGAAAAAAGAAGAAAAAAGAAGACTAAAAAGGAAAAATATAGAAAGAGGAGTTCACAGCATCACTGTACAGGCAAGATATGAATCAAAATGGGGAGAGAACCTGCACCTAGGCAGTGACCTCCAGCTAGAAATCACACCATAAACCCCATGCTAGTTGACTTATTTGTGTACCTGGACTGTCTCTAACAAGCAGTTTAGATGTTAATATGGAGTATCCAGACACAGTGTGGGTGTCCCAGCATGAGTCTTGGAGCATGGAGATAAACTCAAGGAGGCTTGATGATCTGAAGATCTCCCAGAGCAGAGAGGCCAAGGACACTGCCAGCTCAGCTGCTTCCCCTTCAGTTTGCCCTCTGGGGAAACATCCCACTCTGCTTCGATGAATGCCCCGTGATCTGAATTCCACTGCTTGAGTTGGGGGTTGGAGTACCAACCTCCCTGTTTGCTATAAAATTGGGGCACATCGCCTGCTGCATGGCCAGGTGGCCCAGCCAGCCCGACTCCAGGCTGCTTGGAGAGCAAGGTGCTGTTGCAAGTGTCTCTCCTTCCAAGCACACATGCAGGCGGCTGTTTTTAGAAGCAAGCAGATGATGTGCTAATTAGAAACAGGGCATGAGCCATCCGGGTTGGTTTCGAGTGTCGCTCCTTTTATCAGGACTCAGACGGTAAGGGAGCTCCCTGGCTGGGGAACAGAGCATCTCCCTTTGTTGGGATGAACAAAAGTCCCACAGATAGAGCCTGGAAAAGAGCATTGGATCTGAAGGCAAATCAAGGCCACATCAGTTTTATCCACTTTGCTAGAGGAGGAGGGGAAAGCTGGAGTTAAGACTTTGGGGTTGGTGGTGTAACCCCATGGGTAGCAAGAGTAGCAGGTTGCATGGCTGGACTTGGTTATAGAATCATAGAATCATAGAATGGTTTGGGTTGGAAGGGACCTTAAAGATCATCTGGTTCCAACCCCCTTGCCATGAGCAGGGACATCTTCCACTAGACCAGGTTGCTC
>Ga0065711_1033406_pt1 | contig 25562 bp, 46 predicted proteins | sample Hoacrofraction12_FD_59098 | JGI IMG/M metagenome (GOLD analysis project Ga0065711, IMG submission 59098) | Hoatzin crop microbial communities from Cojedes, Venezuela - Epithelial fraction 12 v2 (version 2) | ecosystem: Host-associated > Birds > Digestive system > Esophagus > Crop | place...
ATCAAAAAAGAAATATATATATATATATATATATATATATAAAAAATACCTTGCAGTTACATGACATAGCCAAGACTACAGTGCTTAGTGTGTCTGCAGGTTCAACCTTCCTTAGGCCTTCTGCTCCTCTATATGCTCTACAAATGGCTTTTTGGATGCTAGCGAAATGGCGGAGTGGATCTTTCACTGTTGACTCCTTTGTTACACGGCAAAACCAAAAGAGGAGGAGGAGGACAGATCCAGAGGAGGCTGCAGGCACGCAGAGAGGACAGCACGCAATTTTTGCATGTTGCTTACAGCTATAGGAGGGCTTTGCTGACAAGTGAAGGAGATGATGTCCCTGCTGAAGGAAAGTAAGCTCACCTGACCTTGCTCCTTGGTGGGGTTTACTTGTCTGCATGGGCAATGAAGGGAGACTGGGGAGATTGGATACTTCTGGCATATTAGGTGAGTTGGGGTCAGTCTAGAATGACTTGGACACCTGCAATAGGCCAGAAGAGCCATGAACAAACACTGAACACCGTCAGTTACCTGTAAATCAGCCAAATCAATCACCTTGAAAGCAGCTAAAAGGGACTAAGCTCTTGCAAGAATGAATGCACTGCCGTGCAGCATGACCCAGGCCCCTAAAGAAGAGGTGAAACCCCAAGGAAAGGCGTTTTATCTGAAATGATTCTGCTGAAAATAAGCATTGCTTAGGTACAGCAAATGTGAGGCTGTCTTGTGTGTTGGAAAACTTTCCTTGAGAGCTCTGCCATGGCTATGCCATGGGAAGGACCGGAGAGGCCTTGAGGTGATGGAGGCTTGGAGAAGTTTTGGTGGCTGGTGGTGAGGGTGACACTGAGTCCAAACCCCGCTCCCTGTCCTCGTGTCCTCCATGGCGCACACATCCCACATGGTGGGGTTAGGGTAGCCCATTTGGGCTGATGCCATCTTGGCAGCCATAACCTTCTAGCTGTGGCTGAAGTTTAGGGCTAATGTGGATGCAACCTCACATCCCTGGGGCCAGGTAGACATCACCTGAGATGCCATCAGGCAGGGACATTTGTTTGCAAATAAAAATAATAGCAAACCCCTAGGGCTCTCTCGCTACTCCTTGCACAGAAAAGGTGTTCTGCAGCGTGGGGGACCTGTGAAGTCCAGGTCTGCCCAGCTGGGTTTCCTGCACTGTCCGTAGCCTCTGCAGGTCCTGCAGTTGCGTCGTCTGATGGGGAGATTTGCCCGGAGAGCCTCAGGGCTGGAGGCAATTCTCTGTGCACGACCCAAAGCTTTGGTAGCAGGGAAATGCTGCCTCCATCTCTGTGCCTTTGTACTGGCTTGGAGAGGGGGTCCCCAGCAGTGTGGGTGAGGTTTGGAGATGGGACAGCACAAGCTGAGGACGCCAGCTGAGATCTTGCCCTTTGCTGCCTTCCCCCAGCTCCCTAGCAGGCTTTTCCTAAGAGCGCAAGCGAAGGGATGTGGGATCAAGCGAAACAAATGACGTGGAGGGCTGGCAAAGGCCTGGCGTGCACTGAGCATCGCGGCTACTGCTTGCGAAAGACCAGAGTCTGGAGCACATTAAACAACAACAACAAGAAGAAAGGGAGCTGCGGCAGCAGGCTGCTTAGTCACTCATCTCTCCAGCTCTGGGTCCAGAAATGTCCACCTCTCTGAGGAGCCTGTTTTCTTCTCCACCCAGTCCACATAGTTAGAGACTTTGGTGTACACACCATACACCTGCTTGCTGCCGCACTCCTCTGGGCCACCCCATGAGACCAGCCCTTGGGCCACCCACCTCCGGGTTCCAGGGTCCTGGATGACGAAGGCTCCCCCGCTGTCTCCCAAGCAAGTGTCCTTCCCACCTTCATAGTAGCCAGCGCAGAACATGTTCTCAGTCACGCTGTAGTTCCCCGACCGTGACTCATAGCTGGTCTTGCACTCCGCATGAAGCACCACTGGCAGTTTGACATACTGCAGGATGTCGGACAGTGTCCTCATGCCCGAGCTAATGATCTCGTCCACCGTGATGTTAGGGTTGGAGATACCCCAGCCAGCCACCAGCCCCAGCGTGTTGGGGTAAGGCCCCTCCAGCTCGTGCTGAAACTGGGGCAGGCAGACAGGCATGACGTAGTGCCCCATGGTCACCTTCTCCTTCAGCTTTACCAGAGCGATGTCGTGGTTGTAGTTCTGGATGTCAAACTCCTCGTGAAGGATGATTCTCTCCACTGTCCGGTTGACAGCCTCCATCTTGTTCCTCACATCATGAAGGGCCAGGTAGACAGTGACGTGCTCCTTGGAGACGGGGATGACAGTCTTGTCCCGCCGCTGGGAGCGGAGCACGTGGGCAGCTGTCAGCACCCAGGAGTCTGAGAGCAGGGCCCCGCTGCCAAACCATTTGTCGTTGGGCACCCGGGACATGTCCTCCACCACAATCAGGGCCTGCCAGGGGAAGAATCCAGGCTCTGCATTTCGCCCACCAATGATGCGCTTGATGATCCCAGGCAGAGGACGAGCTGGCCGGCCACACACTGGGGAGAAAAGGGACAGGACAGTTACTCCCAGCACATATCTAGGGAACAAGTGAAAAGGGACATCCCTGTAGATTATGCCACATGACTGGTTATCTTCAAACCAAATGCTCACTTGTGGTTTTTTTTTTCCATGGAGGGCTTCTCCTTTTCTTGCTGGATAAAGCTCATGCTCCCTGACATCTTCACCCTCTCCTGGCAGGGTGCGCGTCAGAGCTTGAAGCAGGCTGGGCATTACACCCCATCCCCTGTGCCAACAGGTCTTTGGAGGTATGTCTGTCAAAGGAACACATCTGTCCTTTTGAAGGGTTTTGCCTCCTAAAGCCAGCTCCAGCTCCTTTTGTGTCTTCCTCGCCTGGTGGAACCATTTTTGGTGGCAGCGGTTTGCCCTCCTGGGAAAGGGGCAGTCTATTGCTCTTCCATAAGGACGGTGGGGTGACCTTCTTCAGCTCTTTTGAAGCTAGTCATGGACAAAGAGGCCAGTCTGAAGCCTGCATGGGTTGTCCAGTTTCTTCTGTGAAGTAGAAGCCACCGTACGTTTCCCTAAGCCTGATGGCTAGGCAGGAGACCAGGAGACCTCAGTGCCAGTGCTGCCTGTCACCAACCTGCTACATGACTTTGAGTTCTTCCGTTCTTTCTGCTTGTCTGAGCTATTTCGGCAATACTTTTGGAGCCCAGACATCTTTCTTTGCCCACAGCCCCAGCTCTCCAAGAGTTAAAAATAGCCATACAAAGCCCTCTGACTCTCCCATGCTTTCCATGGCTGTGGACAATGAGGTATGGATTAGAGACATATCTTGTCTATGGGTCAGTAGAACCTGTTGGTTTCCAGGATTTGGGCCCCTTTTCCCCACGTGCCCATGGAAACCCCAGTCCTCACATCTGCTCCCACCTGGCACCCTTAAAGACCCAAGGAGGATCACAGACAGCTGTCCCGGGAGGTACTGCTAGGCCTGTGGCATAATCTACTTGCAATGATGAATGCACATTGCTCAGCGCCATCCATCATTGCACCTTTGGGGCCTGAAATACCTTCAAGGTGAGGCAGAGGCTCCAATCTCCCCTTGCATCTCCCCAGGACACATACACTATGGAGCATGGCTGTGTGGCTCCCATGGTCATAGCAGCCTGCCCAGAACAAGCCATTCTTCAGCTGGCAATGAGACAGGACTGAATCGAAGCTGAACCACTATACCCTGTGCTGGACTGGGGAAGGAAGCATCTTCAGAGCTGAGAGCTCCCTTCTCCTGCTGTCCTGGCTCTGTGGGATTCCATCCTGGGCTTGGCCATGTGCAGTCAAGGCATGGTTAGTCCCATGAGCTTGCTCAAAAAAAGTTGCCTCCCAGCTACCCTCTCCTTCCTCACCTTTGCCATAGCCTGTGAAAAGATGATGTGAATGCTCTTGGCCAGGAGAGCATGAACTTTCAAGGCACACTTCTGTTTACTAGCCCAGGTGGGTCTCCAGCCTGAAAAGTCTCCACTGAGCTTGGGAAGGGTCAAGCTCTTGGTACCTGTCAAGGTAGGGCTGCAGCACATACGGTCCTGTCACAAAGGAAGGTGGAGACCCCTTGATGAAAAGGGAGGGCTTGTGCCAAGGGGTGATATATGCCGGTCCTCCACTCCAGACGGGCCGCAGGATTTACTCTGCAAATAGAAGGCTCATCTGGTGTAAAGAGTGGGCTGGGCATGAACATGGACAGTCAGAATTGTGTATAGCACACCATGGGGCCATGGAGGCTTTTATCCCCAAAGCTGTACCAGATCTTCTGGCACTGAAGTCAGGTGTGGATCCAGCAAAACATGCGAACCAGGGTGGGTAAGCAGGATTAGATCTTAGTATCGGTTTACACCTATGCGATTTGTGCTCCAGATGAAGACCATGGTTTACACCTATGTGATTTGTGCTCCAAATGAGGACCATGGTGCTACCAGATTCCTTAGGGAAGAGGAAGTGGAGGCATCCTTCTGCTATGTCAAAGACCTAGCAGATGCTATAGTCTCTGCCAAGGCTGGATTGCACTAAAACATGGCTGTGACTTAAAGGGTTGGTGTACTGTTGAGCTGGTAGGTGGGACAAGGAGATGGCTTGAGGGCCAGCCTGCACTTTGCAATTCCTCTCTTTGCAGTTCAGTTGCTGGAGTGATTTGGCTGGATCCACACCACTTCAGAAGCAGAAAGGCCATATGAGTAATCCTGCAGCCTCACCATGCTCTGTGAGCTCGCTCAGCCCTTCCCAGACCATCCAGCCACTTGCCTGGATCCTGCTCAGTGTGCCAAGAAACCCAGGGGAACGCTGGTGGGAGGACTGGACCCTGACATCAGCCCAGCCTCACCCCTCGCTCTGAGACCCATCACGAGATCTGTGGTCTCATGGCCATGGCATTTGCTCTCCCAGAGGATCTGTGGCTGGAGAAGGCTTAGCCGTGGGATGTTGCCTAGCATCATGGGCTTTACTCCTGCATCTTAAGTCCTCACCACAATTCTGGCAGCCAAACCAGCATCCCTCTGCTCAGCTCCTCAACAGACCCAGAATTAATGTCTGAAGAGCCCTGATGTGCTGCCTGGTTTGCCTCCAGAAGATTTATCCGGATGCTGTGACACGGCATAAGGAAGAGGAGGGACTCAGCATGCTGAAGGTGGCTCTGAGAGGGTTGGACAGGGTGGGCGGCTCTGAGAGGGTTGGACCGGATGAGCAGGGACAATTCTGCCCCTGGGGAACTTAAGACCTGGGACATGGTTGTTGGCGGTGGGGCTGTTTCACGCCTGTGGCAGCACCGTGGAGGGGGACTCCCAGGTTGCTTGGGGGTGCTGATGTCGCTGGGAGGTTGTGGGAGATGATTTGGGCTTGCCCTTCTACATCTGGAAGAGTCCTGAATCGCAGCAGCTCAGGTGCTGGTCTTATCCCTCCAAGTCTGCAAGTGGAAAGTGCCAGGACTCTGCCCCGATGCCCTCGGCGCTGTGAGGGGCGGATGCAAAGCCTCGCAGAAAGAGGGTCTGACCCCCCAGGGTGGTGGGATCGGGGCTGAGAGTCAGCCTTGCAGCCAGGGCAGGAGCACCACGAGCTGCTAACGTGGATTTATGGTGACTGGGGTCTGCTGCTAGGAAAACTGCGACTCCGGCAGGGAGGGACCATGGTGAGTCTGCCTGTGTGTGCTCTGCTCCTCTGCCTTTCGCAATGCTGCAAGGAATAGAAAACGTGCTCAGGCAAATAATTCCTGCATCCCAGCCCAGTCCAGCTGGTCTGCTGCACCGAAGATGCTGGCCGTCCCAGGGAGATGATTTTAGAGGAAGCACATCCAGCCAAATATTTATTCTATTAAATTACATATCAAAAATGCTGACCAGGCTGCAAATGCTCCCACTAATGGCAGAGGCAGGCGCGGAGTGGCCTGGAAGAGGAGTTTCTGTTGATGGGGAGGTGGCGTGAGACAAGGGGGAAGATCTGAAGAGCAGCTGGCCAGCTGCTGCCTGCAGATCCTGATCTCAGAAGAGCGTCACCCTCTCTCTGGGATTTTCCATTTTCCTGAAGTCTCTCTGACTCCTGTCACTAATCAGGAGGCCTGGACATGGCCCATGAAAGCAGCTATGGCCCCAAAAGATGTCCCTGTATGCTCCCAGCTCAAATTAGTTCAGGCTGAAACATCAAGGAGAGATGCAGGGAACAGCCGCCGCAACAAGAGCGGCCACAGCCCTGGTCTGGGAGGCTCTGTGGGATGCGGGGAATCTCAGGGGGTCCCTCCTCTGGCCTTGCAGTCGCTCAGCGTGGTCAGAGAGCAGATACCCCGCATGGGGCTGAGCCAGCACCTCTCCAGAGAGCTACCCCTGCACATCCGACCACAACCTACACCCAGGGCTGTCTCCAGCCCCCTTGCCTGGCAGCCAAACCTGGCCCCACGCTTGGCTATGGCCAGCCAATGTCCCAAGGACTTCTGTTTAATCCCGAGTGGGCGCCTGGCCTGGAAACTCGCTGGCTGCAAACCTTTCTGCTCAAAGGCTTGGGACTTTTCCTTCCCTGCGAAGTGGCTGGGTTTTTCTGCAAGACTTGGAGAGGTGCTAATTGCTCCTGCATGTGGACGCACTGCTAATGGGAGCTGACAGCCAGTGGCGCTGGGCAGCTAATGCTCTGCCCTTGGCTGGAGCCATCTCTGGTGATGCTGGGGGCTGAACTTGGCCAGTGGGCTCTGCGCTGGGGCTGCTGGTTTCCTTGTCTGCTGGAGAAGGGAGCTCGGGGAGCCCTGACAGCCGGGATGGCTGTGACCCCACTGCTCCTCTGTTCTTCCAGGGACACAGGCTCTCATCGCTGCTGCCCAGTGCCACTACTGCACTCTGACTCTCTGGGCCAGCTGGGATAGCAGGAGGCCTCTGTCCCATCACCCTCCTGGCCATACATTGCAGTGGTTGGATACGTATAGCCAAGGCATGTGGCATTGTCACCAGGGAGCAGGGTCCCTGCCTAGGGAAGTAGCAGGTCAGGTCAGGCATGGAGGCATCCACCACCCCAGCGCGTCCCTGCTCTGCACCTCTTGCCACAGGAACCAGCCGCCCCAGCACTAGTACCTGGTTGGCAGGACGGCAGCTTGGTCCCCAGCTCCTCGCTCCTCCACACCCCCGATGCGTCGCACGTGTAGGTGGCTGGAAGAGACAAAGCGTTAGCTGAGCTGTGGCCTTGGCATGGCAGCGTGTCTTTTGGCGCGAGGAGATGTTGCCCAGCTGCCAGGACCCTTTGAACCCTGTTCCAGAGCAGGAGGTGACTCCCTTTTATGCACTTAGTGCTCCATTCCCTGGGGGGCCCTGGCAGCTGTGCCCCCACGCAGGGGACATGCTGCCACCCTTGGTTTCATTGCCTGGAGCTGTCTGGAGGGCTGTGCTGAGCCCTCAGCCCCAGCTGGCAGCTGCTGCCCCGTTAACGCTCCCAGCGCCCATTTCACTAATGCCCGTGGGATGCTGGGACCAGATGCATGGGGCCAGAGGGTGTGCAGGGGGATATGAGCACCAAGACAGGAATGTGAGGAAATCCTTTGGCTTTGCTTGCTGAGGGAGGAGGAGGAAGAAGGGCTGGGGCGTGTTCACACCCCTTCTGCTGCCCAGAGCTGGGTCTGAAGGGTGTGGAGACCTGTGGTGCTTGGCAAAGCACCTCGTGGTGTCTGTGGTTGTGGACCAGAGAGATAAGGGGGAAACTCAGTCTGCCATGATCCCACTGCCGTCTGTTCAGCTTTGGCTATGTTGGACATTTGCATGCTGGGATGGAGAGCCTTGTGGAGCCCTTTCTGAGGCTGCTGGACCTGGTGCTCTCTCTAGCAGCAGCTTCTTTCACAGAGACACAGAAAATTTCATATGCTGCAGGGAGCAGATGGCAGGGTGTGAAGGCAGAGCGCAGAAGAGCAACCAGACTGCTCTGCCGAGGCTGTGAGACACACAGGCAAAGCACCAGGCAGTGCTGACTCCATCCTACCTCGCTGCGGAGCAGGATGCAGCCAGTCTGACAATCCGGGCAGCGCAGACGCAGGGTGTGATGTGTGTAGGCTACATCCACAGCCTGCTGCTTGCAGAGCATCCCGGAGCAGCTGTCCCACGCCCCCCCCACTTGCGAACACCCGCACCCATGGCCACGAGCCCACCCGCACCGTGCCGTGGGGACGTGGCCCAGCCCCACCGCTCACCGGTGCTGTTGGGGGCCATGTGGTAGTAGGGGTGCTGGCAGTGGTACTGGATGGCTGCTCGGTAGGTGGTTAGGTTGTTCCTCGAGGAGAAGGTGACAAAGCCGTGCTCCAGATCCGGCGGCGCTTTGCAGTCAGCAACTGAAAGCCAACACAGAAGTGGGTTTTGAGATCCGTTTCTTGGGGCATCCATTCAGCCCGCAGGCAGGTACTGCTGGGCTTTGGCATGTGATGGTGGTCCTGTGGGGCAGAGCGAGGGCCCGTATGGTCCTGTGTCCCCTTTCTCTAGGGCACTGCAGGAGGCACAGCCTGACATGGCCTCAGATGGCAGCAGGAGGCTGTCCCCAGGCAAGGCAGCCTGTCCCCGTGAAGCACCACCACCCTGCAAAGGCAGGGCACGTAGCTGGCACTGCTGGGCACCAGCAGCACGGCTCACCTGCAGGCTGTACAGCCAACACCACTCATGCCAGTGGAGATCCCACTCCTGGGAGCCCCTCCTGTGCTATTCACTTAGTGCAAGATCTCTGCTATACCTTTGAGAGTGGAAGAAACCTGCTCTGGCAGGTGAGATCCATTGAGAGTTGGTCGCAGAGTTTGTCTTTGTGTCCCTTAGGAGTGGGCAAGGAAAAGCAGGCAGTGATTCACTGACCGATGCCATGCTTCAGGGGTGCTCCTTTGTGCATAAAGCTTTGCTGAGAGCATGGCCCCATCCCTCCTGCTCTAGGTCTTGCCCACCAAACAGTGCTGATCAGCATTTATAAATCAGGCTGAGCAGCCCCAGGTGCTGGATGTCCTTTGATGGCAGAAGATGAAGGACATCGAGAGCGTGACTGGCTGGTCTGCAGGCAAGCGGAAGGCCAGCAGATGTGGATGAGACCCCACCTGCTCACCACCCCCAGACATGGGCAGGTTTGGCTCTGCTTCACCCATCCCTGGTGTGAGCTCAGTGTCTGACAGAGGGAGACGGATTTCCAGGGTGCTGCTGCCCTTCCCAATGGCCTGTCCACGGTCCCCTTTCTCCCCCAAATCCCTCACAGTGCCCTGCCCAGCCTCTCCTCCCAGCTTGTCCCCTGGATTGGGCTTGTGCCACCCACCCCAGGAAGGATCCCAGGCTGCGAGGTGGTTCAGCAGCCAAAGCCAGGCGTCACCCCGCGGGAGCTGTGGCTTCCTGACACGTGGGCAGCTCACAGCATGCTCGGGTGATGCTGTGCAGCCTCCCCCTGCCCCATCCCCGGGGGCCCATCCCAGGGGAGCGCAGGAACCAGGGTCTGATCCTGCTGGGAAATGCACGGCTGCGGAGCTGGATTCTGCCACACTTAATGTGAGGGGTTGAGTAGGGGATGGGTGACTTTGCAGAAAGCAGGTCCTGTGTATCAAGGATGACGTGAGCTCTGCGGTTCTCCATGTGCTCCAGGATGGGAAGGGGGCAAGGACAGGAGCCCTAACTCCCCACGCAGTGATCCAGGCTAACAAAGAGAGAATCCACTAGAAGCAGCAGCTGGCACCGGGGACATGTACCGATGCTCAGGGTTGCCTAACTGCTTGGGTGAGAAAAGCCTGGTTTGTGGCAAAACGCTGCAGCTCACCATTCACCAGGGTCCCCTCCACCCCAGCAGGGACAGCAGGTGATGGGATGGGTGTGTGGGTGCAGCCAGGTTGGGTGCAGGCTCTGGGCACCTGTGCCTTGCAGAGGGGCAGAGGAGGGGACACAGACCCCTCTCACCAGCCTGGGGCGTCTCCAGCTGGCCTGAGCTTTCCTGCTCTCTTCCCATGGTGCTTGGGCACACAGTACGTCTGTGCCATGGTACCAGCAACCACGGGACCTTTATAAGGTGCTGGGTGATGCTGGGGTTTGCAGGAAGGAGGGAATGGATGCTGGGGAACCAGTCTGGCTTGCACAGCTGCTCTAGGTTGTTTATGGCTGCAGGGCAGCAGTCATCGCTGTGTGTCCCTCAGGTCTGGGGCAAGCCTGATGCCTGGCTCTTGCACAGAGGTGTTGCCCCACCAGTGTCCTGGGTCCTGCTGAAAGGGTGAGGGGAGAGAGTGTGAGCACTTCCAGACTTTTGCCTTGGGAAAGGGGCCATTTAGCATCTCTGTCTTTGCAGGACCAGAGTCCCCAACATGCACGTCCTCCTCCTCTCCCAGCCTCTGCTCCACACCCCAGCATCCTTCAAGTGAAGCCTCCACTGTCTCGGGAAATCCAGGGTGCATGTCCTGAGCGCTTGGGGGTATGGATGGGGCAAACACCAGGCTCTGACCCACTTCAGCTGCAACCAGCCTGAGGCCAGCCCGTCCTCACCTCTGCTGGGCCAGCAGTGGGGAGCAGAGGGGAGGCGGAGGAGCATCCACCCCCCCGTGCTGGTGTTGGGGCTTGGTGCCTGCAGGAAGGGGCTGGTGATGCCAGCCCATCCTCCAGGCCTCCTTGCCCAGTGGGTCTGAAAGGCGCCAGGATACTCGGAGAGAGGAGAGGAAGGAGTGTTTCTTATTTGAGACTTTGGGCCAGGGAGGAAGGGCAGCAGGAGGTTGAATCCAAACAAACAAACAAACAAAACCGCCGCCTTGGAGGGGGAGCTGAGCCGGGCCAAGGCATCCGAGCAGAGAGGGAGGGATGGTGGGGATGTGCTGGGAGCTGGCGGCAGCGAGTGATCCGCAGGCAGCGGTGCCGGGGCCGGGCAGGCACCCTTCCCGTGGGATGGCGTGGCAGAGGGAAGGGGGGGCTCGAATCCAAATTTCCTTCCCCCGTCTCGGGACGGAGTTAACAAAGCACCAGGCGTGGAGGGGTTAAGAGTGCCATGCCAGTTAGACAAGCCACAGAGATGGGTTTGGCAGCCAGGCCGAGGCAAAGGGGACCTGCCCTGGTACTGGACAGATCAGAGAGGGGCATCGAGACAGGCTGCCCGTCGGCGCCAGCCTCACGCAGCCACTTGCTCCGAGCCAGCTCTTCCCTCTGTCTGGTTGTCGGCTCTATCTGCAGCTGCACCAAAAGCAGAGGGGAAGGAGGAGAGCAGAGAGAGAAAGCCCAATTAGTAGATGAGCAGAAAGAGGCATGCAGGAAACCCAGCCCCCAAAACACCAGAAATCGTTAATGAGTGCCCGACCAGCCGTGCCAGCGTGCCGCGGATGCTGGCAGAGCCACAGCCGTGCTGGGGACCTGCTCGCTCTTCTTGGTTGGGGCGACGTGGGGACAGTGGCTGGGAGAAGCTGTCACGGGGTTGTGTTTAGCCTCGCCAGGCCACGGAGCTGGATTTTATCCACCTTGGCTGAGAAGTTTTCTATTTTCTGCATTGCTTTCTAAAACCATTTTTGCTCATGCCCTGCCTCTCCCAGACATCACGAGGAGGTGGGAGGCTTTGCAGTTTGGAGGCCTGAGTTGCCCATTTAGGGGCTTCTTGGCTTTCAAAAAAAAAAAAATCTTAGAAATTTAGTGTAGTGAGTCATATCACACAAGAAGGGACCAGTTCCAGCCTGGCTGGAACAATGCAGGTAACACTTTCAATTTTCTCCAAAAATGAATACTTTTTGGGGTTAAAAATGTTTACCTAGATTTTTGTTCTTTTTTTATTAGGCAATGCCAATTTTTATCTGATCTCTGCTCAAGCTGGATAAAATCAATAGGAGACTGTGGTAGTGAGAGTGGTAGAAGTGGGGAGTTCCTTGGTAGGGCAGAGGCATCACTAGCCCCACACATTCTGAGGAGCCCTTTCAGATAGGAATCTATTTAGCAGGTCTAAGAGCCTTCCGTTTTCCATTTTGAGTGAGCAAACATGAATTAAAACTCCAGAAATACTCTCCTAAGGTAAGATTCACAGTATCATTAAAAGAAAAAGGATCTGCCCAGATGGGGAGAGCCTGGATCCCAAACATCCTCTGAAAGCATCTCACCCACACTCTCTGGAAGGTCTTGGGACCTTCTCTGAGTGTGTTTGCTGCTTTTCTTCTCTCTGGGCCAGCCTTACAGCAGACTGAGCAGCGGCGAGAACCTCCCTGAGGGTTGAGGGTGTTTGGGGGAAAGGGAAAAGGTGTTACCAGGTACACCTCCCCAGCCTGAGCTGAGAGAGGAGCTGGGTGAAAGAAGAGGTGACGCAAATGAAAGAAGAGGTGATGCAAATTGTCACCTGTCCTTTCAAATGACGTCTCCTTCCTTCACCCCTTTTCTCCTGTTTTCAGGTTTGTAAATATTTGGTCAACTTTTCTCTCTCCTTTCTCTTAGCTGAGCAGCACTCAGTTTAGGCTAGTACCTGGGACCTCTCTAATGCCCTGGGTCTTAGTAGCCTCCACTGGGAAGGAAATTTGGACCAGGAACCAGATTATCCCAAACCGTCCCAGATTTATCCAGTGGAGCTAGCTCTGAAGAGCCAGGGTTGCTCTTTCTTTGACAGGGAGAGAGCAAAGCAGCTCACAAATCAATTTATGTGAGTAATCTAAATAAAAGCACCAGCCTCCTGCTTGTGGCATTTGGAGCGAGCCCCATTGTGTTATCCAAGAGCGAGCCAAAAGAGCTTTGCAGTTACGTAGCCTCTCTGGCTGGGTTTGTGTCTCTGAGCAAGGAACTCCACTCTGGCAGGGCAGCTCCCTTTAGCATGGAATGATTTCAGCAGGAAAAGGATATTGGCAGGGTGGGGAAGGGTATCCTTACTTTTGCAGATAGGGATCTTGTTACTCCAGGTCCCGTCCTTTAGACACTCGATCTGGAAGGAGTCGCTTTCCAGGTTATCCTGTGCAGAAGATGCCAGACAAAAAAACTGTGTCAATGTACAAGGCAAGGAAATTAATCTCTCCATAAAAAGTAAATTTCTTGGTGGTTTAGTCAAGATATATCCAGACTTCCCTGGAAGAGGACTTTTCTAGCTAAAAATTGCAATGAAATCATAATGAAAAACTTGAAGAGTTTTGTTGTTGCCAGCAACCCAGTTCCATGCTGAATACAAAAGAGCTAGCGTCATTTATTCCTGGTCTAGGTACTGGGTTGGATAAGGAGGCAGCTCTGCGTGAAGGATGAGTCTGGGAGGAGATCAGAGAAATACCCAGCTCCCTGTCGGAAGTCAAAGCGGGCTACTGGTTTGAAGGGAAGACAGCCACCCCATGAGTCACCCGCGCTCCCCAGCTGTTTCCCGGAGAGGGCCTGCCAAAATCCCAGCCACTTTGACTTGCCGAAGCTGTCCCGAAGTCCCGGAGGACCTCCCGGTCTGTGGAGGCTGGCCTCTGCGGGGCTGCCCAGGAAGATGAGCCAGTGCCCACCGAGGTGGGGAGCAAGCAAAGGCCTGGCAGCTTCCCCAGGGCTATTGCTGACTTTTTCTGTGGCAGAGGTGCCAAGTCTGGCATCCTGTGAGCTGGCCGGCTCTGGAGAGATGCTGAGAGGGTGACTTGGTAAAGTGCCATCTCTTCTCTACATCTTTGGGAAGGAAAGTTGGTGGGTCTCAGAGGAGGCTTTGTCCTTGCCCCTGGGGAGGGTGTAAGGATGATGTATGAGGTTGCATTCACTCTCTCAAACAGAGATGCAATGGTTCTGGGAGGCATCCTCCTTTTCCTACCCAGTGCCCAGCTCCACACTGTCACCCCATACCTTCAGTACTTTGTATCCAGTGTTGCAGCTGATGACAACCTGGTCTTTGAAGGTGTACATGGCTTGAGAAGGCTCGATTTTCCCATTGATTGGTGGTTGCACCAGTGGGCATGGGTTTCCTTTGAATAAAGAGCAAATGAAGAAAAACAAAACTCAGCTGAATAGATGGAGCAAATGGAGAGTCCCAGCTCTGCCACCCAGTCCCTGTAGTAGGGTCTGAACATCCCTGCCCTGCTCTTGCTGTTAACCTACACAAGTATGGCTCAGCCAGGCTCTTCTAGCAGGAGTGGAGGTTCCAGGTCTTTCCCCCAGTCCTGGGCTGCTCCTGGCTTTGGGCATTACCCTGCTGGGAGCTAATAACAGTAGCTTTTGCAATTATTCTGCCCAAAACTGCACTGCTTTGCAATGTGGTCTTGTTTCAGGGCCCATCTGGCATAGGACAAAAAAGCACCCTTTGATGGAAGGGCTCCACGTTATTTTATTACTCTCGTGATTTCTGGCACAGACATTTTCTGCAGACAGGATCATGGACCACCAAACTCGTGGTCTCCACCTGCAGGGTTTACAAAGCCCTTCCCATTGCCCAAGCCCAGAAAATGGAGGAAAGCAGCAGGAGTTACCAATTGCTGTGTATGACAGCTTCCAGCCTCTGTTCTCTCCCGAGTTGTCACTGTGGAAGAGGATCTGCACGCTGTTGGTTTGGGTTTCAATGCGTCCTGGGGACTTCTCTCCACAGAAAGGGCCAAACTCCCTACGGCCAGCTTTGATCTGCCAAGGGAAAGAAGAGTGGGTGGCTTGAGGGGGATTTTTGATCCCTGAGGATCGCTTCAGCCTGACGCTGATGGATGGGGCTGCAGTGGGGTCAGTGGGGCTTAAACATCACGTGTTGGGGGGATATGAACTGCAAGAGGGTCACCATTGGCTAAGAAGGTAAAATTCAGACATGGTGAGAGACATGGGTTCAACTGAGCACAGGGCTCCTGCTGGCTTCATCACCCCTGTTAAGACTGGGGTGATTTTGGTCCCATCACCAGGGCACTGCGAAAACAACAGGAGAGCGAGACAGGAGGAGTGTGCAGAGCCCTGCTTACCTTGATGTAGTCATAAGGACAGGTCACCTCGGGGTGGTCTTCCACATCGAAGCTGTCCTCAAAGCTCAGAGTGATGAAGAATCCTTCTTCCAGCTCGATGCGGTACAGGCAGTCCGAGCTCTTGGGGTAGGGGCTGGGGAAGTCAGCGCTGGCCACCACCCCGCTCCTCTGTGTGTAGAGGTTGTCGCTGCACTCCACTGAAACACAGCCATGGCTCTCTCAGAGCCCTGCCAGCCACATCCCGGCCCTGACCATGCTCAGGAGCCCTCCCAGTGGAGTGGGGTCTTCTGGGGAGTCCATGGGCCCTGATTATGGCTCTGTGCAAGGAGAACCTCACACAGCCAACCTCCAAATATGCCTGTGGCATAGAGGGTCCTGAGCTGAGAGCTAATCCCAGCTAATCTACCCAATGCAGATTCAGAGCAGAGACCAAACCTTTTCATTTCTCTGACTTGAGGAGGTCTACAGGGCTTAGCTGAGGAGCATAGCCCGTGGGAGAAACCACATCTCCTTCCCACACAAGAGGACTGCATGCCTTGGGCACTCTCCAGACTCAGGCTATTGGTCTGTAGGGGAAGAGGCACCTCGTCCCTCCCGGCAGCAAGAGGGCAGTTCTCCTTCTGTTTGGTAGGTCTGTTTCCTGCTCAGGGGCCCCTCTGTGTGACCGTCCCCATGTCCAAGCTGTGCCTGGGCAGTACCTTTGCAGGTCCTGTTGTCGGAGTGGAGGATGTAGCCGAACCGGCAGGAGCAGTAGTACCCGCCGATGTAGTTGTGGCAGTAGTGGTCACATGCCAGCTCCTCGTCGCTTTTCTCCAGGCACTCGTCCACATCTAGGATGGAGGCAACAAGGAGTCATAGAACCATAGAATCATTAAGGCTGGATAAGACCTCTAAGATCATCAAGTCCAGCCATCAACCCAATACCACCATGCCTGCTAAACCATGTCTCAAAGTGACACATCTACACGTTTTTTGAACACCTCCAGGGATGGTGACTCCACCACTTCCCTGGGCAGCCTGTTCCAATGCCTGACCACTCTTTCAGTAAAGAAATTTTTCCTGATATCCAATCTAAACCTCACCTGATGCAACTTGAGGCCATTGCCTCTCTCCTATTGCTAGTTACCTGGGAGAAGAGACTGACACCTGCCTCTCTACAACCTCCTTTCAGGTAGTTGTAGAGAGCAATAAGGTCTCCCCTCAGACTCCTCTTCTCCTGACTAAATAGCCCCAGTTCCCTCAGCCGCTCCTTGTAAGACTTGTTCTTCAGACCCTTCACCGCCCTGCAGCCCCCCATGCATCACTCCTCGTGGGGACATTTGCCACAGCACTGACAAATTGGTTGTCCCATGTAGTGGGTCACGTGAGCACTCAGCGAGTCGCATATGGCCCAAGGGCTGCACACAAGGACTTCCCTTGCTAAGGTCCCCAAGGCGGGCCTGGGATGTGATCCTAGCAAATGTGTTATGCTGCCCTAGCAAGCAAGCTGGACCTGGACAAGGTCCTCTACAACCTACTGTAGGCGACCCTGCTTCGGCAGGAGGGTTTTACTAGATGACCCACAGAGGTCCCTTCCAACCCCTACCATTCTGTGATTCTGTGATTCTGTGGTTCTGTGGTCCTGCAGGCTTAACCGCTCCTTACCCACGGCGGTGTAATGGGCGTCAAAGCCGGTGAAGCGCTCCTCGTTGGAGAAGTCGGACCTGAACGTGAGCCCCATGTAGGGCCCCGGGGACAGGATCACTTGCTGGCCGGGAGCCTGCTCTGTGTCTGTCGTCTCCCTGCCGCAGAAGGTTGCCAGCTCCTGGTCCTCAGCTTCAATCTGTTAGCAGAAAAAAAGTGAGTGAGTGCTCAGCAGGGCTTGGGACTCGCCCCCTGGGCTGTGCTGAACGCTTGGGTAGCGCAGGAGTTTGACATGTCCCTGGGGTGCTCCCAGTGCTGCTCACCTCTGAATTTTCTCTGTGTGGGGCTGTGGGTGTCTGTGAGCCTGGAGAGCCCATGGTGCCTGACTGAGGGAGGTCAGGCTGGGCTTGGAGTTGTGATCTGCACTGGACAGCTTGGGTCTCTGCCCGCGCTTGCCCAGCCTGTCCCCTACCAGGGCTCAGCAGTGTCTCTGTGGGGCTGGCTGCCCGTCTGGCAGCCTTTGATGGCCTCAGCCTAAGGGTGCAGCTCTGCACCCCTGGGTGCCCCGTCCTGCTCAGCCCTGCGCTGCCTTGGACCTAAAAATCAATTCCCAGCCATTCCTGCTGCATTCACCTCACCTTCTGCAGCCAAGCAGGACTCTGGGGATGCTCAGAGCATGGCAAGTCTGACTCCCACTGCTCTGGCTCTCTGAGATGCTGTTGCTGCAGCAAAGCAATTAAATAGTTTCTGCAAAATGAACACAGGGACTCGGGTCTGCCCGCTCCTGCCTGTGGTCACCCTCTGAAGCAGATGCTGAGTGAGCAGGTAGCATCTGGGATGCAGGGAGGAGCTGGGGGGTGCAAGGGGAGGATGCAGGGAAGGAGCCTGTTTGGGAAGTGGGGTGAGGACGTGGGCAGGCGGTGCAGAAGAAGGGGTGTGAAAATCAGCCCCAGGCCATGTCATTCTCACTCAAAGCTGTACCTGAGATGCTCCCCCTCGCCTCCTCCCTCAGCCCAAATGCTGATCCGGGCTGCAGCATCTGTGTGAGGGCTGTGCTGCTGGGAGGGTGCTGGGACTCCAGAGGAGCCCCTGCTCATCGGTTTTACATCAGCTCAAAGCAGCAGCTGTAATTTGGATGGTGTTTGTGTCCCCTGGGCTGGCTTGGACACACTCGGTCCTATCTCTGCCACCCAGGGTCCCTGTCTGGTTCCAGACCTGCAGCACCAGGCACTCTTTGGACTGGGAGCCACACGCCCAGAGGGCTACAGGAGGGGACCAGCAGGCCAGCGTGCCCTGTTGTCACGTCAGCATGCTCACTAGCTTTTAGAGCACAGCCGTGACCGTGCCTTCAAGCACTGTAATACCTGCACAAAACCCTCCGGTTTTCCCTGGAAACCTCTTCCTTCCTTTTTCCTCACCGTTTTCCCCAGGACCATTTTAGCATTGACCCCATCTCCTTCTCCAGCAAATCCCACCCCCAGCCCCTGTCTCGACCACAACCTCTCCCAGCTCATTCCCAGCACCCTGCCTGCTTTCCTCCAGGAGATTTGAATATGAATAAACCCTCAACTGAGGAATGTGACGAACACCACCACGCCAGCTCCTGCTGCTCATGCCAAGCCAACGCTATTTGAGGCCGTGATGAAGCGTGCAGCCCCCCAGTCCAAGCCTCGGGAAAACAGCCGCCTGCTCGGGGACCCGTGGGGTCCCAGAGGTGTTGCAACGCCGTCCCCGGCTTATGTGGCCTCGGCGAGGCGAGAAGCTCCTCTGGCTGCAGCCCTGTCTCCTGGAGACCCTCGGGATGCACTGGCCGGGGAGGGTCTGGGGCTGGAAGGGAAATTTCCCAGGGCTGAACAAGCAGGGCGGAAACTCACTCACACCAGGGAAAGCCAATGTGGAAATGGCAACTCAGCATGCCTTGACATTGCCTCCAGATATTTTCCATCCTCTCATACAAGCTGGAGCTGGCCAGAAAAGAGAGAGACTTTCCGATGATAAATTTTAAGAATTTGGAGAAAAAACACGCACCTCGCATTGGGACAAAAACCCAATTGAATTTTAATTTTTTGTGAAACAACATTCTGAAAAAAAACAAGGAAAACAAATAATTTGGGATCCATCTGGTTTCAATCCCTTTGAAATATACTGTGGTGCTGTAGAATCTCTTTCAATTCTGAAAGAAAGATTGTTTTGAAATGTGTTTCGGACTGAAAAAAAAGAAGTGTTTTGGACTGAAAAGCAGGGGTGCCATCATCAAAAGCAAAGGAAAACAGCATTTCGGCCCCGACACGCAGTCTTGGCTGTGCAAGCGTGCAGCACGCAGCCTTTTCTGCAGAAACTGCTTTTTCTTAAGGAAAGCTGTGGGAAGGAGCAATTTCCAGCCAGGACCTCGGTGCGGGGCTGGTGGCTGTCACCTCTGCAGGGACACACGAGCCACCGTGTGGGCTCCCATCCCTCTCCTCCAGCCCCGGCCGGTGCAGGACCCACAGCACAGCATCACCGAAGCACGGCAAAACCACCCTGATGCCCTGTGTATTGGCCCGAGGATGCTCCCGCCATAGGTCCAGCCCCAACAGTGCACCCAGCATCGCTGGATACAGCCCCGGAGCAGCAGGATGAGGCCCGGGAGAGTCGTGCTCTCCTTGCCGAAGGTATCCACGGCCCCTTATCTGTGACGGGTCCCATGCCCTGAGCCACAGGGAGCAGACACAGCCCTCCAGCAGTAAACTAAACAGAGAGGTCATCATCCCTGGTTAATATTTGCTGCTTCTGCTGAGGACTGTATACTTTTTCATAGATCATTTACATCCAGTGAGCAGGCTGGTAATTAAATCCTGGTTGTTTGTTTGGAGTTTCTCCCTCTCGGGTCACGATGTCGACGTTTTCACTAGAGAAGATGTGTCCCTGAGGGAAATATCAATTGCCGCAGAGAAATTCCCCATAAAAATACGCTGAAAGAATCCTCCTTTGAAAAATAAAATATAGTGTCACTCTCGTGCCACTGCCTCCTGCCATCTCCCTCTTTCTGCTTGCCTCCTTGTTCCCTTGTTAAGATTTCTGCCCCGCTGGACGGAGGCAGTTGGGGGTCCATCCCGGACTGTGGCTCTGTCCCCCTGAATTTTGACTTGGGCTGTGGCTAAGAGAAGGGGTGACCCAAGCCGTGTGGCCCCCCTCTCCCCCATAATGACTTCCCCCTTTGGAGCAGGAGGCAGGAGCTGGGATGCCCTGGCTCAGCAGCAAAGAAACGCTGTCCCAGGGCATGGGCTGCTGGAGATGCTGGAGCAGTGATGCTCTGGAGATGCCTCCTGCAGCGGGTGGGTTAACAAACGCTGTGAACACCAAGGGGAATTTGGCCCGGCAGTTCAGTGTCTGCTGCCGGAGAAGAGCAGGCAGCCGGCAATACGGAAAAGCTGCCGCCACCCCCCCCACCCCCAGCCCTCCAGGAATGCACTAATTGGACTGATGAAGGCCAAACATACCACTTGTAATATATATAAATGGCTCATTAGGCAGAGAGATCGCAGCGCTGGGCTGAAGACACTGGGAACATGACATGGGGAGGAGACGCTCAGAGACAGGGCAGGGCATGAAACAGCCCCTGCCGAGCTGCCTTGCAGTTAGAGTGCACGCAAGGAGGCAACACCCAGACGAACGGGGGTTTTTGCGAAATGAGTAATGCTGCTGCTGCTGCTGCTGACTGTTGGAAATGAGGCAGGGACGGGACAGCCCCAGCCGGGAGCAGGAGCCTGCATGTAGTTGTCTTGGAGATCCTCTCCCCAACGTACATGCGTCCTCCCCCCGGTACACGTTAAGGGTCCTTTCGTGTGCAAACGTGCACCTGAATTTCCATGGGAACATCCGTGGCAGCCATGCTGTGGGGGAAAGGGGAGGATGGATGGTTTCCCCCGCTGTGGACTTGGCTCGGTGTCTGGAGACCGTCCCCTCCTGCAGGCTGCTGCACCCACATGCCCTATTTCTGGGCCAGGCCTGTTGCCTGGGGGAGCTGGGGGTGCAAGGAGAGCCCAGGCGGGATGCTGGGGTGCTGAAGGAGCTGCTGGCTCGCTCCAATGCCTGATCCTCCTCCTTTCCCTGCTTGAGGGCTGACAGTGGTCCCCAGTGGTGCAGGGGGTCACCGGTGACACCGGACTCCTCTGCGTGTAGCCAACGGGATGGGAAGGTCGAGCAGCAAAGCCCTGGGCTCTCCCCTCCTCCCAGCTGTCTTCTGGGATTTGAGGTGCTCCTCTTGGGACCCCACACCCCTGGGGCATGGATTACCCCCTGGCTGAGGCCAGCTGTTAGCACCAAAAGAGGACGATCTTCTACTGAACCCCCAGTTCATGCCAAGCCCAAATTTGTGCTTTTTCCCCCTCCTTTGGGCACAGCAAGGTGTAAACAGGTCCCGTGCACCCTTCTCGCAGCCCCAGGATGGGCATGCACTGCCCTGCATGCAGCATTGAGCTCCTTCCCTGGCCCTGCACGGGCCCTGCCAGCGCTGCGTCGAGCACTGATGAACAGTGCCCGTGCAAATCGCCCAGGATGCCATGTGCAAAGCCAGTCCGCTACGAGCCCTAAATGCCGCACCAAACCTCAGGGAGATGCGGCTCCATCACATCATCAATCTTTCATAACCCCCCTCCCAGAGCACCGCTTCCCGGGGCTGTAGCACTAATGCTCTGCCTGCAGCCCTGCCTCCCCAGCTTGGCCCATACCAATGTTTTCCCCTCTCCAGGGCTGGCAAAAATTGCCTCCTGTGCTTGATTGGGCCCTTGGCCACCCTCGAGCAAATTTATTTGCAGACACTGATTTTGCCTGAGATACCTGGCCAGCTCCTGGGCACCCACACATGGGATTAGCAGGAGTCCTGCCTGGTTGAGCACCTGACGGCACAGATCCTCCCTGGGGACATGGGTGTGAATAGCAGCTGCAGAAATGTGTCCCTAGTGCCACACGTGGCCAGAAGTCTGAATACAACATGAAGAGGTGCATCCAAGGGACACCTGACTTGTGTCAGGGGAGACGGGACCCACCGGACCCACAAAGTGTCACAGACCCCTCTGCCCTCCTGCCCCCATACACAGTTGGAGAGATCTGTCACAGATGGCCCCTGGGCTTGAAGGAGTGAAGGAAAAGCCCTATGGCATGTCCTGAAACCTGCCAGGTCTCAAGGATGTGCCTCAGAAGTCAGGATTTCATCTCCCATCTCTGGCCTTCCACTGGGATCTCATCTCCCACCTCCCCGCCTCTGCCACAGCGCTCCTCAGTGACACTGGTCAAGTCACTTAACCTGATTTCCCAGTCATGGTCATGGCTTTCGAGGTGCCCTGGGCCAGTGCTGGACACCTGTGTGCAAAAGTGCTCAGTGCTGGGTGACCCGACAAAGGAGCTGGGCAAACCACGGTAAGACCTCCCACAAATGAGGAACCCCCACATCAGCTCCCTGGGGATAGCAGCGAGCTGTGCAGAGCCTGCTGAGGAGCATGGTGGAGGGCAGGAGCCGAAAGATCCGCGCGGATGGCTGCTCCTTCCCTGTCACCCTGGACCATGGCTGAGGGCGGCCATCCAAAACCTGGGGCGAGGTTGTCTCCGACATGCTGGGGCCGGGGGCTCAGCTCCCCGAGGCAGCGTGCTCCTGGTGTTTCCTACCTGCGTGGGGTTTCTTCGGGTGGGTATTTTGGGGATGGTTGTTCCTCCCGTTCCTCTTGGCTCAATTCCTTACTGAAGTACCGCTCCCCCTCTCCGCCACCCCCGTTTGCACAAAGAAGACTCCTGGCCTGTGAGCCCATCTTTAGAAGCGATGTTCTTTTTATATATATACACACACGCATGCTTATATGTCTATATATATAAATAAACAGCTATTGTTTTAATTAGCCATTGTTTCAGAGCTCTGGAAACTGTTCCCTTCTGAAGACCACCCCGAAGGCAGAGATCTGCATGGGTTTACAGCTCGGCTCGCCCTGAGCTTGCCACTCAGGATGACTTTCTACACTGCTCGAGAGCTTGGGTGTGTGGGCAGCCAAGGAGGTCAGGAAAACAAAGGCCAGGGCATGGTGGTTTTCTGCCCATCCTGAGCTGGGTCCCCACCTTCCATCGGGGCTGCTCAGCCCCCATTTTGACCTCCTTCTTATGGCAGTCAAGATGATTAAGACCCTGATGGAGAGCCTGGGTGGACCCATGGTCAGAGGCATTTAATCATATATTTAACCTGCGCATCTCTCTGCCACAGGATGCTGCGGGGATTGAATTCACCCACGAGTTCAGAAAGTAATGATACAAGGTGATGGAAGGGGAATCCACTGAGCGCCATCGAACGCAGGGACCGCCTGTGGCTTTCTGAGCATCTTCACCGGGACTGACAGAGTATTACAGAGAAGCACCTATATTTCTTGGGTCTGTAATTATATTCTATAGCTATGTTGGCCTCTGTCAAAGAGCAGGCTGACAGTGTTTTTACATCTTGCACTGATGCAGACAGAGGCTGGACACACAGACTTAAGGAGGAAAACAGCCACGGAGTAATTTGCTGCTCTGCTTAACATTTTCTAAGCCGGTTGTTCAGCAGCATCAAGATTTCACCCCTACCCAGCAGAGCAGCCTATGGATCTCCCATAATCCATCCATTTTCAGCACTTCTCAAATGTAATTCTGTGGTGGAGGCTCCGCGAGCTGAGTAACAGCCCCGAGCAAATTTATACAGCTGAGATCTAAATCCCTGTGAAAAATACCGCCTTCTTATGGAAATCCAGCGGCAGGGCGAGCTGTGGTGCCAAGTTGGCACCATGGCCAAATAACAGGCAGCCTTATGAAAAAGGAAAAATGAGCAGGGGGTGAAGGGCGGGAGGAGGGGTAAAGCTTGGAATGGGGAAAGTTTCCAAGAAATCCGCTCCTTGAGCTTACTGGGTTTTTAAAGCAATATATCTCTATATATGTCCCTGGCCCTTGTGCTTGGAGAAGATCCAGGAGAAGCAGAAAGAACTAATCAAACCTCAATGAGAGCTGTTAGTAGCAGAATGAGTGCCAGCACAAAGGGGAAATTAAAGCAGCAAACCACAGATCCTAGAGGAAAAAAAAATACAAATGTTTGCTTTGTTTTCTTAGGGCAAGAATAAAATAATAATTTCAGTTGGATGGCAACTAGCACCAGGGCTGAGTTCTGTGGTTCCAGACCTGGGTGCAACCTCCACCTGCCGCTGTGCAGAGGGACAGGGTGAGGCTTGTGCTGGGCGATGGGCTCAGGCATGTTCAGCCGGGCAAACCTAGAAAGCACCTGCTTGCTACTGCTGGTCTGCTAGAAAGCATCAAATGTGACCAAGTTCAAAGCTGTGGACACCCCAGCTTGTCCTGGATGTGAAGGATAGACGTGCTTGGAGAGACCTGTGGTGCAAGAGGCGAGGATGCTCTGTGGCACTGCAGTGTGTGGCCCACAGCAGTTTCTGACAGGTTACCGTCCAGCAATGAAGCAGACTGAAATCTTTTGTGGTTTTGGCCATGACAGCTCCCTGGGAACCTCCATAGCTTGTTTGTGCTGCAGGTGTTTGCCAGCAGCAGCCCCAAAGTTTGCATCTCAGCTGTGAAACGGGTTTGCATTGAACCCCAGGGAGCCTTTGCGTCTGTGCCCTGCAGCTTGTGGGAGGCTCTGCTTGCAGACCCCAACCTGCAGCCCCGAGCTCAGGTCTAACCTTTTGCTTTTGCTTCCCTGAGGGCTGGATGGAATGTCCCAGGAGCCTGCAAGCCGCGGCCAGGGATCCAGGCTGGCTGCCAGGTACACCCACAGCCATGGCCTGGCAAAGGGTGCCCAGCTCAGGGGTCTTCCTCGCACGTGGCTGGAATCAGAGTGGCACAGGCTGGGGGTTTAGCCACAGGGGTTTCATCAGCCCATGGGTGTATAAAGCCCATTGGGTCCAATGAGAATTAAGTGCCCAGATACTTTCAGAAAACTGGTCCTTTGTTGTTAAGCTCTGAATCTGGTGTCCCACTCACTGGTGGTCCAATAGATGTTCTCAGCTTACCTGTGCTCTCCCCGTTGTCCACTGGACTGACAAATCCTGTGCCCAGTAAACGGGGAAAACCAGCTTGTTCCCAGCTTTTCCAGCATTACCCTCTCTCAGCTGGCCAAACAGGTCTGCTGTCTACCCCACCATCTGCCCCGTGGTATCACAGCTTACCTTCACGTAGTCGTATTCACAGAGGTAGGATGACTCCAAGTCAAAATGCATGAAGTACAGCTTGATTTTAAATCCGTCAGGTACAGAGATGTTCCACGTCACTTCTGAGTCGCTGGGATAGGAATCGGGGAAGTTGGGAGACTGGATCTCCCCAAACATGTCCGTCAGCTCGATGGCATCCGCCGCACAGAGCAGCAAGGCACAGAAGGACCAGGTCAGGGGGTACCTGGAAAACACATGTGAGGAGGTGAAATGAAACTCTGGCAATGCCAAAACCTGTTAAGGGCTCAGTCTCTTTCCCCAAGTGGGTTGTGTAAGGTCACACACTCGAAACGGCTGGGCAAGGAGGTGCAGCACCATGTCACCTTGAGCAGCTCAACCAAGCCGCGGGGAGTGGAGTTGAGGGTGGGAGCTGCACGTGGCTCTCGGGAGGGGAAAGCCCCTTTGAAAGGTGGGTGAAAGGGGTGCAAAGGCACCTCCACAGCTCCCGGCCAGCTCCGGGCGCCATCAGGGGCTTGGTGTTTCTCATGCTTCTGGGAGCAGCAGCCGCTGGCAACAGGTCCTTTAACTAATAGCGCTCTGATGGTTAAATCTTCATTTAATGGAAGAATAAGCATAAGAATGCTTAACAAAATAATGATGCTTCTAAATCCGTTTAATGAAAGCATCATGGCAATAACTGCTAAGTATCGTTATTATTATTACTGGTTAGCCTCATCCTGCCAAATTGGGATCATTCACTCTCATTAAACAGCACACGTCTTCGCAGCTGGGCAAGGACAGACTGTGGGCCCAGCACAGTAACCCAGCATGTCACGCTCCACTCTTTTCTGTTTTTCTCTTTTCCTCTTTTCTTTTCTTTTTTCTTTTCTTTTCTTTTCTTTTCTTTTCTTTTCTTTTCTTTTCTTTTCTTTTCTTTTCTTTTCTTTTCTTTTCTTTTCTTTTCTTTTCTTTTC
>Ga0065711_1003973_pt1 | contig 25561 bp, 12 predicted proteins | sample Hoacrofraction12_FD_59098 | JGI IMG/M metagenome (GOLD analysis project Ga0065711, IMG submission 59098) | Hoatzin crop microbial communities from Cojedes, Venezuela - Epithelial fraction 12 v2 (version 2) | ecosystem: Host-associated > Birds > Digestive system > Esophagus > Crop | place...
CAGCTTTAACTGAAGCTTTCTCTACTAGCATTAATATACAGTATTCAATACAGCCAAGCAAGTTTTTTTTGTGTATGAACTTATTATTTGACCTTCAAGACCATCCTGTTGAAGTATAAGTTAACTACTTGTCGCTCTTATGCTGATTCAGCAAGTCCTTCCCCTTTCAATCTACACATTTAAAGAGAGCATTTTCGCTTGAATACTTAAGAGGTGCAAGCTTGAGAATGTGTTAAAAGGATTATTTATAGTAGCCTGAGATGTCCAAGAAAGATGATTCTTCGTGTTACAAGAAAATGACTTCACACCAAGTCTGACACCCCCCTCCCCCCCCTCACAATTCTGTCTGACACCTTTTCACTGCTATTGTGCCAAGGCAAGGGTGTTACTTTCCAGTCGTATATGAAGTGGTGACTGGTTCTGGGAGCCTTCATTAACAGCCCTGTAGGTGGTACTGAAAGAACTGCTGTCTGAAGGAATTTTCTGCATCTTTCATTCACAAATTAACCAGGAGTCAGTACCAATTCACCTCCTACTGTTTAACTGGGATTCCCTGTTTAACTGTTACACATCATTTCTTACTTTATAAACAGAGATGTATAACTTCTTGCATTCCTGGTTTTACCTCTTTTTCCTACCTGAAGCACCTTGTCTTTCTCATGTTCATTTTTCTTATTCTTATCATGTGCCATCCTTCATATTGATCAAATCCTGCGTGAAAAGTTTTTCTTCCTATAGTTGAATCTTTGTTTTCTTCCTGTTATTATTCAGTAGGAGAATTAGTCCATACACTAAATTAACAGAAAAAGAACAAACACTGTGGAATATAATTCATTTTGTGAGACATTTCTGCGAGGCAGTAGTCACTTTTTAATCATGCTATCTGGATCCAAATCAAGAACCATTTCACTAGTCTCAAGTTAGGAGTGGAATAATTCATATACTGGGAAAGAAAAAGTTAAGTATTTCTGATTTAGTAAGGTCCTGCTCTGCCAGACATTCTCTGAAAGATTTCTCCCTGCAATTGCCATTACAAGTCTGCCCTGCTGTATGAATCAGAACATGCATTCTACACAAAATGAGATTCCAGACTAGTTCAAGTAAATCCACGTTCTAGCTTTGGGATAAAACCCTGTAAAAGTCTTTTAGAGGAAACTGTTAGGACCCACTCAGAAATACCGTGATAGCTATGAAGCGATGGTCTTAGGGCCAAGGCTCCAAGAGGAAGTCGAGTTATGAACATCTACAGATGTAAACAGCCAGCAGACCCGCTCCTCCTCCTTCTCTTCAAGATATTCAGTAATGTCTCCAACTGTGCTCAGTATAAAGCTCTTCTGGAATAAAATGATTTCTCCTACTGATTTTGGTAGTACTATAAAAATAACACAAACACACAGATTCTATCCTTCAGCTTCTACCTATCATTATGGGCTCATCTGTTATCACTGTGTGGACAAATACAATTTTTAAGTCATATTTTTCTCCCTACTTCTTACTTTTAAACAGTTCTCTCAACTCTTTAGGAATTGGAAATGCAGTAAGTCTATATTTACATCAACTGGATGATGCATGACCCTTATTGCAGCAGCCTGCTATAGCAGAATTCATTGCAATACTACTGCTACTCATACTACTCATAAATCACAGAAAAGCAATGGTATTAATATTACACTGTCTTAAAATTCAGCATATTTAAGGGCTCTTCAAAATTAACTTATTTTTTTCGCTATAATCAAATAAAATATGTCAATAAAATGTAGCCAGCCAGTTCTGGCATGGAAGCAAGTGACCAATTGTACAAGGCAACATGAGTAAGTGTCCTTCAATCAATTATCAGATGTTCCAGAAGAATTACTTGTAATCCCATGCCCTTCCCCCATTAGGGCTTATGCCTCCTCTACGACATTATCCTTCCTCGCCTCTCCAAGACTCTCAGCCCTTCCTGCAAGAGCAAAAGATTTCTGTGATTCTTCATAATTTTTCTTAGTAACTCATTTAATGAGGCTTCCAGCACTCTCCCTTAGCTTTCAATTAAACTCCTTCTATGATTCCTTCTAGGTTGGAGATGAAAAAGAGGTGCACTAAGCAGTGAGTATTTAGCAGACCAACACCACTCTAAACAGATGTTCTTTTGTTTTCTTTTCACTTTCTTCAGTCCAGCTCAGCTCAGTTTCTCTGTATAACCTCTGCTGGGACACCCCAGCTGCTCCTACAGCCAACTGAGTTCTCTCACAGGTCACTCCAAATGTAACCTAGTTTTCATATGAAAATTACATGATCTTTTGAGGACACTGATGGGTTAAGCAGGGGGGCCAACGATGGGACTGAAAAGCAACGAGGCACCTGTCAGATCAGACCCAGATTTACAGAATTTCACTGGCTTACATTTTCCATGCAGTCCCCAGTGGATATGAACACACCCCAACACCACCATCATAAATGCAACGGACTGGTGGGCTTCCGAAAAAGCCAAGGCCTGAAAAAGCCTAAAGAATACAGCTGAGTCATGGATGTCAACATAAGGAATCCATTAATCCAGAAATAAAAGATGGTAAGAATAGTACTGTAACTAAGATGATCTCAATACATAAGCAAAGCAGGGTTTGTAGGGAAAGGCTTCTTTTCTTTTTTTTTTTCTTTTTAAAAAAAAATGCAGTGGACTAACGAAGTTGGGAAATACAGGTAAGATTTTGGATACACATGACAAGATTTAGCAAAAGGTTTATGTCGCCTGAAACCCTTGCCAAATTCTATAAAGTACTATAAAGAAGAGCCACACAGAGATTTTCAAATGTATTTTTTTCTGCACAGGTAACAGAGCAAATTTTTGACAACCTCAGTTTTCGTGTATCAAAAAAGTCAACGAAACCCACACAGGTTGGTAAAAATCCAGCACATTTTGTCAGATGCTGCTAGCTAAAATTACATTGACCTGAAGGAAAGGAAACACTATGTAGTATCATTCTCTATTCAAAGCTTGTGTAACTAATGCTAAAGATAAATATCCATGGACAGGTGACTTTCTTCTCAAACCACAGAGTTTCTTTATCAAGCTTTTAGTCAGCTCCACTAAAGACAGCACTGAAGACCTTATTATAAGAGATGTAATATATATTTCCTTCTGTGTATTACCTCGAATAAACTCCATAAAATCTCAGAGCCTCTGGTCCCCTTTTCACAAAGCAGCGTAATAGTTACTTCATAAGCCAGGTTGGCAGAGGGCAGAGAACCTTGAATAGCAGATCAATACTACGTAAGTGCTCCCACTTGTCTAAATAACTCTAGAAACTTCTACAAAGATTATATCTGTTCCTAAAGCAATCAGAAAGCACTCTGTTATTGACTGGAATTAATTAATTGAAGCATGGCTGTGACATGAAAGCAATCAGAAGCATCCACAATGCAGAAAGATTGAATGAAACCGCCTCCATTGTGGCAACACAGAAATTAGGAAGAAATTCCAGCACAAAAATACTAAAGCTGCACAATCACTGGAACAAGCGATGAAAACACGCAAACACATGTCTAAACCCACTCTTTTTCAGAGGTGTCTACATTGTTTTTTTTAAAAGACTCAAGCTCATGCTATGATTTTGGGATAACATAATTACATTGGGACCCAAGTAATACCATACCACAGAAGTATCAAAGTTCCCTGGCCTTTAGGACAGTTTCTGAACAAAAAATCCCCCCCAAACCCTAAGAGTCCGGACCATTAAAAGTTTCAAGGGAAACTTCCTTCAACTCTGAGAGCGCTACAGATAGCCATTCCCAGTACCCTGAATCTGGAACCAAGAAACACAAAGACCATTACAACAATTTAGGTCTCTCTCATTCATTTTTGATGCTTTACATATATTTAATAAATTTGAGATTTTACTGAATTCTTTGATTTCTAGCCAATACCTTGGCAAAAATTCCTTTCAGTTAAGGGAAAACTGCTACAAATTCAGTGCAGAAGTAGGGAATTACTTATAACTGCACAAATTAGATCTCACAATTTTTGGAGAAGATACTGCCATCAGTAGCAGATAATACTGCATAATTTGAGGCTACCGTCACCTAAGCTACATTTGACAAGAAAGAAAATATACTCAGCATTTGCCTATAATGATTTTTTACTGCTGTGCAATAGTATCTAATGCCTTCCAGATGCCTTCAGGACAATTTGTTCATTTCACTCAGTAATCAAAAAGTGTTTTGACTAGTAAGTCCCTGTTTAGTTTTTTCTGTAATAATTTTTCTTAATGGGAGTATTTTCCAGATGTTGTGTTAGTCTAGTCCTCTGGGCCCACTGCCAGCTCCTGTGGAAAGTTTGCTGTCACAAGCTGTCACTGGCAGTTGTGTTTAACAAGCGAATGACTTAACCCTAGCGCAGTTACAAAGCAATATATAAGGCATGCGAAACATCCCTGAAGGCAGACATACTCTCTGCTAGGTAAGTGTAACACCTCTCTCTGCTCGGGGCATGCTGATCAACGTGCTCATCTTCAAAAGGAAAATGATGAACTGGAACAGAACAGTCAAACAAGTTTTCCTTTTGAAAGGATTCAAAATGGACATTTCCATTTGACATATTTAAACACTAATATTTCAACAATAGGCTATGGTTTATAAAATTATGTTGCTTAATAACTAATGTTTTGACAGTTTTTTTTTACATTTATACTTATCAGTATTATAACCTTAGAAACAGTAGTACTGAAGTGGATCTATGTTAAAAGGAGAAGGCTGTGACTAGTTTTCATGTAATAGAATTCTGCAAAAAATAACTTCTGTTATTTACTAATAGTGAATTTTCCTAGTCTTGCTACAAAATGTAACAGCTAATCGACGAATAACCAAGAGATGATTTATGGCATACTTCTAAATTAGCAATTTGCCCTTCAATAATTATAATATTAATTTTATGCTGTTATTGAACTAGTATTATGTCTAAAGATACACACTGCATTTTTTTTTTTTAAATTATGAACTGGTTAATTGAATTGCATGTAGTGATGTGAGATTATTTCTTTATAGGGATGATGTCGCACCTGAAAGTAATGATCATATGGAACATACTTTGCATGTCCCTGGTGATCCTTTCACTGTCCCTGATTCGAGAAGTGTCTTCTGAAGGTACTGTAACGGACCAAGCTGCAGGGAGGGTGTCGAGGATATCTGACAAATACTGAGAATGCTTCAAATGGATCTTCATAAAAATACTAAGTTCTAGAACTTTATTTTTATTCAAACAGGCATTATCATTTTTACCATCACTGAATATTTCCATAAATATATTTTGGTACAGCACGGTCCTCTTTTTTGGAAGAATAACATATAGCTATGAATACGATACAAAATCCGTATGAACATACTTCTTTTTCTGTAGACATATTCTACAGAACCTGTTGCCCCCAGACTAACATATTTAGCCCAACTGATTCGTAATATCACGATTCAAGGAAGAATCTAAAATGACAATATCCACACAATTATGTGTTTTAATGTTTTGGAAATATTTAAACATAATAGGCTCAGCGAAAGGAATGTCTATACCATGCTAAGTGCTTTGCCATTAAATGCACTATTATTACCACCACCGAGACCAGTTTTGGGAATTGTTTGTCTAATACTACAGATTTTTATTTACTCTCAAAGCTCTGTAATTGATTTCTAACTGAAGTAGCACTGTTATGAAGAAACAGAAGAACTTGCAGCCTGGCAAGTCCTGTGCTGTCACAGTTCTCAAGTAGCTATCAAGATACTGTAGTGATGGCACTGTGTAGTACTTGCTGGTAGAAAATAATGTGTTACTACTTGGTAGTAGAAGACATAGCCTTGTATATCCGAGCAGCTCCTCGGGGCACAGCAGATGCTGGATTTTAGCTGCAGGGCAGAGCAGTCTAACGCTGCACCCTCTGCAGCTGATGGGAGCCTTCCCGCTATTTTCAGCAAAAATCAAGGCTCTTCCCAACAGCAGCTAGAGCCATTTAGGCATTTTCCTTAGAATTAACTTTGTAACTTACAAGTCATAAACTTAAAACACATAAATAAATTAAATAGTCTTACTTTTTGGACTTATCTATATTTTCTTCCTAGAAGGGAAGAAGGGTGCAATACACTGGGCACATATCCATGAAGGAAGATGCCTAGCTTCACTTTTCCACTGCCCTATTAAGAGCCCATTAACTTCTCCGTTTATTCCCTAGTTCCGCTTCATTATTTGTAAAGAAGTGGTAACAAACATTATACCTAACTGCTGAAAAATCACAATATATACAATTATTTGTTACCCCATAGTCTTCCTTCATACACACATGCACGGAGTGTGTACTGTTGGAAATTGTCTTTGGTGTTGTGTTGCGTTACATGTTATTTCTTGTTATTTTCTTGTTGTTCCTCAGTGTTTCAGCTGATTATCTTAACTCTGTTTTAGCTCGCTGATTGTTCAGCTTCTTTGTTTGTATTTAGGGGCGCTTCACTTGCGGTCCTGCATGTTTCATTTCCAGAAGAAGCTGTTAGCACGTTCTGTTAGGAGACATTTCACCTAGGAGGGGGAATTGTTCCAGGGTGAATACCTGCTCTGGCAGTAGAAGGTAACAAACCGCTGCCGAGCTCGAACGCGTGCGGTTTGAAAGCAGACCTCCCAGTGTCTTGCTTACCACCTGTAGCCCGCACCATTTATTGTTATCTAGCATTTTCCAACACTACTGCAGTCTAGCTTTAAGTAAAGCCATTGTCAGATGAGCTTTTACGTTACTCTGCTAATAAGTGATCTCCTAATTAATAAACAGAAAGCACTTTACAGAAGATTGCAGAAATAGATCGCCACTGTTCCTAACCTCAGAGCTGATACCAAATTCCTCCCTGATCTCGGGGAAAAAGATAATGTAGAAGTCAGGCAGATTTTGAAAACTGCCGATAAAAAAGGCTCTAGGGACCTGTATTTATTCTGACAGTGGTCATCAGTTTGCAAGCTATCAGTTATTTCGTTATTATGTAGAAGATTACAAAAAGTAAAATGAGCTGTCAGGTACAGCCACGCGGGTGCACATTTATAACCATACGTCAGGTGAACCAAGGTGGAGAATAAGTGTGCAAAACAATATAGCACCCGGCTGATAATCTGCTTAAGATAAATCTGCATGGGCTAGTTTGGGTGCCAGAACTGGCGTGGTCCCATTGCTGAGCGAGTCCTCAGGGATTCACAAACCTTCAGGAGACACAGGATAAGCTAGTGTCTGACCAGAGTGCAGAGCTGCCAGCCCGCAGTCTGGCTCAGAGCAAGCCTCTGACCGCACGCCTTAGCAGGGGCCGTACCGGGCCCACAGCTCCTGCAACACCGACTGAAGAAATCGCATTCCACACAAAAAAGATAAATTTTACTACTTTGCTGTTCAGCGCTTGCTTAGGTACCACTTTGGTTTGGCAGTGTTTACACCAGTGTTGTGTGATTTTAGATGTATCAAGCTGTACAGGGAGATGTGGGGAAGGGTTTTCTAGAGAGCGTGACTGCCACTGTGATTTTAACTGTCAACACTACATGGAGTGCTGCCCTGACTTCAGGAAAGTCTGCACAGTGGGTAAGTTCCCCAACACAGCCAGCTCCTACCGGCAAGGCTTCCCCTCCCGTTTGCTCCAACTCCTTGCCATGCCTGTGTCTCCGACTGCTTACGTGTCTCTTCTGGGTCACTGCGTCCTTGTTCTGCTCTCATCCATGTACTGTTCTCCCCCTCTAAACCTCGGCGATAACCTCTCGCAACCCACTCAAAGGAAGCTGCGTACCCACAGCTTACCACCAAGAAAGGGATGCTGCTTCTCAGAAGAGCAGAGCTAGGCAAGAGCGGGGGGAAACAGTTCACCTACTGCTTGTTTTCTTGTCCTTAGTGCGTTTGTACCATATCTGTTTGTCTCTTATACAAAAAAATTGGTAACAGCAAATCCAGGGTTTTCCAGGAAGAAATCCTGGAGCATTCCAACTCAAATTTAAGAGGTGTGGAGGCTGTAGGGTCTAATCCAAAATCAGAAGGTGTCCTTCCCTGGATAGAAATTGACTCTGGATCAGAACCACGCCCAGAGTTTGATGGAAAAGATAGTTGGATTAGCATTATTTTGTAGGCTTTATTTATATGCAAAACTAAATACAGGTATTTCAAACTCTTTTACTGAGAGTCAAAAAATATTTTCTTATGAATCACCAACGTAAAAAATATCAGTGATTTAGATAACTGCAGTTTGTTACAGTACACTGCCGTTCTCGTAAGGTTACAGGTGTAAAATGAGACTTCTCAGATCCAGCAACCCAGGCCGAGTGTTGTTCAACACTCAGGCGCAGCGCTCCCCGAAATGCTACTTCTGCCGCTCTGACACGCACGCTGGAACCACTCGCACTGCAGTCCTCCCCATCCTGGTTTTGATTTGTGAGGGGACATTTTCACAACTGAAAGTACATACTGAGGCATTTTATTTATGTAGGCTATTTATTGTGGGCCAGACTCGAAAGTTATTCTGGCATCTACATAGCATTTAATAAAATTTTTAAGGCTGGAGGAAGTCTTGCCTGTTCTACCTCAAATCAATGAACGAAGCACTGTAGACACCATCCTTAAAGGATGCAGGCAGTCTGACTAAGGACTGCTGCCCAGTTAGCATGTGATTGATGCTGACTAAATTAGAGAAATGCCAGACATTGTTTATGAACAAAAACTGCCCTAATATCATCAAATATAAACAATTGTCACCTATGCACGTGGGATGAATCCACTGGCATCAGCAGACTCACTCCACATCTACACTTGTCAAAAGGTGTTCAGAATCTGCCTATATGGTAATCCTAATCCTGCCAGATAGTGATTTAACTGTGAAAGATGACTTTATGCCCTGTGTGCCACAAAGACAATTACTTCAATAGACACTTGCGAACAGAAAAGATACAGGACAAGAATAACAGATCCTATGGTAAATTCTGGAAATACCAAGTGATAGCTAATTTTTGGCTCAATTCCGTGAGATGCTAAGCATCCTCAAGAAACGTCCGCTCCAGGTCTAATGCAGTCACTTAAATGTAACAGTTAACTAAGGACCTGCTAAACACACTACNGAATGTTAAGAAACATTAGATAGCAATGTAATGTAAATGTTTAAGGTCAAATTTTGCCCTTGAAGAATACAGTAGGCATGTTCTGCTGAAGTCTGTAATAGCTGTGTACACACAGCTATTAGTGTCAAGAACAACTTAGTCATCATTTAATAGGAAACAGAAGTACTGTAGTGACTGAAGTTATCAGAAGTTAACCACTAATGAAACATTAAAAGCATGTGGTTATTAATCATGTCCAAACATGGCAGATACTCCTCCGGTACTAATAATTTAAGAACTGCATTAAATAGACTGGGGTAAAACTTCAAAAACAGTCATTTTGTGTAACTTCATTAACTCATTCACACAATGAAGTTGCAGTATTTGCCCGGGGACACCAGCTACACTTGCTCATGACCTGTTTAGGCAAATTATTTTTCAGAAATCCTCTGGCAGACGCACCACTGTTCATGAAAAATGATACACTGATGAACATCTTTTTGAAAACCCAGCCCAGAATTTGAATACCATTCTTCAGATAACTCCTATTGGATAAGGGAAATGGAAGCCTTCTTTGATGGGACCTATCTAAAGTGAACTCTGAGGTCACATTTTATCCCACTCTAAATTCTAAATGGTCTCAATACACAGCAGTGGTACAGCGCAGTTCTGGCTGCATGGCCTGATCCAAATCCCACAATTACACAAACAAGTTCTGGATGAGACCAGAATAGCCACCGGCTTTGATGAAGCTGTTCTTTGCATCAGCTTAAGCACCTGACTTCACTGTAGGAAGGTCCCACCGTGAAACGTGAGCTAGCCAAAAATATTTACCGTCTTGTTCTGCCTTCTGCAGCACTCTCCTGCAGAGGACGTTGCTTTGAAGTCTTTGAAAGAGGAAGAGAGTGTGACTGCGACGCGGAGTGTGAAAGATACGGCAAATGCTGCCCAGACTACGCGGAACACTGTAAAGAGGGTAAGAAAATTCTTTATCACTATATTTTTCCTAGATGTATTTAAATATAGATGTGTTGCCTTGTCATAAAACATTAACTGTGCAGGCTTTTTAGGACACAAGAAGTTAGCTAATGAGCAAAACCCAAAACAATAATAAAAAAAACCTAACTTCAAAAATAAATTGGCCATTTTCTAAAGCATGAACACATTATGGATGCATAAAGGTAGATTTACTGGAAACCATCATCACCAGGATAGGAATTGTGAGAGGAAAGTTTTACTTTGCATTAGCTTTTTTTGGCACTCACCATGCTCTAATTTACTATCAGAATCGCCACTCAGAATAATATCTGTAAGGCCAGATTTTGAATGTGCACTTCCACTCATGCTACTGAAGTTACATCAGTAACAGAATTCAAGAACAGAAGCTGGGGAGAAGCAATGACACATTGCAGTAAAAAGTCTAGTTCATCCTACAAAGAAAGTAGGAGTGAAGGAATGTCCAACTCCCTCAAACACCTCCTCTGTGCGCTGGCATAGTGCCCCTCGAGCCCGCAGCCCACTCGCCCTGGGTTACTGCGCTCACTGGCAGCACGCAGAGAGAGGAACCAGATCCTCCCCACCTCAAATCCAAAACGGGACGAGCAGCCCAACACAGAAACCCGTCCTCCCGGCCAAGAGGGAGGAGCGGCAGGATCAGCCTGGGCGGAAGCAGTTACACATTCGCACTACAGCAGAAGCAATTTAATGCACATTTAACCTTTAGGTTGCAAACTCAGTTCAGGGAAGCATTACCCTGACCTACAGTCACTTTTGTGTATTCTGTCCTTCCCTGCAGAACCCGATGGGTTTTTGTTAGGTGAGCACTAAGGCAATCTGGAGGAGCAGTTTCACCTTCACACAGCTTTAATGACACTAGCAATTAAATTCTAGTCTAGAAAAGACCAACGGAATAGGTTTCATTTCATCACGTCCTTAAACTTTCTGCCACTTACGGACATAAATTCATTTCTGTGAACACACTTAGCAAGCGTGGCTTGGCACCGGGTTCCTGCGTTCACAGACCAGACAACCTCCATGGCAGCCAATTTCCAAAGCGTGCAGTTTGACAAACAAGAGCAGCATTACGGATTATCATTTGGCTCACATTACCAACCACTCCCAGTCCCCAAGTGCTGGTGTATCGGCTTGGTTTTGCTACTCAGTTGTGTAGTAATTTATACTGAAATAGACCCTGTCTTCAGCATTTTTGACTGGATGTCTAAAACAGAAGAAATGTCTTAGAAGTGTCTTGCGGTGAATACGCTGCTGTTGAGGTTGCTTAACACCTCCCTCTTTCTGCTGGAGCTGAACACATGTGAACACTCACAAAGGGTAGTTAGTTCTTTCACTTGTTCTTCAGTTCAAATATAACGACAAGTTAACCAACCACTCCTATTCTTAGCGAGTTTCTTCTAGTATTTTAGTTACTTATCTTTGCTATTAATTTTTGTAAAAAAAACCCAACAAAATCCAACACAAAATTCCCCAAACCCCATCTTACCACTGTAGTCTGTATTTGAGTGTTTTTGCTGTAACTGAGAAACCTGTTAAACCTTTCAGAATAATGCAATAACTTAAGGCCATGCAGTGAACTTTCGTTTTGCTGTTTCTGCATCTTCTGAACACTGCGCTGTACAGTGGAGCTAAGTTTACAATGTGGATCTCTCCCATCCTCCAGAAGCCCTCTATCCCCAGAATAAACACACGCAGAGTTAAGGACTGGTTAAACATTGCTGACCCCCCCCCGTCCCCCCCCCGCGACTACTGACTCCTCAGAAAGATGGTTCAGCTCCCAAAGCGTTTTTATTCAACAATTACAATTTCTCTTTCTCATTAAAAGCTTCAGGATATAGTCCACCACCCAACCTTATTTGCTCTGAGTAGTAGCTTGCTATGGAAGTAAATCCTTTGACACCACGGTCATCACCTTACACAGAAGTACCACTCCTTTTGTTGAAGGCTGATTACCCACACCTATGGCAGTTACCAGCTCCCTTAGCTGGATCAGAAGGATCAGGTACCCTGAGCTCCATCATGCCTTTTTCACAATAACAAGATCCTTCTACAAGGCTACGTTAATGGGAAGACAAGGTCTCGCTTCCAATTGCACAATTTGACCCAACAATGAATTAAAAAATATTTTCTGCCTCTTACGGGATGCAAGTGAAATCCCATGCAATCTTCAAGATTTGGAGAATCTAACACAAACCTCCAGTTTCTCCTAGAACTCAGGCTCCTAGAAGGTAGCTTAATACTTAGACCTTGCATTGCTTCTCTGGTCCATACCTTCTTTGCAGTTTCTGTCTCTTTCAAGGAAACAATTGCTTTTAAAATGTCTCTCTGAAATGATCACACTATATGCAGAAATATCACCTCTGAAGAACTGCAATATAACTAAGCCTTCAGGGGATTATCAAAATAAATGCTTGGCTAACATGGTAGCTCTCACACATACACCACAGTGAGTTAGCCCCAAGACATCTGTGGTCAAAAAAATAAGCTGACAAAAAAAATTCGACAAATTTTCGGAATGTAGAGCTCCCCTCAGAATTCATCTTTTTCCCACCTCAAAATTCACATTAGCAAAGAACATCTCACCTTAAACTTCCAGGAAAAACATTTACCCCATCTGTACTGAAACACTTGGGGATCCAAAGAGTATTTTTCCTCCTTTTCCCCTGGATAACACTTTAAAGAATCCAACAGATAGGAGGAAACTCAGATTTATATGGAAGATGGTCACTGAAATTTTGTAATCACTTTGTTCTAACACAGCTGACACCAAGCACCTATAAAAAAACCACTCCGATTAACAGATAATTTTTGTTTTTTTCAGCACACAGAGAAAAGCTATCACCTAAGACTCCTCCAGCAAACAAACCGACATCCAAAAATGAGGAAAAGCAGCCAGAGGCAGTAACGCAGCCCCATGAAGTTACAGAAGGTAGGAAAGCATACGAATGAAACAGGATGGGTGTTACCTGAAGGAATATTAAAGACCATTTTCCTGCTCTGGAAATAGAAAGCTGATGCGAGACATTACCAGACAGTTACCAAGCTTGGAACCACTCGGTTTATAAACTAATTACCTCACCTAGACCTCAGGATACTGCCTTTGGAGATTTCACACAGATGTTGGAGTGTGGTGATGTCTCCTGCGTCTCTACTACTGGATTTTCACACACATCTTCTAAATCTGTTACACACCATTGTCAGCTTTGGACCAAGTCCACGGCTGGAGCAGGAAGGGTGTTGTGTTTTGGGACAGAGCAGAATTGGCAGGGCCAGGACAGGAAAGTCTCCTAGCAGGTTTCTCTAGCTGTAATCAAGTCAGGCCTCATGCACCTTCAGAAAACACATACCAATTATTTTTTTCTGAATGGAAAATATGTTGCTTTCCTGTGTTTTTTGATGTTCTGTTCCATCATTTTAAGTGATAACTTGGGAGATCAGTTTAAAAATGTTACTGAAGTAACAAGTACGAAACAAGACTAGAAGTCAAATTTGGCCAATATTTTAATCCTTTTATTTTTAATTTGGAGTACTTACCTTTCTCCTGTGGCAATTTCCTACCACAAAAATCAATACAGCCGGTCAAATGAAATAAAATTAAGGAAATTCAAGTAACCACGAACAGGATCGAACTCAGCTTATAGTATTTCGCATTGGGTGGGAGGAAAACCTGTTCTGTAACACTGCTCACACTGCACTGCTTCTACAATACTTTTACACAGATTATTTCTCACACTGCTGTATTACCAGCTCTTCCAGTCTACAGGGAGATACTGCATCAGTGCTGCTAACAGTCATCACGCCGTCACCATCAGCAACAGCTCAGATCTTTTTAGGTCTGTCCCCCAGCTGAACAACCTGGCCCCAAACCACATGATGCTGCGCTTGGTTTTTTCCAGGTTTTCAAGAAACAAATGCCAATTCGGTTGTAATGGTAGACAGCAACACAGCAAGAATCATAGAAAAAACCCTATGTGAAAACAGAACTAAATGGCAAAACACCACAGAGATAATACTTCGTGAGAGATTAAAATGCAGAAACACTGTTAGTTTTTGCCGAATATAGCTATGTGAAGTTGTGTCAGTGTAACTATATATACAAGTACAGAGAGTCTTAAAGCTGTAAATCACAAAGAGGAAAAACATGCAAGATACAAAGATATAGCAGGAGGTGCAGTCAGGTGTCTGTCCGTGGAAACTCTATTTTCCTCCTGTTTCCCTAGTCCTCTCCTTCAAGTCCAGGCAACCAGTGCAGTCCACGTTGAAAGCGAGCCCAGAGGAACCCATGGCAGAACAGAGTGAGCAGGGAAGCGTCCCATGAGCAGGGCTATATCTTACAGCGTGGTTCTCCTTCCCTGAAAAAGGATGGAAGCACCGGGCAGCCTTACCTACCAACACCAAAGTAACATCGTTTACGCTGCACTCAGAGCTGAGACAGGTTAGCCAAAAAGATTCCTTAAAACCTAGCTGGGCTGCTGCAAAGGAATTCACATTTAACGCAGTCCAGCTTAGTTCGGCTCTTCTAAATTGCTTATATTTTGACAGTTACCTAAGCCCATAAACTGGCGTTTATCAATTTCACTCAGGTTTCCACATATCCCTTTTTCTTTTTTTTGGCCAGTTTAAATAAATGTTTCAACCACTTCAAAGCTAACTGAGTGATACTTTACACAGAAAGTTTTTAGAGCAAAGACCGTAAGAACAGCTACTGCTACTCAAAAGGTAAGTAGCTATTGCTAATAGGTACAATAAATTAATATGCAATAGGTGCATGCAGTGCAATTCCAAAATCTTTATATGCATTTGTTCACACAGGTGCTGGCAACGGACTGGAAAACCAAGTAACCAGCCCTGCTCCAACTACAACACACCCTGATACAAGCACAACAATCAAAGCAACTACATCTGGGACAAAACCAAGTTCACCACCTCCTATAAGTACTACCACAAAAGCAACAACTACCAAGGAGACCACTACAGCTCAGAAAGATACTCCTGCAACAACAGAGGCACCGACAACCAAGGCTGACTCTCTCACCACCCCCAAACCTGAAGACATGACCCCAGAGGCACCAACGACCAAGGCTGACTCTCCCACCATCCCCAAACCTGAAGACACCACCCCTGAGGGCACAGAGGCACCGACAACCGAGGCTGACTCTCCCACCACCCCCAAACCTGAAGACATAACTCCAGAGGCCACAGAGGCACTGACGACCGAGGCCGAGTCTCCCACCACCCCCAAACCTGAAGACACAACTCCAGAGGCCACAGAGGCACCGACGACTGAGGCCAACTCTCCCACCACCCCCAAACCTGAAGACACAACCCCAGAGGCCACAGAGGCACCAACAACCAAGGCTGAATCTCCCACCACCGCCAAACCTGAAGACACCACCCCTGAGGCCACAGAGGCACTGACGACCGAGGCCGAGTCTCCTACCACTCCAAAACCAGAAGACACGACCCCTGAGGCCACAGAGGCACCAACGACCGAGGCCGACCCTCCCACCACCCTGAAATCAGAAGACACGACCCCTGACGCCACAAAGGCACTGACAACCGAGGCCGAGTCTCCCACCACCCCGAAGCCTGAAGATATGACCCCAGAGGCCACAGAGGCACCAACAACCAAGGCTGAATCTCCCACCACCCCCAAACCAGAAGACACCACCCCAGAGGCCACAGAGGCACCGACGACCGAAGCAGAGCCTCCCACCACCCCCAAACCTGAAGACACCACCCCTGAGGGCACAGAGGCACCAACGACCGAGGCCAAGTCTCCCACCACCCCCAAGCCTGAGGACACAACCCCAGAGGCCACAGAGGCACTGATGACCGAGGCCGAGTCTCCCACCACCCCGAAACCAGAAGACACGACCCCTGAGGCCACAGAGGCACCTACGACCGAGGCCGAGTCTCCCACCACCCCCAAACCAGAAGACACCACCCCAGAGGCCACAGAGGCACTGATGACCGAGGCCGAGTCTCCTACCACTCCGAAACCAGAAGACACGACCCCTGAGGCCACAAAGGCACTGACAACCGAGGCCGAGTCTCCTACCACTCCGAAACCAGAAGACACGACCCCTGAGGCCACAGAGGCACCGACAACCGAGGCCGACCCTCCCACCACCCTGAAATCAGAAGACACGACCCCTGAGGCCACAAAGGCACTGACAACCGAGGCCGAGTCTCCCACCACCCCGAAGCCTGAAGATACGACCCCTGAGGCCACAGAGGCACCGACGACCGAGGCCGAGTCTCCCACCACCCCGAAGCCTGAAGATACGAACCCAGAGGCCACAGAGGCACCGACGACCGAGGCCGAGTCTCCCACCACCCCCAAACCTGAAGACACGACCCCTGAGGCACCGACGACCAAGGCCGACTCTCCCACCAGCCCGAAGCCTGAAGACACGACCCCGGAGGCACCGACGACGAAGGCTGAGTCTCCCACCACCCCCAAACCAGAAGACACGACCCCTGAGGCACTGACGACCAAGGCTGAGTCTCCCACCACCCCTAAACCAGAAGACACCACCCCGGAGGCAGCGACGACCAAGGCCGACTCTCCCACCACCCCCAAACCTGAAGACACCACCCCAGAGGCCACAGAGGCACCGACCACCCCAGAGGCACCAACGACCAAGGCTGAGTCTCCCACCACCCCCAAACCTGAAGACACAACCCCGGAGGCACCAACAACCAAGGCTGAGTCTCCCACCACCCTCAAAGCTGTAGACACAACCCCGGAGGCACCAACGACCAAGGCTGAGTCTCCCACCACCCCCAAACCTGAAGACACAACCCCGGAGGCACCGACCTCCAAAGTAGACTCCTCCACCACTCCTAAGGTCAAGGGGACTACCTCTGCAGCCACTGAGGCCGACACAAGTGCTCTGAAGAAAACACCACCTATTCAAGTGACAACTACTGTCCCTGTATTAGTAACAACTGCTAAAAAAGCCACAACCACTCCAAGGAAGGAGGCGGTCACAACAACTAGCAAGCAAACACTCATACCTGATGCAGGGATAATGGTTTCAGAAACAACAACAGAGAAGAAAATTACAACTCCTGCACCCAAATTAGCAACTACCACAACTGGAAAAGACACGACTACAGCAGTACAGAGGATAGTGGTGACTGCAGCTAAGGCTACTGAGGTTGTATCAATAACTGACAAAAAAGACAAGACAACAGCTAAAACTGTTACTACTCCTACAACCAAAGAGCCCACAAGTAAAATACAAACAACTACGGTGAACAAAGAGATAACAACACCCAAGAAAGACAAAACTACTGTGCTTAAAGACATTATCACCACAAGTAGGAAAGACACGACTACTGTAACTCCGGTGGTAACAGCTGAAGGGAAGGACGATACTCCGAATACAACTCCTACAGCCAAGCAAGCTGTCGCTACAGCGGCTGAGTCGGAAGCAACTACTGCGGACAAAAAGACTGCCACAACAGCTGCAGAAAAAGAACCAGCCCTAGCTAAACAAGACAAGACTCCCATACCAAAGGAGACTTCAACTGCCAAAAAAGAGGAAAGCCCTGTGGGAACAGCGACTGTAACAAGCACAGCTACAACTCCCATGCCCAAGACCACTGTGTTGACAACTGCCAAAACACGTTCAACTCCTAAACCCAGGGAGATTGAGACAACAAGTAAAAGAGACACAACCCTGGGAACCAGGCAGACTGTGACAACAGTAGCTAAAGAAAGCACAAGTGCTGCCTGTGTTGTTGTAGAGACAACAACAGCTAGTAAAAAAGAGGTAATGACCATCAAAGACACCAGCCTCACACCTGAAAAAGAAATGCAGGATGCCACTGAAAAGGCCCCTGGTACTGAGAAAGGAGAGGCAACTGCAGTTACCAAAGAGACCACCACAAGAGATAAAAAAGACACAATAGAAGAAATGATTATTGTTTCTAAAGGGACATCCAAGCCGGCCATACATTTCCAGGAGGTTACTGACACGAGAGATGAGCCTCATCCAGCTGACCCCAAAACTCTGCCCGCAAAAGAAGAGCCCGAGATCAACAACAAACCTTTCGTACAGACTGCGGACGTGGGGATTTTAACTGGAGAAACACAAGGTAATTGCACTCCCGGGGGTACAAAAGCACGAATAACTCCAACAGAGAGCACAACAACACACGTGAGTAAAGGACATGCCATACCTTTCCACGCGGTGCCAGGAGAACGCAGCGCTCCTGTCCCCGGAGTCAAGCGTGACCACGGTGCTACAGCTGCCGGCATCCCACATGCTGGGACCTCCGTCTTCAGCTGTGGCGTAAACGGAAGTCTCCACCTAGCCGACAGCATCACCTGGGTTCAGTAATTAGTTTCAGTAATTGGTCTTGTTGAAAAACGTGTGCTGTAAGTACTGTAGAAGGTGCAAACAGGAAAAAGTCCAGGAAAAAGAAGGTAAACTTCTAAGTCTCATGGAAACATCGCTAGGGAGTCAGGGTGAATATCCGCCGTCACTCGCGGTACCTAACCTGGCAGTCTGTAGTCACACGCACAAAATGTCACCTCAGACAGAGAAATCTCCTCCTTGTATTCTCTTTCCTCTGTGCTTTTTGCCACAATGTTTTTCATGTTCTCACCACTTCTTTTAACCAGACACAGCCTGCAGGTTCTTGGGGGTTTTTTTCAATCCTATATTGAGAGATATTTTGCAGAGGAAAAAAGAAGTTTTTTAGATGGAAAATACTTGGGATTTTTGTCCAAAACGGATTGATCCTTCATATTTAATAGAAAGTAAATGCAAATGCTTTTTTAAGAGGCAGGTGAGAGGGAAGGGAACCCACTAGAGCAGGCTGGAGAAACCTCAAGTCAACATCCCGGAGCACGCACAAACCGCACGCGGGACATCGCACACGATGCGTTTCTGGGCCCGTTTCTGAGTCACAGCCCCTTGGGTAGGCACCAAGCAAAGCCACCAGCCCTGCCTACAGCAGGCCTCGCGCTCCCAGCACCCAAACCTGCCAAGGACGCGTCTCGAGGGAGCGGCTCAACCCTCCCACGTGCCGAGCGGCGGGCAGAGGCCCGAGGCACCGCGCGGCCGCCATCGCCCGACACCTGAGAGCCGCTGGTGGGGTCTGGGGAGCGATGGCGGGTTTCGGTCAATGTCCACTAAACAAACCCAAGGCACCCTGTCTTGCAGCGAGGAAGGACGAGAAGGACCTGTGCAACGGGAAGCCGGCCAACGGCATGGTGGCCCTGCCAAACGGCACCCTCGCCATCTTCCGAGGTAGGCAGGCTGGCTACGGCCATCCTCCTCTTCCTCCTCCTCCTCCTCCTCGCCAGCCCCGGCCTGGCCGCTGCCGCCGCAGCGCTCCGAGCCCGCCCGGCGCGGCCCCCCCCTCGCCTCGCCTCACCTCAGCCATAACGCCGGGGCAGGAGCCACCTTCCTTCCCCCCTCAGCCGCCTTCCCCCGGCTCCTCACCGCCTCTCCCCCGCCGCGCAGGTCACTACTACTGGCTGCTGAACGGCAGAAGCCCGCCGACCACCAGCCCCCGCCGGATCCGCGACGGCTGGGGCATCCCGTCCCCCATCGACGCCGTCTTCTCCAGGTGCAACTGCGACGGCAAGACCTTCTTCGTCAAGGTGGGGAGCGCAGGGCGCGGCACGGGGCGCGCTGGTGGCCCCGGGTTCGAGTCCCCGCCCCGCCGCGCCAGCCCTCAGGGGAGGCGCGGGGCCATCCCCGCAGAGCTGCCCGCCGCGGGGTGCCAGTGTGCGAGCCACGCGTCTGAACCCCCCCGATCCTCCAGACGGGGGTGTTCCGCCCTGGCCCGGGCTGGCTGCTGCCCCCCTTCCCCTCCCGAGGGCGGGTGGCGAGGAACGCAGGCCATGCCGTCATTTCCCAATTAATCACTCGGCCCTGGAATCCAAGCAGCTCCTGCTCGCCGTGAAAACCTGAGAGGTTTAGAAAGCAAACCGCTCTGCTCTGCACAGTCCATTTCCGAGACGCACTATCCCTACTCTACTGCTAAAGGCCGGCAGAAGGTGTTTTGTAACGTTGTAGTGTTGATTTCCCTGTCTTTAACAGATGGAGGAGGAGCGGTTCCGTCAGTTTTACAACGCAGTTATCAAAACGCTGGCGTTACGATTGTTTTCCGTGTTGAAGCTCAGTTACTGAGAATGAATTTCCCCTAAAGCTCCCTTTCTCCTTCAATCACTAGGGGCCCCTGTACTGGCGTTTCACGAACGGAGTGATGGATAAAGGCTATCCCAAACCTCTCGCCAACGGATTTGCGGGGCCGAGTGGGAAAATAGTGGCAACCCTCCCCGTGGCAAGATACAACGCCAGACCAGAATCGGTTTATTTTATCAAAAAAGGTACGTCTTCATATTTCAGAAGCGCACCGATGATCAGAAGGTGCTTAAATTGGCTTAGTCAGGAATAAAACACCGCTTCTCTTGACTGAGAGACATATTTCTTTCCAGAACAGAAACACAAGTGACTGCTCAGAGTATGCTAGGTGGTCAAAAAAGAGCCTGAAGCTTTAAAAATTTGTACGAGGACTTACAGATCTTTAAATGCATTTGGAAACAGACAGGACCATAAGGGACAGAATCCAGCACTGTAGCAGACAAACATTTAAAACAAGCTTTATCTGGTGATAAAACTATTTTAGTCTCAAGTGAATTAGAGAAGGCTTTAGTCTTGCTAGTTCATAACTATGTATGGAAATCGCCCTCCCTATTTCTTATTTAGTATTTTAAATTAATGTAATTTCCTTCTATGAATGATGTACTGCCAACATAAAAATTGTTACCTGAATTTAAAAAGCAGAGCTAAATGAAATGCAAGTCCTTTACTGGACTCCTGAAATGCTGCCTCACCCTCTCCGTCATAAATAGGAACGATGGCAGCAAGAGCAGTTCCCCTGGCATTGCACTGACCTCCTGCAGGCTCGTTGCAGTTCCTGTAGTATCACCACATCTAGAAGCATGTGTTGGATTTAGAAAGCGCGGCTTATTTAATCTCAAAATGTAGGAATGGATATAAAGGGCTGCAGGCTGCCACAGCTGTAGAGGTATTAAAATCATGTTACTGATTTCCTGCACGTGATACAGACCTCGATGACTTTTTCCCATCTGATCCAGCCAGTGGTTTGGTGGCGTTTTGGGCTGTGGGGTTTGTTTGTTTGTTTTTTTAAACCAAATGAAACACACGTCTGTTTCAGATGGCAACATGCAACAGTACGTGTACAGACAAGAGCCAGCCAAGAAGTGTCCACGAAGGACGCGGGTCACCATCAGATACCCAGCCTACGTCCCAAGGCTTGTCATAAGGAGACGCTTTCAACGCGCAGTGAGAATGCCAACCATCGTTCAGACTGTCAGAATCAACCCATATGCATCTGGTAACTTACGTTTATTGAGTTTCTGTTACACAACCACTTTAAACTTTGCAGTTTCTGAAACACAACATTCTGTTTGATCTTTTTTAAATATAGTACCTTTAAAATTCTTTACCCCAATAGCTCTCGCTTGCCGTAGACTACATAAGCAAATGACCGCTTAGACACACCGCAACACCTCCTCACTTTTCTTTTGCCTGCAGGAGTTTTGCGTAAGGAAATCAAAATGACGGCCTACTGGAGAGGGCTCCCGAAAGTTGTTCATTACACTCTGTCACTGCCCAACTACAACAAGCCAGACGGCTATGATTACTACGCCTTCTCTTACAGTAAGTTGAAGCTCATGCAAGTCGCTGTGTATCTCACAAGACATGGGGATGGGCAGGAAAGAAGCCCATGTATCTCATGTATCGCTCAGCTTTCCAAAGCATGAGGTTACGGAGACTAATTTTAAGCACTACTAAAAAGTCCTGAGAATTAAAATGTTGCCTGTCATCAAGAGATGTTTCTATTAACAAAACCAAACAGGGCAACTAGCAGCAACGAGGTACAATGATTCACACCAGCCAGCTGCAGAACACGCTGCTGTAAGAGTTCAGGCTGATAAAGTGACAAAAAGCCTGACGCTTAAATGCAAGATTTGGATTAATGATAGAATGAAATCCTTTGACCACTACACATCAGTAGTTTTTTCACTGGCTTCCATGGAACTGTGTTTCTGACAACACAAAAAAGGGAGGGGCATGAACTATCTTGCTTCACAAGAAAGAAATATTTATGATTCCAGATCAGGTAGATCCTTTCCCTCTAGCCAGCATCACGTAAAAGCATTCCTCAGAATTTGCTGGATTACTCAGCAAAAAACCTCTAAGAACTAGCCGTACCCGTAATTCCTAACCTTAACACAGGCCAGTTCACGCTCGGGGACCAGAGAGCTCCCACTTCGGTAGTCAGTGCAGGCTGGTTTTGTTCCTAGTTTGTTTGATTTCCATATTCTTAAGACTATTTCTGTGTTCTAGCAATATACAAGTATTCTTCCCTCTGCCTGTTCTTGGGACACATTTAATTATATGAGTCCTGTAAAACTTAGCTAAACACAAAAAAGGACATGTAAAATATAAAGCTGGGGACAAAAATTCATGGTTGTAGCCTCTCAACTCCATACGCATATGTGGAATGAAAAACCTGTTATTCATGCCTAAATGCAATTAAAAGGAAGGCTTTAACTTCAAGATTCCTTCTGTGTTCTAACTGTAGTTTCTGGGATTTAATTCTGACATATCTTCCTTTCAGACCGGTACTACAGTTTGGATGTTGGCAAAAGAATAGCAAGACCTGTTACCGCTCTCACAGGAAAGACCGTGTCCAAAGACTGGTACAACTGTCCTAGCAAGTGATGCAGAGCACAGGATTTTAAAAAAAGATGCCACCTGAATGTTGACATTTTGTCTAATTTTATTAATAAAGACATTGAAATGTGTGCACACAGATCTAAGTATAAAATGCTGCTTTAAGCTCTGGCTTCCTTACACTAAAGCAACCACAGGCAAACTGGCACTCTTGTATAGACAGCTGGAATCACTTTACAGATGATTTAACTGATATTGCCTCTGTTCAGGCCTCTGCCTCCCATTGCATGAGTTACACCTGTGTTAGGAAAGAAAACAAATGCATTAATAGAAACCCTTTGCACCCTTTTTATCAACCCTTGGTATGTGTGGTACTTTATCCTCCCGTAAGGAATCGCTGCTGCGGTGGAGCCGTAAAATTCAAGCTCCGCCTTCCTCCCCTAGAGCCTGGTGCTACGGACACTTTCTACTGCTGCCCTGTGCAGAGTTTTGTTGACTTGTGATCTTGGCTCAGGCCCTCTGCTGAAAGGACAAGTACAGTGTTCTTACAGTATCTGAAATCAGTTAGCCCCTCCCTTTTGTTATTAAAGACATGGTCACAGACAAAAAAGAAAATCTATCCCAGCTCGACCTCCTCACCCTTTTTTTTCCCTTTACAATCCCAGATACCTATATTTCAATGCTTCTCTCATATCTTTCTACAATGTGAAAATAATGCCAAACCAAATATAAATCATCTAAGGATTTTTCTTTATACAGAAGTTGCAAACAATAATTTATTGTCATGGTTTAACTCTACGCTGCATTACAAAAATCTGTAATGCTTCCATAAACACTTGTTTTTTTTAAATAGGTGTACGACATAGTGAGATAGTAACTGGAATCCCTAACTACCAAATGGGAAACTGATACGCAGTGTTAAAAACAAAGATTTCTAAACTTAGGTCCTAACAGCATTTTTTAAAACCTTCTTTTAAAAATTTGCGGAGTTTAAGATCTACTGCACTTTACTTTCTTTCCATTGGTAAGAGTCAAGTGCCACGTAAGCAGAAAGTTTGCCTAGCTAAAAAACGCTGACTAACGCACTAAAACAAAAGTACAGAGCTCTTAGGGTAACATACTGAAAGCTAGGGCAGGGATGCTGTGTTATTTAATGTCTTGCTAGCAAACACTGGCTTACAAAGTAGTATTCATGTACGGTCCCCAAAGGAAGGAAGCACTAAACCCATGCTTTTATTAAAAAGTCTGCATCTGAGCAACTGCGAGCGCTTACCCCTCTGTCTGTTGAACTGACGACCACGAACGCCAGTTCGTAATGTCGGTGGCTGAAGTCTGACACGTCGAAATGGCTTAGGCTGGTTACTGCTTGTGTCTGTGCGGAAGGGGAAATGCAAGAAAGAACGTCTGTGTCTGGTACAGTTTCTCACTGTTTAATGTTTACACGATTCGATACGCATTATGCTCTTGAATTTACTTTAAAATTATGAAGGTGCATCCTTATTTCACTGACATCTTCTCTGATATAAATAAAACCCTCAAAACAAGTAAGTTTGGGAGTCCTTTCATCACCTATGCTAAGTGGTAAACTGGTAACTGAATAGTGATTTACCTGTTCTTTGATGATTTAATAGAATAAAAAACTATTTTTAGATCTGGCCTCAAACATAACGGGTCAATCACCAAAGTATCAACAACTTTTATGCCCTGAAGCATTATTCTTACTATGGCCTACTCTAATTACTCCAAGTAAAAATTGTTTGCCATTAAGAGTACAGGCATCAAAACGTGACCTTGCTCTAAGAGTTCTATGTGATTTTGTGTATCCTGGCTCTCAGCAGCGCATGACGCTGGCCTAAAAGGTTCCCACACTTGATGAAACGGTAGGAAACAACTGTTTCCAGCAATTAACCCATACCTGCAGATGAACTAGAAGGAGGATCTTGACTAGTTGAAGGAAGATCTGATTCATCAGATGCTTGAACAGATTCCTCTTCTTGCTGGCTGTCAATTTCTAGGCCTGCTTCTGAAGTAATGCTAGAAGAGGAGGAGGGGGAGGAAAAACACGTAAGTGTATTTACATAGTGTCAAAAAACTCAGGGACAAAAGCATCATCTTGGAGCAGATTTATGATGCAAACAATAAAAATCAATGTAAAAGATAACATAAAACAATAACCTACCCTCCTTTAGATTTGTAATGTGTTCGATCATAATACAAAATAGAGCAATTATTATAAATACTAAAAATTGCACTTGCAAAGTAGAAGACAAAATCACTTGTCTATTAAATTCCCAAGAACTGCTTACTTCCCTCCCTCCTGCGACATCTTACGTACTCGCACTGCCTTAACTCCATGACTTCATTATACATGCTTGCTTGTAACGAGGAGTGCTTTTCATTGTTAACAAACGGGAGTGCTTTAGCCTTTATTCTACAAACCCCAGTCCTTCAAACTGCTGCCTTTACCATCAGTATTTGACTACTGCCATTCTTAAAAAAAATACAGACCTTTTTTTTTTTGGTGACTTTGATATTAGCTATGTTGAATCAGAGGGAGAAAATCAGAAGAAAACCTGTGGTTTAGACAAACAGGTCAGATTTATTAATTTTGTGAAAAAGTACAATCCTGTTTGAGCTGTCCTTCCTACCAGAATAGGTTAAATTGAAAGTGAATCACAGGCACACTTGGATGAAAACAAATGATTAAAACTAACATGACATCAAGCCTTAGTGAACCAAACAAGTCATA
>Ga0065711_1033407_pt1 | contig 25560 bp, 15 predicted proteins | sample Hoacrofraction12_FD_59098 | JGI IMG/M metagenome (GOLD analysis project Ga0065711, IMG submission 59098) | Hoatzin crop microbial communities from Cojedes, Venezuela - Epithelial fraction 12 v2 (version 2) | ecosystem: Host-associated > Birds > Digestive system > Esophagus > Crop | place...
CCTCCAACTAGACTCAGCGCCGCTGATGACAACCCTCTGAGTTCTGCCATTCAGCCAGTTCTCTATCCACTTCACTGACCACTCATCCAGCCCACACTTCCTCAGCTTCCCCAGGAGGAAAAAGTTTAAAGTAGAATAAACCTGTAAATAGTGTAAGAAGATTGATCTTCTAACTAACAAAAACCATTTATTTGGCCCAGTAGTGTAGAAAATAACAAGCTGCATGGGATAAAGGATACAAGCTGCTTCTTTGTTTTCATGTTGGAAATTCTGTTGCCAAGCTATACCTTTAACTTAACCCATAGACTTAAATTTCCTCTCATTGACTTCAGTAGAAATTATATCTGTAAATTCAAAGGGATGCATATGGTGTGAAATAGATCAAATATAAATATTAATACTCAGAAAAAAAATTAAGTAGTGTAGTCAGTTGTTGGGTATGCTAAAGAAGTCACAACAGCATTAGATCAGATCCCTCCTCTCTGAAATTTTCTGAGGCATGTAACTTTATTCTTGGATTTCATGCGAAACACGTAGATTGACAGAATTCTAAATGCCAAGGTAACATTATAATCTGTGTCTGAATAGGCAGACAGATGCCTGCACATGTGCACACACAATAATAGTATATGAACAATATACAGTGTAGGGTGAAGAAGTTTGGCAGATTCTTTAAACACCAAGAATTTTCCCACCAGGGAATCAGTTACTACTAACTGAATAATGTGCTTGGCATTGTATTCCTTGAAAGTTACAATAAAAGCCAGAACGAAGGGGGCAATACAGTTATAACCAAAACCCCCCATATTTAAAGTTGTATTGTTTTTAAATAACTCATGTTAAGAAAATATAAGCCCGTAACACTTTCAATATTCACTACAATACTACTTATACTATCCAAGCAGACAAGACCCTGATCAAAGCTGTCTCATCTGTTTCTCTTACATCTACAACTTTCTATATGATTTTTCCTTATCAATGGATTACATTCACCTTCCCTAAAAATTAGCTATTCTTGGGTTTGAACGAGGGATACAAAGAAAATCAGGAGACAGTTTCCTGTATTCTGTTGAATTGCCTGTGCATTTATGTACAGAGTATTGATTGCTGAGTTTGAGGCAACTGAGAATTTTAGGATGAGGAAAGAAAATTGTATGAATCTAAAAAAGGCAGGGATTTCTATTAGCCAAATGAAGGAGAACAGTACTAGCAAACAGTGGATTTTTCAGGTCTAGGACAAAAAAACCCAGCCAAACAACAAAAAACCTCCATTGGTATTTAAAGTATACTATTAAACTGGAAAGATATAAAGCAAATGTTAAGGACTGCTGCTGCTCATTGTTTCATTTTCCCACCAGCAACAAATTTATTTTTCCAAAAGCAGTCTCAGAAATATTAAGGAATAATTATCTTTGACTACATGGCCTAAAAAAAACCTACAACTTGCCCCCCCCCAAAAAAACTCCACAAAAAAACTAAACCCAGAATTGACTGAAAAAACTAGAAATGTAGCACCTGTATTATTCTGAGGATTACACTGTGAAAATCAAACAAATATTTACTCTGAAATGATCCAAGCAATTCATTTCCTAAACCTGCATCTCTATTCATTTCCCATCCCATTTCACCTAGAAACACAAAATAGAAGCAGAGAGATCTGATTTTCATTCATAGTAAGTCCCTTCTCATGATGTCTGATAAGTAGCCTAAGAGAGAGGGGTAATTATATTTTGGCTTATTTTAAGATTCTTGTACCAGCTAGATCAGCCAATGGTGTTTAAGAATTTTTTTCTCCCTGCTTGCTTGCTGTTTGATGGAGTTGTAAATCACCTGAAATACTCATTTGGGACAGTAAAATGTTTCCTCTACCTAACTTTATCTAGCTCCTTTGCAGAACAGTTTAACGTTCTTTTAAATTCAGAGAGAGACAATTTGCATCACAGCCACATGTTCAGTTACAGCAAAAGCCATGGATAATGTCATAAAACTAGTACAATTGTTTTCTAGGGATAGTTAGTTAATATTGAATTATGTGCTTTCTGGAAGTTTATGAATTCCAAATTTATTGTTTTCCTTTTATTAGATGCTATCCAGAGAAACATTTTGTCCTGAAAATAGTTCTTATTTTACAGACAGACATAAGAAATAAGTGATAAGGAGCAATCTGCTTCAGCTTTTAGAGTACAAAAGATTGAGGGAGAGATACTTCTAACACATACCAGAAACTGATTAAATGAAGGTAGGGTCAAACCTCCAAATGTGAATCTAATTTGAGATCCTACAAGAAGCACTGAGATTTTCCATGCATATATTTCAGGAAAGCTTACTATATGTGTGGTCTACTTCTTATAAATAAAGCATACTTGCTAGTAAATGCTGTATTTAAACACTCAATACTTTAGATACTAAAATCTAGGTTCTAGAAATGCAAGGGATATATTAAAATACAGAAGAACAGAACTCACCTCTCTGCTAGAAATAGCATATCAAGGCACTTTATGCTGATTAGTAACTGCTAAAGAGACTAGTCAAGGTTAAACTGCTTTGACTAGTGGAATGTAGAAGTCCAGCAAATTAGATATCTAAAAATAAAGACACCATACCCAGTTTCTAAAAACACAAGCCTAAAACAAAGTCTCATTAGCATACCTGGAACAACAGAGGTTTCCCAAGAAAACACTATTCATAGCTGTAGTCAGCAGAGCCAAGGAGGGGCCCAACCCTCCTTTGATATGGCTAAATAAGCCTGGAGAGAAAAAGTTCCCCATCTGGCAACAATCTGCTGGATTTCCATCCTACCTCACCTGTGGGCAAGGGGACGCCCATTGATTAGTTTCAGTCACACAGATAGACGCTGGCCAGCTTGTTTGCTTTGGAAGGAGACAGCAGTTCTATTCCCATGTGGCTTTGCAGAAAAGTTAACCTGAGCGTGTTAGCAGAAGTGCAACTTTATCAGGCTGACTACAGTCCTCAACCAAAGGACAGCCACTTTAGAGCTCTTGCTAACGTGGCAAAGAACTCCACCTGACCTAACAGCCATATAACTAATGCTACACTTGTAGTGATTATGGCATACAGATTATCAAATAGACATAGTTAAAATAATAGATGTTAAAACAAAAAATACTGATCAATGTAAAGGAATTGTTCTCTTCTAAACACCAAACTGAAGCTTTTAGTCAGCACTTCCATTTGGTTTTGCTTCAAAATGGGCTGAAAGATATATTATGAAATATTTACATTTTGCATAAAGCTCATCTTTAATCAGCTTTGAGCTGAACACTTGCAACCCCAACTGCCTTCAGCAAGAGCTGGGATTGCCAACACATCTGAAAGTCATTTTGGGAGCATAAAAGAAAACAAAAATAGAACTGTAGCTTGATAGGTTAGAGAGTTCATTTTGCGGTCCGCAGCAGTGGTAGAGCTGATGTAATCCCATAGGTTGTAATTCCCCGGCACCCCTGCCCCGCAGCAGCACGCCGAGCCACATGGCCAGCCTCCAGCCAGCTGCCTGGCCACAGCTCTGGGGTGCAAGCAGGCACACCTCCATGCTACAGGATTTAAAATTCATGAAAACCTTTTTTTTTCCTGTGTGTGGCAGCTGTGGAAATGCCAGCACCACTGAGAAGCCAGCCGGCAGCATATAGAAGTTAACTGTGCGAAACCTCTCAGTGTTTGGTTTGATCAAAAGGGCAAAGTGTAAACACCTTCTCTAAAAGAGTACAATTGCTTGGTTTCTCCTTCTGTGCCCCTTATGAGACAAGATTTTTTTTTTTAAAAGATTGCTTTTACTGCCATAAAACAATAAAGCAGAACCGGACACATTTTGAATACAGCGTGGAACAAATACATACTAGCCCAATATGAAGAAAGAGGAATACTTTTCACTGATGACGCAGAACAGAGTGCAACATCTATGTGACATCTGCTGGTTTGACTCAGAGCAGAGCCGGAGGTCTGTTGAGGGCTGAGAGTCAGACACAGGGACACGCAGTCAGCCAGCCCTGCAGTGGGATTTCCCCTTTTGCACCATGCCAGGGACACTGAGTTATGACTCTCACATGCATAGCAAGGGTATACCACAAATAAAAAAAAAAAATTACAGCTAGTAAAACGTTCCTAATGCGGTACAGGTTTGTATAGCACTTGCTTAAGCAATCCGAGGGTGTAATTAACTCTTCTACTGAAACAAACCTGACTTGAGCCTGTTGAGCTCTGTCCCAGAAAAGATGGATTGGGCTGATCAGCTCAAGAGCTGAAGGAAATCAAGGGGGTTGGCAATGGACCAAATGGAAGGGGAAAGGTCCTTAGGTTATTGTTTTATTTAGGGAAAACATTTTGGGTTTTTTCCTCTGTGCGTTTTCTTCCCTCACATAGACACTAAAGAATGAATGTAACTTGATGGAAGTTTCTGAGCAAATACATCTGGAGTATAAACACTTCGATTGCTGGTGGTGCACATGCATATAGCACGGATTCTCTCTGCACCACTGTGCTGGGTAGAGACCACGGTACTGACAGATCTCTCTTTTATAGGAAGGATTTGTAGAGCTCTCTGAAAAAATAAAGAAATATAAGTTAAGAGTGACTTCAAAGGAAAACTTAATGAAAAAGAATTATTGGTGTTCAGCATAGCCAGAGTCAATAAAACAGAATGATGTAATTTAAACTGCAATGTTTTTTATTCTGCCAGAGTCAGAGCAGCCTAGATACTTTCTACACTTGTCTCTAAGTGCATGACTTCTTTCAAAAACATACCCTAACATCTTTTTCGTTGGGTCATCTTCTTGTTTTCTACAGTTTTTCAAACACAAATTTCCTTTGTATATGAGAAATTGAGTGTCAGATAAGAATAAAATAACATTTAATAATGAAAGATCTAATCCAATCTGGCATTTTTATATAGACCTGAAGACTAAAGGTCTACATTTACCAGATTTATAAATTGTGTCTTCTTCTTACTAGGTCTCCATAGAAACACATGTAGAAATTTTTTGTCTAACAGTAAGCCAGGGATTTAAACTATGGAGTCTGAATATTGCTATTCTGCAAAGAATCCATCTTAGTGAAAACAGTTATAATTCTATGGAATAATGAATTAGTATTCCTTGAGAAATAGGCTTCAGGGGACAGTTCAGAAATTAAAAAAAAGGTGATAATGAACTCAAGGGATGTCAATAGCGTCATTCCCAAACTACATAATTCTCTTATTACATTAGATGTAGGATGCACTTGTAATCACATGAATACAGGTGAAAGACTAAATCAAGTTGAGAGGGGAATCAAATTAGGTTGTGGTTCTGTAGCACACAGAAAATTCCAAGCAACTACTTAACATTACTGTCCATCTTATTAAAAAAAAAATATGTAGCAGGTGACTACTGAAGTGGTAGTTGAAAAATATGTCTCTGAACAATGTTCCAAAGTAGAGGAAAGCTGGGCAAGGACCAAAGATTTATGTTTGGTGTAAAGACATTGAAATTACCACTGAAATGTCTTGAACCGGTTTCTTGAATCAGGGAGTGCCTTACTTAAGGACTGCTGAACTGGGACTGCATCACCAAATACCGCAAAGGACTTTGGTCCTTCACACAGCACCTAGACAGATTCTAGTCCTAAATCTGAAATGTCAAAACATGCTCCCCAAGTCCTCATAACCATGGAGGTCTCTAAACAGAATAGGCATCTCGAATTACCCGGAGGAGTGTCCATGTGCTTGCAGTTCTGCATTTGCTGCATGGCCAGGGAATGGCGTGCCCATTTCTGACTCAGTCCCACTGGATCCACAAACTGGGGGAAGCAGATGGGCGCCTCCAGGGGTCCAGTGATGCTTAAGATCTATGTTTGCTTTTCCTCAGAAGAAGGTGAGAGCTGGACCGCAGGATCCCATTTCCTGGATGAGTTTTCTAAGGCTCGTGTGGAAGGTAATGGCAGGAGAAACACTTTCACTGGCTGGTTGCTGTTGTTGCTTTAATTTGAGTTCACCTTGTTCGAGAATTGCCTAGGACAACTTTAAATGCTTGCCTGCATAGGGTGTTGGTTCTCAGTGCTTGAAACTGTCAAACTGAACTTGGCATCAGCTTTTAGATCTGGGAAGGGGTGATATTTCAGACTTCTGTTAGGCATTGCCTTTTTCTCAGTTGTGTGATGTCAATAGGATTTCTGGGCCTGCCATGCTGTCCACCACACTGCATAGGGAATCTGAAACCTAGAGCAAAGCTACTAAAAATCTAGATGCCCAAATTTAGGCTTTTGTTTTCACATTCAGGATCAGGTCTATAAAACCAGCATTCAAGTTCTAGTCTTACAACATGGCCAGAGGCTGCAACTTCGCATGCAGAGCTACCAGACTTCTCCTACCAGCCCACTGGCAGATACAGAAATGGAAGAAACAGTGGTTGTCTTTGCTTGTAAAGGCAGAGTAGAGTGGAAACAAGGCGGGTACCAGTCTGACAGAGTCACATAGAAGAAACAGCTTGGGTGAAAATCTTTCAAATTCCAGCTCCCCGCTCCCCAGATGAATGCAACATAACACAAGCTTCTGCCCTTGTACGAGGTATGAACAATATCCTGGTTATACCAAAGAATTATACACATTCTGGTCTGAAAATACTCACAAATTTAAAATTCTGCCCCTGCCAGTGGACACACTGGTTAACAGCATCTGATCCTGCACACTTCGTATAGGTCCTGCATCATGGGTTAACACATCCGTACATGTTTGGAGGCTTGTTAAGATCTCCAAGTCAGTAAGCTTCTAAATCCCCAAGCCTCTTTAGAGAGCCTGTGGTTTTTGATGCTGAAAAAATACAGAAGTCAGGGAATTCTGGGTGTACCATAATGGTGTACTAGGTTTAGCAGAAACATTAATTTCTGAAATCGTTAACTGTCTTATAGTGTGTAAACAGTAAACTGCATTTATCTTTTGGTTGCAGAAAGACAATTTTCTTTCTTTCACTTTGCTTTTAAATATATCCATAAAATACAGCACCGTGGATGTGCTGCACAGTCACAATAATACACAGAAATGTCATTTTTGTGCAGATATAAGTTTTTTGGATATACACCGCATTCTTCAGCAGCTTATGTCTGATTTTCTCTATTATCTTACCCTTTTAAGGACCAATTTAGGCGAAAAGAGGATGGACTAAGTTTAAAATCTTTAACCTCAGAATCTTGCCATTAAAATCCAATTTATAGGCAAGATGAATGTAATAGCAGACGAGGACTAAGCTTAACAAAAACTTCTGTTTTCACATTTGAAATAAACTGGCACCTCACAAGGCAGTATACCTGTAACATAGCAAGTTGCACTTGATTCTGTAAAGGCCAGATCCAGCACTTACTAAATGCATCTCCACTGGCTTCAGTGAACACTGCACTAATTCCTAATTTTGAAATTCTATTTTGGGTAGTACAATAGTACTTCTGAAGGTGGCTGAAATAATACCTACATAAGAGCTCCCTTAACTCTTTCCTTCTAGAAACAACATCCTTTACCTAAGCTGACTTGGACCATGTTTTAGAAAGCTCTTTAGAGAGGGATAACTCAGAAGGGGAAAGTCTTTAATGCAGCATGCCCCTTAAAAAAATTCCAGGGTGGTGATAATCTGACAGCCACTTAGCCCATCGAAGACGCCCAGTGGGTTTGATTTCCTGCTTTTTCACTGGTTTAGCCATTAACTCAGTCTCAGTTACAGTTTATTGAAAATCAGTATAATTTTCCTCACTTAGATGTTCAGATCTCAGAGCTCTGGATCCTTAAAGGAAAATTCTCAATAAGCACAAAGTAGTGAAATAAAATGTTAAAAAAGTTATAGAAAGTTTATTCTGAAGAAAAGATGAAAATATTTACTGCAGTTTCTTGAATCACTCAAGTTATTCATTTCAGCATGCCCAGCTTACAGTAAATTCAGTATCAGCATTTTGCATATGCACTGCTTGTGCCACTCATAGATGTTATGCACGGTTGATCATAAAGTCTTCCTGTGTGTAATATTTTTATACAAAAGTGTGAGAGATACCTTTTTGTTATTATGCCCATTATCATAATTTTTTCTTTGCCTAGAACTTCTGACTTTCATGGATAAATCTTTCATTTTCCTCTTTGCAGCACTGCAGTGATCCAAGAGTCAGAGAAAAAGTGCAACTCAACACACTTTATTGAGGGCAGCTGTATTTTCAAGCAGCTGTAATTTGTGTTGCATTCTTCAAAATACATCCGTTAGGGCTTTATAAACAGCATTTGACACACGAAAGGGAAAGACCAGAGTGGTTTGAACATGGGATGAAAAAACATATGTCATTAAGTATTAATTCCATATAGTAAATTTCAAAGTAGTACATACAGCAAGTATGGTACATGTACTCATTATATAAATATATATGCACATATATAGTGCATACAGAAAATACAGCAATTCTGATGGAGTACTAGCTTATATTACGGTATATCTGGTTCAGTAGTCTAGAGGTATTTTCTGTTGGGTCTGTTGCACCAAGGATAAGGGGACATGGAGCAATTCTTGTTCAAGGGAGGGACAGTAGCTTTCTATACAGTTTTCTTTAGGAATAACAGGGCTGTTGCTGTGCTGCCTCCAGAGTCTTTGGTTTGTTTTTCAATGCTTAATGTAGAAGCATATCTCGCACATTTTGATAAGATGCTGCAGTGGTCTCAATTCCTGGCCCTTGGGTTCAGTGGAATATTTTGGAAGGATGGGGAGATCTGGAGACTCCCCAGAGCAAGTCCAGAAGCTGAAGCTGGGGCACTGGCTCTTTGGGAATTTGGGGCAGATTGGAATTCGACTGTGGCAGTTGCAGAGTGAAGCAATGGGACTTGTGTGCTGTAAAGAACAGCCCACAGCTAGGCCTTGGAAGGGAGGAAAGGAAGGAGTCATCCCTCAAGATGCAGAGGAGACCAGATGGGTCTGAGGAAGGCTACAGGAAACTGTTGCATTAAAAAATTGAATTGAAGGGTCTCTTTCACTTCCCATCAGGAACACTGTGGGCTGGTTTCTTTTCTAACCATTTTATTTATTCTCCCCTTCTCAGGAGAGCTGGCTTCTGTATTTAAAGATATGTGTTTCTAGATCACTGTCTCTGTGTCCCAATGACTCCTCCTTAGAGACTGGGTGCTGCTGGTGCCTTTTAAGGTGCTCACACACAAAGGAAGGTGGAGGGTAGATCCATTTTCTAATTCTGATCAAGTTCTGGTCTTATCTCCAACATGGTTCCTGCCTGCCTGGTCATACCCATGCATTTCTGCACACGAAAATGAAGACCATTCATCTGTCCCAGTCAGAAAGGTGAATAAAGACATCTGTAACATTATCTCTCCAGGGTCTCCTCCTTTGGCAAGATTTTTGTGGCTGTGGCTGTAAAAAGAGCACACAGAAGAACTATTCAAGCCAGGTGATGATAACTCTACACCTGCCTTCCTGCCTGCTTTGTCTCTGTACATATGACAAATTATATGTCTTTATGTATAATGCAGGAGCAATGTTATCACTGTCATGTCAGTAAGGGGTCAGAGCTGGTACAGAGCAGGTGCTCAAAAAATAAATGTATCTATGACTGTCATATGCAGTTTCTAATAAGCTGCATTTGGCTTTTATGTATGATTTAAGAAAAAATGTTGCTAGGAGCTGTAGGATGAAAATAGACATTTTTTTCAGAGGAACAAGAAAGGGAAGCATAGGGAACAGGTAAAGGTGAGAAGAAGAAAGAATACGGCAAGATATTTGCTCTGAAAGATAACTTGTAGCTCAGACAGAATTTATTGATTTGAGACATGAATTACTGGTTTTATAGTCCACATTCTGCAAGAAAGCCATCTATGATGGACTGGATGATCGCAATAGTCCCTCCTAGGTTTAAAAATCTGTGAATCAAGAGACATAAAAAGTAACAAATATGTAAATTAGTAATATATTCTAAAACACTAATCCAGTGCTCCTTCTTCCAAACTATTGTGTCTCATCTGCTAAAGTTAAGAGAATTAAACTACCACAATGACTGTACAACTGAAAGATAGGTGTATGTCTTGTGAAATAAGACACGCATAAGACTCATTCATGCCTGTCAGAGCAGCGATTTTATTGCAGTCTTGCTATACTGATTATTTTTCTTGAAAACTGACTTTGGACCATTTTACTTCAAACCTCACTTTTCAATTTGATCAGTGTCACAGTGTACCTCCTGGGGCTATGTATTTCAGTGGACCTTGGGCAGATCATCACCTATTTTTTTTCTCAAATTTCTAGTCTTAAAACTAAAGATAACTTCCCTTGTCTGACCTTTGCCAGATTTAAATGGCACATTATGCCTTCCACTTTATGCCACTTGCCATTTTGCACAATAAAAAATGGAAACTGCAGCTGCAGGCACTCCTTCAGAACAGAACTGTTGGGCAAGTATGAAAAATAGTTCATGTGCTAAGTAAGGAGCATGTCCTGCAACACAGTGTTTACCCTGGATTCAGAGCTTCTTGCAACATGGAATCTGCCTGACGCTGGGTGGCCGTAACAGGGGAGGGAGTGCTACAGTAAAGTATCCTATAAATTATCCCTTGCTGGAAAAGCGAAGAGTGTGGGCTTTGTTTTCAGTCATTTGCATCAAAGGAGAGCAGCAGCGGAAAGCTTCCAGAGATCAACAGAAAAAAAATGTGGGAGTTCCTTTCCACAAGTTTACTTACAAGGGCACTGGCATACCACGTTTAAGGTGGCCAAACAAGTACGTGTGTTTTCCTTAGTTTTTTGTATTGATCTAGTTATGAAAATTTGTAAAATAAAACTTTAACCTTGCTGCTTCAAATAAAAAGAAAATGGAAATGAAAAGATGACAGGATCAACTGTTTTCTTTCTTTGCTTCTTGTGGACTGCAGGATACTGAGTCTCTGAGCCAGTGCTGGTAAGTACAGTTCCAGTAATGTCCAGTAACGTGATTGCACCAAGTAAGCCAACTGAGGATTTGTCTTCTAGTCAGTATACAAGGTAATTAATCCTAGTGTACAAACAGGGTCTACTTTCAGAGTTTATCCTGATCATTTACACTTTGCATTGCTACACATACTCTGTTCAACTTTTATTTAAATTGTACATTGATTTTCCTATTTTCTGTTCTGTTTTCTTCTGCAGCCATTAAAGGGGGCTGTAAATGGACACATTACTGTCCAAATATGCCAACAGAAAAGAGATAGAAACAAGTCTGTGCATTCAGTCAGATTATAGACCATGGATTTATTACCAAAAGATGTCACTAGAAAGCACTGGGAAAGGTCTGTCATGCTTCGCAGAATCTGAGCTGCAACACAGATTTTGAGCTTAATTTTTGTTTCCAATGCACAAGAAATGATCTGAGCTGACTGTGCTGACCACTTGCAATGTGCTATACTTCCTCTGCACTGATTATATTACAGGTTTTATTCAGTACGAACTAGGCTGAGCAATCAGCATGACTGCAGCAAAAGATATTATCGGGTACTGGGGACTAGTGAGCACAGCTGAGAAGAACCAGTCAGAAATCAACTGTGTGAAAGAGTATGTGCAGAATATCCACTAGTTCAATTGCACACGTGTATCTACAGTACAATAACACTATAACTATAGGGTCAAACACTTGCCAGTTAAGAAGTGTCATAATTAAGGATGCCTCATCACCCATAATTAATTTCCTTTGGCATATACATTGGAATATGTTCACACGCTGTTTTTTCCACAAAACATCTGCCACCTCCTGTGCACAAAATTGGTAATGCTCATTTAATGATCAGTTATTTAATATTTTTATGTTCGCCCCATCATTTCTAGAGCTTACTTTATTTCCAAATTGTATTTTGAAGACGTAATTATTAATTGACTGTGTTTGTCCTTGGCAAACATCACTTAAGGATCATGGTGATCCTGCCTTGGGAGCTATGGGGATCACAGCCTGCCCTGAGGACCCTCAGCTTAGTTGAGGTCAGTATGTCCGTAATGCCTATGACTGGATCTGAGTCATGAGTTCATGAGTGCTCAGCTGGGCCTCACTCGCTCGCTCGCTCCAGACACCTGACACATTAGTGAATGAATCTTTTCAAGATTTTTCTGAGATGACAGAGTGATGTTGGTGTTCTACATGTAGATGGAACATAGCTAAACTACAGAGATCAGAATTAATTTGGATGCTTAACTTGAAACATAATTGGTCCAAATATTTTTCCTTTAAATAAGCAGGCAGTATCCATACTTTTAAAATATGAAGCACGGCTTCCATTGGCATGAGTGGGAAGTGACGCAGGCTAAGCACTTCTGCAATTCAGACTACAGGGAAAGCAATTTTAGAGTAAGGTGATTTTTCCATTTCTAATTGGTACAGTATAGACATAAATCACAGCTACAAGAAATGAAGTAGGAATATGATATGTGACAGTCACCTTAACTATAAAACCCCAGATCAACCCTAGAGCAGGTATTTCACACTGAATTAAACAACATACTATGGGTTTTTCTTTAATTTCTTTTCCTTGAAAGGTGCTTTTCAAAGTCTTTGCACAAGTGGATGCAGCTGTGGTTGGAGAGGGATTAAAGGGTTAAGATAAATGTGCTTTCACACATTTACCCATTTCGCTGAAGAGATATATGCCCCATGGCTTAAATTTTCTCTGTAGACAAACTTACTTCTAGTGATTCCTAGGCAGAATGTAACAATAAAAGCATCATCTTATGGTAAATCTGAATGTTACATATTTCATCAGCAGAGTAATAGTCTTTAAACTCATGTAAATTTCTGCCACTTGAAAAATCAAAGTAACGGGTAGCAACAGCAGTTTATCACCAAAAGACAAAATTAATGTTTTATGGCAGACAAAATAGTGACACTTAGTAATCACCATACCAAACTCCACAGAGTATGCACTCTAACAGGTGCAAATTATTTGTTTCTTTCCCTGAGCATTGATAAGTTATACCTTTACCTGCCCTGTCCCTTTGGGTCCTTTGTTCCAGTCCCATTTCTACCTGTTTATCTTGTCCAATTCTTCTCAAGCTTTCTAGTTCAGTCCCAATTTCAGGCTGTTGCAGAAGTCAAAAAGCAAGACGATAGATTACCGGATTAATGTTTGCATCTTGTTAGATGTGTCCTTACTAATCTTAGTTGAAAGGTATCAGGAAGAATTAGTTATAAACTTCTGTAGGGCTTCACATACATAGTGAATCAAAGTCAATACATAATTATAAACTGGTACAGAAAACAGGGTATTGCTCAGCAAAAAGCAAAGTAGCAGAGGAAACTTGGAAAAGCAAATGTAAGAAATCTGTATTGAACTGGCAGAAGTGAGGAGGCAAACCAAAAGAAATTGGTGTTTTTATTTGGATTGAAGGATTCTATATAGGGTGCCTCAGTATCAGGATAGCATTTGAATTTATACTCACAGAAATGGATCAAAGGGGAGAATAAAATGTGTCAAAGACCTTTGGACATGTTGAAATCCTGACAGAAAGTTAGAGGAAGGAGGACAAATGAAAATTATGGAGAGGGAGGGCAGAAAACGATCAGCTGGAGCCAGGGAAGGCACATGGTAGAAGCAGGGGTGCATAAAGCATGGCTGGTAGCCCTTCCAGGTGGGGGTAGTTTTGCATTTTGGCTGTGAAGGAGCCATAACAGACATTGCCAATTTGAAGATGGGCAAGAAAGTGAACGGTGAGGTTGACTGAGCTCTGAAGAGTCAGAGCTGTGTAGGTTGATGTCAGACATGAATGGGACTTACCAGGAGAGGGGTTGCCAGAAACTTGCAAAGAGAGGAAAGCAGTGTTGTATGGTGCTGTCTGGAAAACATTAGGGAAGCAGAATAGAAACAAAGATATTCAATGTCCTCCCAGTTGGTGAGCGGTGAGCAGAGGGAAAGGAGAAAAATTTCCTGTAAGAGAAGGAAGTTGCAGTTTTTCTTTTTTTGAAACAGCTGCTGTGTATTGTCTGAAGGTCACCCTGTAGTAGAGAGTACTGAACCTTGACCAAATTATAGGAAAAGGAAAATAATATTTTGGGAAATATTGGATAATTTGGCACATTTTTTTCATGTAGATAATTGTCCCATTTTGACATTTGTGGAAGTTTGGATTTATTTATTTATTTCCAAACTCACTTTTAAAATAACTTCTATTTTAATCCAGATCATGTTTTTAAAATGCTTTAGTAGTACAATGTTTAGACTTTACAGTAACAAAGCAATATGATTCCCCCAAATGTTTTTAATGAAGTTTTTGAAAGGGTGTTTTATAGGTCTTTTTAATTCCATTTCATAATGAAAAAAAATCCAACAAAATTTCAGCGTTTGCTGATGAATGGAATTATTCCCTCCTGACTTATTTCTTTGCTACTTCAAAAGGCATTGTGCAATGTGGACTGGAAAGAGGAACAATGAATTAATTAAAGATAAAATGAGAACAGGAAGAATTAAGCAAACAAGTCCAAAGCAAATGCATACAGAAAACAATCTAGGAAAAGCCCAAAGGAATTATTAATGCCATCATTCATTCAAGTAATCAAGACAAATGACGTCAAGGTTTTAGAGTGCTCCCTGGGAAAAAGAGCAAATGTAAAATACAAATTTCATGTCCCAACCAAGGCAACGTAAGTACAGAAACAACTAGTTTTTCAAGACTGACAATATTTCTACCACTTCTATCCCTGTGTTTTCTATATATTTCCTTATTGTATCCTCATTCCTATTTCAGTTGCAGTCATCCTGATCACGTAATTTTGCTGGAAAAGGAAATTATAAAATCCTGCTGCTATTTAAATAGCAATAGCTTCAGAAATAAAACAATCCCAAACTTTTGAGTGTTGTTGCTACAAGTTATTTCTGAAACAGTAATTTCTGAGTGAAATGAGACGGGGCTTAGGAGAACTAAAAAAAGTTAGAAAGTTTTAGTTAATTGTGTCACAGATGCTTTATTCACTCATCTCAGGTAAGGAACTTGATATATAGTTTCTACCACAGATGGACCAGTTTCAGTAAATATATCCCATAAAAATGTATGGAAGTTGCCAAACACAATGAGGTTTAAACGGCTAAAACATCTTTGTTAGACTCTATGAAGAACAAGTACAAAGAAAAGAATACTTTGATGTGAAAAGGTAACACAAAACATCAAGCATAAATCCACTGAGGCAGAAAGAGATGTCAAGTACAGATTAATATATTTTTAATGTATTCTATAATTTTCCGTCTAATTCTTTGTACAGTACCTGTGACCATCCCAGAAAAAAAGATCAACAAAAAGTATTATTAAAGTCATTATTTTGACTACCTGACTTTAGGACTAATACACAGAAGTACGACTCATAACAGTATCTCTAAGAGGAAGAGGAGACAGAGATGGGAAAGACAGAAGAAATGGCGTGCTATAAGCAGGAAATACAAAAAGGGCCACTTGAAAAAAAGAATTGAAATTGGTGTAGGGGAGACCTTTGAAATTCCAATGCAAAGATCAAGGATGGTAATTTTACCCCGGAGTTAGTGCAGAGCTGGTGAGGATTTAATTAAGGACACTAGCACTGAAGGAAATAATTCAGGAGGTTCAAAGGCCTCACAAAACCATTCCAGAAGTTTATTGCTGAACTTCTTTTATCGTCTCATCTTCCTAAATTGTAAGACTCTCTATTCGGTATGATTTCTGTTTATTTATTTCCTACAACTCTATAGTGGATGTGAGCAAAGGATGAATGTTGCTAGCATTTCTACAATGAGACTGCAGATATCTCGAGTGCTAACTTGGCAACTCAGCATCTACCAGGTGCCAAATCATTTATCTCAGCTTCTATAGCAGCATGTATTTGATGTAATGTATTTTCTAAATAGCAATTTAGAGAGGAAGGAAATTAAGCTGTGTGAAGAGAAAATGAAATACGTATCTCAAATCAAATATCAGAAAAGCAAAAACTGAGTAATTATGATAAAACAAAACACTGATGGATGGATAGCACACACAGATGAGGGAAGCATGGATAAAAAACAGTTGCAAAACAAATAGTGAGAAACATATTTGGAAAAATACTAAGAAAATAAAATATTGAAACACAGGATTACCACTGTGGCAGGCTCCAGAGTAGCCTTGATGTTCTCATCTTGGGAGGTCTTGTTCAGGGAAGTGAATAAGAAGCTCTAGAACAGTGCACGGTATTGCAGACCAAGGACCAGAGCTGCAGCATGATCCTTCACTGCCACTCAGTTTTGGGTGTAAAATAACCACATTGCCTTGGAAAATGTGGGGTCAGGAATCTGTTGAGTTTCTTGTCTCTGGAAGAATGCAAGTAGAGACTAGCAACTAGACTCAAGTGGACACTAAAAGCCCTTCCAAAGTTGCTCTTTCATTCTCCATCTCTTACTGTTCTGCCACCCAAGAGACAGACATGGTACTCAGGGTTTTGCTAAGCCTTCCATTTTCATGTGCAGGTGGAAAACCAAAGCCCTTCCCTCCCAGGGCTTTGGCCTACATCAAAAGAACTTCACCTGTAGCTACCATGAGGATTTGTTACTGGGTTTTTTTGCAGCATGCCAGTCTTCTCCTCAAAGACCCTCAGTGCTACACAGACCTTTACGTTATCAGTTCCTCAGTCCTAGTCTCAGAGATGGGATTTTTTCCAGAGCAGGATCCTACAATATGAGAAGCTTCTGTCTGAGGGAGAGCTCTTCTGATATACGCCTATCCCATTGGCTTACATCCTGGCAAAGAGCCATCTGGTTCTCCTGATATCTGCTGTCGAGTGAGACATCCTTGAGCAGCTGGAATTGAATTCACTCCCTTGTCTCCCTTTCCTGAGCAATAAAGTCTTCTCTTTGCCTTCCTATGGCTTGTCTGCTGCCTTTGGTCTGAGATGTTCTGCTGCTTTAGGAGAGGATGCTGCAGGACCTCATGAAGCAGCTTCGAGGTGGGGGTGGAATGTGGGGACCAAAGAGCATGGCTGCTGGTGGGAGACGGGTTGTGGGACACTGTAGACAGGGATTTTGAGGGCTGTGACTGGGGTGGGGCTGCAGTTTTGGGAGACTCTACGGGGAACAAGGATGCTTGAAGGATCAGTGAGGAAGGACAGTATCACTGCTATCAAATGATCATTCAAGAATCAAGAGTGATTTAAGGATTAGGATTGATTTAGAACTTGGCTGGAAGATTAATTGCTGATTTAGGGACTGGTAAATGTGGATAGCAAGAGTTTCTGAAGAACTAGGGACCTAAAATAACCTTGCTTAAATTCCCTCAATAAATGGGCTATATTAAATCTACCTCACAGTGGAAATTGGTAAGGGAAAACTAAATATTAGCCGAGAGATTATAATGACATAATCTTAATTTAAAATACCTAATGATTTAGAAAGCAGAGTTAATCCTGCACTGCTGTTTGTTTGTTTTTTCTCCTTTCTAGTGTGACTCATAATAATTTACTTATTGACATTGGAAATGAAGATGTGTAAAATAAAAAAGGCATGATGATATTTTAAAAGGCTGATCTTCTTGGCATGCAATTTATTTACAGTGCATGGAGAGAGACGGAATTTCTCCTCTGCCGACTGACTCAGAGGAGATGCTTTGGAGGACTATCACTCTCTGCTCCAAAAAGAATGATCAACCTATATCAAAACTTAGAAAATGTAAATGAAGTAGGAGTGGATAGGCAAAAAACTAGCAGAGAAAAAAAAAATAATAAATTACAAGAGTCCTATATATTCCAGTACAACTTTTGATATGAGTAGTAACCTCTGGATTGAGGAAAAGTAAAAAGCAGGTAAAATCCACCTAGACTCCACCTTTTTAAGAAATGTCTTTTAATAAGTAAGTGTGCTCTAATGACTTCAACAACTTAAAAGGAAGACTTTGCCTGCTAAAACTGAACATCAAGAATTTGCCAGTGAGAATATTATTTTGTCTCTTGTTTTTCTTCTTATCAAAATAATATTATTTTAGAGAAAAAAACCCAAAACATTTACCCCTGCAATAAAGCTGTTTCTAAGAAACCCTACAGCTGTAGTGTATCTTAATTTAGAGAGGAATGAATTAACAGTTATTAAGATAATTAATCAATAAGAGAAAGCCTGTGTGCCTTAATCTTGTACAAAACTAAATGCCATACTAACCTGATCTGTGCATCTAGCTATCATCAAAAGGGGTAATTCTGTGAACAGAATATAAATTCAGATATAACAGCTTTTATCTATTTATTTATTTCATTAGTTAGTTAGTTCCAGGCGCCTGTACTCACTGAAATTGTACTGAATGATGAACAAGGTAATTGAACTCAAGTATGTCAGGACACGTGCTGCAGCGGAAGGAAGAAGGCACAGTCTGTGACTGTACACTCTGTGTGAACCCCATGTGGATGCCACATGTCCCAGCCAAGATGACACCACACAAAGCTACACAGAAATTTTGTTTCAGCACTTCATGTACTCCATTTCCTCCACAGTAATCCACCTGGGAGTATATTGCTTCCAGCCAGCTCTAGTAGTGTTCAAATAGCAAGAGTGTATCTTACTCTTCTTTTGGCCAGGTGGAATGGACTGTGGTGTAGCCCTCAGCAAACATTACACTTTACAGTCATTAAGCTATAGAGGCTAAAGTCTACGTGTACACAGTTTACATAAAGCAGCAGCAATCCTAACACTTTCTTGATTCATAGCAGAGCTGAGTCAGACCAGAAATCACTGTGCTTCCATGCAGACCTCACCACTGCGAGAGTTGTCCCTATGTCAGCTCCACTGGACACACCAGAGCAGCAAGCAAAACCAAGTTAATGTTTCTGTTGAAAGCAAGCTGACTGGAAACTCAGCTATAGCTTCTTATTCTGCCTGTAGAATATATTCTGGCAAAATGTGGAAACAGTTTTCTTTTTAAAAGCAGCTGAAAAATTTTGGCGAATCCTCCTTAGTTATGGGTAACAAACAGGATTCATTTAAGGAAAAAATTTTTCCTCCTCAATTTGTTTGCTCTCTCCGTTTAGATTTTTATATAATTGCTCTCACTATGTCTCTTGATGAATTTGTCCCATCATGGTAATTTAGCAAAGCAGTAATATTTATGCTACATTATTTAGAGTCCTTGTACGAGTAAAATTAAGCCTGTGCCAGGCAGAGGTCGTAATTTCTCCCTTGAAGTGGAAACTTTTCTAAATAAGTAGAGGAGAAGGGAAAAAAAACTACAGCTCTACAACTTCTCAGTTAAGGGCCTTTGAATCATAGGCCAATCCCTGATTCGAATTGAAATGTTTCTTTCAGAACTGAGTAGCAGCCACAGAACTTCTTTTTCCCATCATTCATACATCCATTTTATTTATTAGAAGCAATTTATAGGAAAATGTGGTAAATAGCTGGGGCCAAAGATCTATGAATTAGTTTCCCTAGAATTTGTTTTTCATCCTTTACCCTATCCTTCATAAGATTTAGGACACCATTTTGTTGAGAGACAGCTTTTAAAGCTCTGCTAACTTTAGCTGCTCTGACAGCTGTATTATTAAACTCTTAGTTCAGCATGATGGAAACTCATACATAAAACCTGATGTAGTTAGACTTTAACTGGCAGTACTTCATAAATTACCCTGTTTTCATTAATAATTCATTTCAAAAAGTGAATGCAGCTTTTTTAAAACACCACCACCGACAAAAAACCACTGTACACATCCAGCAACATTCTGTAGTGCTTTGGAAACCGAGGTGCATTGGGACGTGTTGCTTTCGTGTTAAACTTGCAGGCTGAGAGAGTAACACCTGCTGTGGTGGGAGAGCAGAGTCTGAAACAACAGCCGTGAAGGTCGGTTAAAAGAAAATGAGTAAGACTTGAGGGTTTTGAGAGCTCTGCCTTCACTTCCTTGCTTTTTCTCAGCGTGTGAACTTGTCTCACTGATCTATGCTTCACTTGCTCATCAGCAAAGTAAGATTGGTTAAACCTCCTTTCTTTTATATTTGTCTTATCTATCTTAACCTTGCCAAAAGATACACTTGAATAGATTGCTACCAAACAATCGCTCTCCCCACTGGTCATCTCAGGGTTGCGAGCTCATAAATTACCCTGTTTGCAAACTCTTTGTGGCTATATGGAGTCTGGCAGGGTGAAGGTACAAAAAAATTCAGATCTTCTTCCTGAACAGAAACACTGTCAAGTGATTAGTCGTGCCAGATTGAAAATATTTTATACAGCACAGTATATTCCAGTAAATAAATTAATGTGCATCTCCTACTTTCAAGTAGGTCTACTTCTGTATCCACTAGAATACCATAGGATGGAAAAATATAGAGTCAATTACTTCTATGAGGCTATTTTCCTTTGAATATAAAGAAAAGCAGAAAACAAAAGATATATGGAAACTTTGCGTTGTGTGATTTCAGAAAACTTTGTGCAGGAGTCAATAATAGATTATTTTATTGCCTATAGTTCTTTACATGTCTTCTAAGACTGTACGCAAATAGTAGCTCTGCTGATTTTCAATAGTCATGCTCTAGCGTAATATATTAATGTCAATTATCATCAGCATTATATGTAAATTACCTGTCTCCCTTTATTCTTTCTTATACATAGTCAGTCTTGTACTTATATGAATAACTCTGCTGTCTTCAGGAATGTGATTTGTATGAAAAAGACCTGTAAAAATGGTTGTAATATTCACAGGATGTAAAAAAAGGTCTTAATTTCCTCTCATTTGTGATAGTATGACTCCAGCAGAGTCAGTGGGTTTGTCACCAGTGTAGCAGAAACACTCTGGAACATCAAGCTTCCATTTTCTCTACTCTGTGGAATTTGTACCCACATTTAATTGAATTTAAACCCTATGTTACAGGGTTTATATCCTTGAAACACTAGCATTTTGGAGTACAATAAAAAAAGCCCCAAATCATCTGAGATCTCTGATAACAGCATTTAAGTAAAGGTAGCAAAATTGAGGGAGAAGAAAACTTAAATGAGTATGAAGAGGATTTTTTGTGTCGCATACAGGCTGTAAGAAAAGTAGGTGTTGAGTCAAGCGTGGGAGGACGGGACAACAGTGAAGGAAAGCACAGTGTATGGCAGTCAGTCAGAGACAAGCTACTTGGCAGATCTGTTTGCTGTTGTCTTGGTGTTTTTATTTCACATACAACTCCTAGCAGGTGAAAGGTGGAGAATTTTTTTGTCTTCGTTGTGATATGTTTGCCTGTAAGACTCAATGGGACCACTTGGGTCACTGAGTGCAAACTCCTGTCCTTGCAAATACATAAACCCATATAGTGATCATTTAGTCTTTGGTGATCCATGGAAAGTAGTCCGCAAACCCTAACTGACCCACCCTGTAAAACATTTTCTAAAACCTTCTGATAAACACTACAAACAAGGATTAAAAATTGCAACCAAAAAGTATCACAGGAAATGGGTGGGAGTGAGGGGGAAAGAATAATTCAGGGGCACTACTGAAATCGAGTTCTTAGCAATCCATACTCTTTGATATGATCCAGAGCATCTGGGTTGTGCTTTGGGGCTGAAAACAGCAGAGTGACTGAGGCCCTGCCAGCTTTCTGTATCCTTTGAAAAAGAAATTTGAAATACTTTGCTATGTTTTGATAGTACTTGCATTCAGTTAACCTCATGAAAGTCAGCAGAGACTGATGGTTTCTGACAAGTTCTCATTCCATTTACTCAAGATTTGAGAACTTTCAAAAAGGTTTGGGGAGGAACTGGGAGTTTTGTTGTTGCTCTTTTGTATTTCGAATTCATCCTTAATTGTTTAGGTTTTCAACTGCAGGAATTTGGGAGATGAGAGCTTCCTGGATAAAACATTCATTAAGAAAAATTTTGCTTTTTGTGGCAGGATTACTTTCAGTCGTTGATGCTAGATTTCACATTCTTTGTGTCTTCCAAGTGCTCATTAGTATGATGGCACACTTTAGTTTGCTAAAATGCCAGACTTTGACTTATTATGTATTTCTCCCTTTGCTAAATGCCCTCCTTAGACCCTTACAAGTGAGAACGCAAGACTTAGTAGGCTACTTATTCCTAGTAAGAGAAAAAAGGATCTTTGGGGGTGGAAGGTGTCGAGGGATGAGGTTATTTTCATTTTTTCCCAAGGCTGCCCCTATGAAGGTGGAGGTCTTTTTAAGAGGTTTATTGGTAATTCTCTCATCTATTTATTCCAGCTCTATGATATTCTTCTTACTGTAGGTTTTATTAATTTTTTGAAAAAATGTTTTTATGCCATGATTATAACCTTAGTGTGGAGGAGGAGAGGAGAAATTAACTTCTTGATTTTACTTTTGTGCAAAGCAAAGGTTGACCATGGTTGTACTAACTAACTTTCTAGAAAAAATTACCAATGTTTCTACCAGTAAAAATCCTGACACTAATCCTATCTCTTGGTCTGCAATTTGAGAGAAAGTGGGACTTCAAAAAATGTAAATATTAGGTTGATTAAAATATGAAATGTGACCTTTTTCTACAGGATTGAGCTGTCTTTGTGATTAGTGATTACATAAAGCCACAAACACAGTCCTGTCCACAAATACAGAAGCTTTATACTAAACTATATACTGTACCCTTCCATACTCTAGGAATTTGGCCAGAAGGAATAGCATCAGGTAGATACAGAATAGAGAAGTCCTTCTAAAAAGATGTGATTTCTTCTTGGAGACTAATAGCTGGCTAATGGATTTTTATCAGGGAAATTAAATAAGAGAATGACTAAGGAATATTGTCAGGGTTTTGAAATCCTGCCATAAATTTGCATTTTTCTGGGCTGTCTCTATAGAGACCCAAGTGAAATGAGCAGTAATATAGAACATTCTTTTTCTGCGGACTTGCTCCAAGGAGCAAATATTGACAATGTGGAAAAATTTGGACTGCCCTTAATTTTTTTTTCACTCCTGAAGTGACTTCAGTTTTCTAGTCAACGCTGTTAATTTGGCAGCTTTGGCAAGTGCTAAATTTGCCATTAAAGCTAAATAGAAAATCAATGGCTGACAGTCAGCAACAATGTGATCTACTGTGACTAATGATGTATTTTCAGCTAATCTGTGAATGCTGAAGGTCTCAGCATGCTTACTGATGTCAATAGGAATTGGTGGTGGTGGTGGTATTGGGGCAAGGATTTCTGTTTCTAGTTTGTCAGGCTAAAGTCCCTCTATGGGATGGCACATTAGCAAAATTCTGTGCCCTTGTGAAATGTCAGTGTTATCTGAAAAACTATTTGCAAGTTTGCTGTTGCTAACTGCAGGAGGTGCGCTAAGGTGGGCCTTGCTGTCAAGCCTGCTTCTGATGTGGTGAAATGAAATATGTGCTCTGTGTTCCCAGAGAGAGCTTTTATAACAAATGACAGAATAGCTCTTGCTAATTTGTATTGAGGTATACACGCTGCTGGCTTGGTGGCATCACTGCAGCAAACCATGAATCATGTGCAAAATGGAAAAACCCCTGCTTTTTCTGTACTGTGAGTGAATACAGAAGAGGCTGTTTTCTGCTCTGGATTTTCAGAACTGGTGCTCCAGCTTTGACTTTTCTTTTTTAATAAAAGAATGCAGGAAACCAAAACTGCCCTGAAGAATATGAACAAAATTAAAAGAAATTCTGTTCCAAATATTGTTCTTTATCTAGTACTGTATTTACATATTCAAATACTGTCCTTATTCTCCCAAGTTTAAAAATCAATGGTTCCCATTTCAAGCACCTTAAATGTTTTAAATAAATGTTCAGTATGTGAATTTGGCTTTTTGTCTGCTCCTCTTTCTTTCCTATCTAGGTTTATGAATTGTGAGTTCATAACTCATAAACCTGATATGGAGGATCAGTTGTGTCACGGTAACTTTGAGAGACAAACAAACCTTTAACCACTTCCCTGGGACATAAATCTTCTGTAATCTTTAATACAGGAAGAATATTTACTGCCAAAACAGTTTAGAAGTCCAGTGCATTTTGTGTCCTTCAAGCCCTGGCCATTGGACAGGCTGGAAGGCTCTTTAATAAGCTGAATTAAGCACTATGTAAAAGCACCCTGCATTGCAGGCAGAATATTTGCTAAGCAGGGCTGTGCATACGGTATGAAATTGTCCTGTGGATGTTTCATTAGTAAGATCAACAGTCTGGCTCATGGAAAGCAGGCCTGAAATGCTCAGCATGAGATGTACCGCACAGGCACAATGTGTTTGTGAGACATTGTTTCCTTAAGATCAGCACAATTAGAGTCAGGCCTGCAATGTTCCAGCAATTTTCGTCTCAAACTGTACCCTCATTTTGAGTGAGAGCATTAGGTATGTAATATGCAAATGTTGTTGGAATAGTTGTGTTGATGCCAGCTCAGTTAGGTGGATAAAAAAGTTGCTGTGTTTAAGCTTGGCACACGAGGAAAAGGAAAATTGTGTGCGAGTCGTGAGTAGCAATGTATCTTTTTAAGCAAGGGGTTTCACAGCGCTAGCAAAGTACTGCTCAAGAGTAAGCTTCATCCCTGGCCAATTCACAGCATTGGGAAATCATTCCTGTGAGTAAATCTATCGTGTTCCCTTTGACTGGGAGGAGAGAAGCAGGTGAGGTGGGACCATGGAGGTTTCCACTAAAGCCCTAGAATGAAGTATAAGGAGAGTCTGCTGCTTTCAAGTATAATGTCTTCCTACATTCAAGTGGTCACTTGTGCTTTGTTGTAGGAGGGGAACAAAGTTGGGATGTTGCCAAATGTCACAGATACTGTGAATGTAACTTCTTTTTTTTTTTTTGAACTTGACCTTAGAACTCAGAGGATCACCTTGGGACTTTCAGCTTTCGTTTTTTCTAAATTACATTTAGTATTTCATGGTTACTCAACAAGAAGATTAAGATGTTACCTGAGTGCTCCTCAAAGAATTTATTTCTAAATAAAGAAAATTTAAGTCACAAATATTAAATAGCTTCAAAAAATCTTGAGATTGTCTTTAAAAAGTACCATTTTTACTTGTCTACTTCATTTTTTTCTGTAAGGCATGTAGAATAAACAGATGAATTTATTGCAACTCCTCTTGCTCTTTGATAACTTTCTTCGATAGCTTCTTCAGCCTTTCTCTTGGACTAATTTTTCATGCAATTTCTTTGCTAAAGCATTTTCCTCCTCCCAGTTCCCCAAAGGAGAAAGAATATAAATAATTATCTTTACTATAGTATGTCTAAATACTATATTTATAGGTATACAAAATTCTGCCTTTTTAAAATGTGAGTAAAAAATTACCCTGTTTCCATTGCAGAATCACAGAATGGTAGGAGTTAGAAGGGACCTCTGGAGATCATCTATCCCAACCCCACTGCCAAAGCAGCATCACCTAGAGCAGGCTGCACAGGACTGCATCCAGGCGGGTTTTGAATATCTCCAGGGAAGGAGACTCCACAACCTCCCTGGGCAGCCTGTTCCAGTGCTCCGTCACCCTCAGGGTGAAGAAGTGCTTCCTCATGTTCAGCTAGAACTTCCTCTGCTTCATTTTGTGCCCATTGCCTCTTGTCCTGTCACTGGGCACCACTGAACAGAGTTTGGCCCCGTCCTCCTGACACCCACCCTTTAGAGATTTATAGGCATTTATAAGGTCCCCTCTCAGCCTTCTCTTCCTCAGGCTAAACA
>Ga0065711_1033408_pt1 | contig 25559 bp, 12 predicted proteins | sample Hoacrofraction12_FD_59098 | JGI IMG/M metagenome (GOLD analysis project Ga0065711, IMG submission 59098) | Hoatzin crop microbial communities from Cojedes, Venezuela - Epithelial fraction 12 v2 (version 2) | ecosystem: Host-associated > Birds > Digestive system > Esophagus > Crop | place...
TTTTTTTTTTTTTTTTTTTTTTTTTTTTTTTTTTAACATTTAGAACATTTGTAGATTTTATTTTTTTGTTACAGATAGATAATAGAATTAACAGTCTCATTTAGCTCGCATATGCCAGCTAAAAGGCTGACCCTTGCAAGAGGTTTAATGGATTCAAAAGGCTCTAAAGCCTCTGTCATTATATTTCAATTAGTATATCACATGTTTTTATGAGTTTTTCCAACAGAAACATTATGTGGAAACTGTATAAGATCTTTAGTGGATTCCTGAATGCTGTGGACAATAAAGGATATTACAGCTTTATTCTGTATTTCCCAGTGAACTTCTTAACCATTGTAACCTTTTAGTTTTGTCTGTAGAAGACCATACAGGGACCTGCCTTTCATTGATTTAGTTTTAAGCTATTGTAGTTACACAAATATCTGTTGAGTCTGCTCATGTCAAATTCTTAATTTTTGATTGTACCTCCTCTACTGATCCTCTAATTGTGATACCTGAATGCTGTCTCTGGGGACCGATCAGTGAACTGTGAGGCTGTCTCTGCACAGAGCAGGAACAAGATGGAGAACGGCAGCGTAAGCCTCATTGTGCAACCTCACCTACACGCTTCTGGTCTAGTATAGATTAACCACCCTTAAAAAGAAGGTCGTATAACCTAGCCTAGTTATCTGCAGCTGACTCCTGTAGGTCCCTGCAACCTCCCACCAAATCCAGCAAGAGGAGAGTCTGCAGCCTCTCAGGACTGTGTCTGATGTGACCAGAACAAACCAAAAGTGACAACAGTTTGTGATGGAAAGGCAGTGGAAGAGTAAGGGGAAAACTGTGAGTAGAAAGAAATGAAGCTGTTTTTGCATATGTGTCCTTGCTTGTTTTTACCCTATGTCCGAGCCAAAATTAATTTAGTATTTTCTAAGTCCGAGCCAAAATTAATTTAGTATTTTCTAATGTTTTTGTAGAGGTTTTTTTCTTCTCTGACTTGATCAGAGATGGCAAGTGGGACCAATCTCTTCTGAAAACATAATGGCCTGAGATTTCCATTTTGATCTTTTTATCGAGGGTTGCCAGTTTGAGTGCTGATGCAAACTGGTGAAGCATCTACTCACAGTCTGCTTTGCTGTTGTCCTACACTTTAGGTCTGGCTTTCAAGGACAATACAAGCTCTCATTCTTCACTGATAGCGCTCTACACCTGCTATAACTGCTCACTTCACATTTTCCTGATATACAGATATGCATGTGTATGAATGACCTATCTTAGTTTTCCCAGCTGTGTGCCTTATTTCTAAGGCTATTAAAGAGCTTAACTGATTATAATAAAGTTATGGAATGTGAGAGGTATTGGTCTAATTTTACAGGTGATTATCTCCTAGAGAAAATTCTGACAGAGTTTCATCAGATTAGTAAAGTTTTCCAGGTTTCTGTAAAAAAAAAAAAAAAAAGAGAGAGACAGAGAGACATTTCTAGTAAGATGTTCTAAAATCGGTTAAAAAGACTCCCAACACAATAAAATGGAAAACATTCTTTGCTGGGCCTCAGATTGGCTTAGTCCTTACTACAAGCTAACACATTTTTGCTGAAAGGAAATGGACACAGACAAAAAGTCTAAAACACAGAGTTGTTATGAGCATTTTTAGAAACTGGGAAGGACAGAATCAAAATCTCCCTCCTCGTTTCTTGCATCAGGAAGAAATTCCTCTCTCCCCCATAATCCAAACACATTCAGGTCACCGGTCCCACGCTCTCCCAGCATTTTGGTGCTGCGTGTTTTTACGTAGTGTGATATGGCTCCTTGGAACCGATTCTGTGAGTGCCACTGATGTGTCATGCTGATCTGCCTCTGGGAATACCTGTTTAGAGGTGGGAGACTTTGGTGAAGGACTCTGCCTTTGGAATATGATGCCCTGCGCATATGAGCTCATTTGTCAGCCTCTTCCATACCTGCAGTCGCACAAACCTGGCCCGTCGTGCCGGGAGAGTGCAGCCTCCACAGCAAAACAGCCTGCCTGTTACTTCTGTTCTGGGCACCCTTGCTGTGTCGGGGCGGTGGCAGAGGGCTGGATGGGGGTCCTGGAGCAGCAGGTCTCAGTCGGAGCCAGCGTGGAAGCAAGTGCCTCTTCTGTCTGCAAGGTTCTCACCCCTTTTCCTACAGGTGGAAAGGCAGTCTGGGTGGATTTACCTACACCTCATCGCCTTGGAGCGTGAGGTGGGTGGGGGTGAACTGAGCCACCGAGCAAAGCTATTGCAATGGCCACTTTCTGCAGAGTGTTTCCGCTTTGGTGTCAATTTTCAAATGGAAAATATTTCATGTGCCACCACAAAACAGAGATACTGCAGAGTTACAGAGCGTTGTTCTTGAAACCTGCCGTGAAATAAATATATATATGAGGTTATAAAAATGGGTTTTGTATAAACTGCCCTCTTTTCGCAAACATTTCACTTCCTATAATTGTATGCGCTTTTGTTTGAACTTATCAAATATGTGATTGTTCTCCTTCTCCTTCAGGGAGATAAGAAATCCACCCTCCGGATATGCAGAATGATGTTGTTGTAATCACTCTTCAAAGGGAGATCCACGGTAAACAAATGTTGTTAGCCTGTCGCGTCAGCAGCTTCTTTTCTGCAGAACTTCCAGAAGAAGGCTGGGACTAAGAAGAGAGGAGAAATTGAACTTAAGAACAAGTAGATAATTTTCCTTTCTTCAGTCCCAGCAAAGACCAAAATTTGTAGATCTGTGTAAGAACACCTCAAAAATATTTTTAAATAACTTTTTTTCTAAGCAGAAAGTGTTTTGCCTCAGAATAGGTCAATAAACCAGCAAGACTGGGAAACAAAATTATGCCTTTAAGGAAAAGCGCTTGGACCAGATAACTCTATATAACAGCAATAGGGTTTCAGTGCACGAGGTACATAAAAATTATATTGTTGCAGTTACACCTGCCAAAATCACATCCCCTCACCGAAGCTGCTAAGCTGGCAAAACTTTTAAATGCAGACTACTACTTGTAGCTGTCGTCTTGTGTTTGGTTTTTTTTTTTGTGTGTGTGTGTGCCTTTTTTTTTTTCTGCAGGGATAAAATTTCTACAAGTGATCAGATCACCCCTATGGGACCAGAGTCTCCAGCCCAGCTCAGCAGAGCCAGCCTGCAAGGTTTCCCAGCCTGCCCAGTACCTCCCCTTTGCCAGGGGACCATCTCTGAATGACCCAGCTGACTCTCCGCTCTTCCACTCCAGGCCTTCCGCACCGAAATCCGTAACAAAGCCACACGGTGTAAAGGTAGGTGAGGTCACTTTGACACAGAAGCGAAGCAGGGCAGGAATAGGGCTGCTGCCTCACTCCGCGGGGGTTTGAGTTCTCTGGAGGGCTGATGTAGGGGGTTTGCAAGCGTCGGGTCGAACACGGTGAACAGGCTCATGCGGTACCCGTGTTCTCTCACACGAGCAATGGAGCAGAAGTAAATTTCCACCCAGCGCAGAGGTGGAACACATTTCTGTGTTCTGCATGCAGCCAGATTTGTGTTGGCGTGCAACAGATTTCTGCTCACAGCTACTTACTACTCCAGGAATTGGAAAAGCAAACCCCAAAAACCATGTATGAGGCAAACCCTTGTTTGTTAAAAAGACAGTCTCCCACTAGAATAGCGGGAAGCCTGCTCTTTGGTTTTGTACCCACCACCTTAGATTCACGTGAGCTGGAGGGATATCTCAGGTCTCATGAACTGCTAACAGAGTGAAATTCCAGGTTTATAAATTAGAGGTTTGACATGATTCATTGTCACATAGTTTGAATTCCTACCCAAATCTGATCTGAATTCTGAAACTTCTGAGATTTGCTGATCCTTGACATAAGCCTTAATCCAGAAGATAGATCTTTCAGGTCTCGCTGAAGTCAGTGAAGTTAGGTGTTGCTTAGGCCATGGACAGTTAAAACCAGAAGGTGATTCCAATGTTACAGGACTTTCTGCTTGACTGCTGTGGGAAGAATCATCTTTTTTTTTTTTTTTTCCTAATTTTTTGAGCTCTTTCTGACAGCAGCTGAAAAAGGGTTGAATAGTAAATCAGCGAGAGGTAAATATTCAGTGTTTTTGCCGGCACCTAACAGACTTCAATCTCAGTTAGAAAAGTGCTTCTCTAATTGTATTGCTATTCATGAAAGCAATTCTAGATGTGCTTAATCTTAGCATGCTTACAGCCACTGTTAGGTTAAATGTCTTCCTGAATTTGGGCCTCTGATTTTGCACGGAGTGGTTGCCTCCGGTTCTGTTGTGCTCTGTTTGAGGCAGCGAGGTGGGAGTGACGCTTAGGGATTCCCCTTCGCAAAAGGTGAGGAAAGGGTGGAAGTGCAGCCATAAAACTTTGACCAACTATAGCTAGCACACACGGGAGCACCTGGGAACCACAGCAGCAGAGTACAAGCCTTCTGTACTGCCATGGTGTCTTTACTGAGAAGATGAATTTTGAAATGTTATCTTTGAGAAAGACTTTGTATCTTCCTTGTTTTCTAGTCTTCCTCCTGAGAAGTGGTAGGAACATTGAACTTCTTTATGTCTGAAATAAGATCTAACCTAGCAAACAGCTTAAGCAAAAGTACACATACACGTATGTATCTTGCAAATTAGTTCTTTTGCATCATAATGTTATTATTTATGCTGTACTCTGTGTTACAAATCTTACCTATGACTAAAACCTTTCGACTAATATTAAAGGTCTCATATTCTGAGTGACTGTCATTGCCCCTGCACTCAGATCAAACCAACCCATTAAAAAATGTAAATCCAAATTGGTTTTTCTTGCTTTGAAAACAAAGGCTCAGTTGTCAGAATTGTCTATTATCTAAGCATTTTTTTGTAGAATGTACATGAATTCCTGCTCCTCAGCATAGTGCATCCTTTGTCTGATTTACTTTCAACTTTTTTGATGTAGGTGATTTTTTCTGTTCTGTGCTAAGAAAGGTAGTTTCATTTTTCATCACTTCTTTTCCGAAGGATAAAATGTTTGTCTTTACAAAGGTTTCAGCAAATGATTATCTGTGGCATATTAACTATTAATTCATTGGAAGGACACCTGGTGACTACAGTAGCGAAATCTAAACCTTGTCTCAGTGGAATTTGTATTTCCTTTCTTTACATTGGTTCGGTTACCTAGAGATCAACAAGTGGGAATTTTGTAAACACTTTCAAAATTAGATCAACGTCTGAGCACCCTCGTCAAATTCACTTCCAAAGTGCCTAGCCCATCCAAATCCTGCCCAAGTCAATGGGAGACGTAGGGTCTCAGCAATTTAAAAAGCAGGCTGTTACTTTTTAAGTGCTTAAAGATGGATTAAGTAGGCTAAATCGAAACAGCAAAACTGAAAATGGTGGAGTTTAATTCCTTTGATCCAAACTGTAATGTCACTGTCCATGATAAAATGAGGGTGTGGGAATTACGGCTGCTATTATGCCACAAGCGTACGGATATTAGAATCTATGTTTTTTATGAACACTGAAGTTTTGTAATGTTTGATAAACATTCCGTTGTTAATGTTTCTCTTTTCAATCGTACCTTTAGATGCAGAATGCCTTCAAGTAGCTGCATTTTGCACTTGAGTCTACTTGCGTGAAGGAGCATCCAGGTACAAATATCCATTCTCAAAGAAATTCCTTTGCACGTATATAACCTCAGCTGTTGCATTAATGTTTTCTTGAGAATCCCATTGTTTTCTTGTTCTCACTTTCTTCAAATAGCTCAAGTCTACTTTTGCAAAATTATCTTGCATAGACATTTTATTCAATATAGTTGTCTTCTCTTCCTTGTATTATAGGTCTCACAAAGAAAACTGAAAGGACAATTTTCTTCATTATAATAAGAGGATTTTTTCAAAGCTTGAATTCCATGTACCTTTTGTGATTGGGTTTGCAGTGTCTCATTTGGCTGACTATTGGCTGATACTGCAAGAAAAAAGCAGGAGTACATGTTAGTATATTTAATGAATAAAAGCTAAAGCATGTGGGAATAATTAGCTGGAGTGAAAGTCAAATTGGCTGGTCATTCTAAAGAAATAATCAGTAAAAAGAATACAAGTGAACTTTGCAATGGTTTGAACTCACAGTGACACAGGTTCAGAGCCAGGAATCCAACATGCAAATATTTATAACGCTGTTTCACGCTGATGCCCACATTCTTCTGCTGTTCTTTAAGGGGGAGATGTCTCAGGAGCAATCCACGCTCAAAGGAGTTTCTGGATGCTTCCGCTCGTGTAAGAGTGGAGGAAGTTCCAGGTGTACACGTTGTACAAAAGCGGGGCCAGAAATAATTGTGGCAGCTCGAAATCCACATCCTAGATACGGTACCTGGCTAGATGTGCGGAAGACATTTTGCCATATGTGCTGGTTACACGCCAAAACGTTCTGCGAATTCTACCATCTTTATAGGCATTCAACTAGGTGAAAGTATTTATGTATACATTTGAGAAATTGGGTTTCGTTTATAGAAGACTTAATCGAGAGTTGCAGTAACAGGATGGACAGCACATTGTTACGCACAGAAACCACAATCGCAGAAAGGCTTTCTGTTTTATTTACTGACTCAAACCACAGGAATTCTTTCATTTCTTTATTTCTATTTATGCAGGTACCATATCAGGACAGGTGAGCTGTCTCCAGCTACACAAATTAACCTGTTGAGAAACAAAATGAAATGCAAGTTATCAGGTTTCTGATTTTTGCCTATGAAAATGAGCTTCAGGCCCGAAGCTGTGATCTATGCAAAGTAAATGTCACCCCTCAGTATCAGAAGATAACTCCACTTCGGCCACTTAAGGACAAAAACCAGGATAAAAAACATGCTAAGGGTCCACGCTGCAACACCAGATTAAGTTACTATTGTGTGAAAAATAAATAAATAACAATAATTTTACAAGCTTCTCTGTCCTCCATCTCTTAGTTGAAATTAGAAGAAACAAAGATTCTGTTGCAATGATTTCTCTCTTCCCTTTCACAGTGCTAGCTTGGAGCTGCCTTTTGCCACTCAAGTTTATTGCTTTCTTGGACTTTAAATTGGTTTCTTCTGAGTGAACCAAAGATTGTACTGACCTAAATGTCACTTGAATTAATGTATTCTTGTTTCAGTCTTTGTTTTTCTCTTGGAGCCACTTCTAGCTTAAATTACCTTGTATTTCAGGGCTTGAAGACAAGGTCACAGTCATGCAAAGAATTACAAGTATGGGACGTTTCAAGTTTGCTTTCAGTACTTTAAAAGAAACAAGCTTGAACACAGTTTTTCCTGAGCTTATGAAATAAAATAACTGTATCGGTACTAATAACTGTTATTGTTACATAAAGCCACTTGCTCAGTGATGTATTCTTCAGCGAAAGCGAGAGGGAGTGACTAGCCCAGCCGTATAAATAATGGCGTCTAAATCATAGCTGGAGTCGGAGCACTCCTCAGCCACGAGTAATTCTGCTGCTGATTTTCATCTTATTTTTCTGACAAACGTTCCTTTCCCTTAGCAGAGACCACAGCCGTCCCGAGTCCAACTGCGCGGCCGCACAACCTCCACACATACTACTTGGTCTGTCAGCTGCTCACGAGTGATATACTGCAACAACTCAGTGCGCAGATTTACTGGTTAGAATCATGGCTCTCCTGGCACAGTTCTGCACTGTCAGTAGAAAAGCAAAATATTAGTGTCTAGTATCCAGAAACATTCTGCAGGGACAATAAGCACCATTATTAAAGCTCCCTTTCTATGAGAATAACCAAGATATAGCATTCTGCTGGTTACGTGATCAAGGCAATTTTCCTAGGAAACAAAGGCTAGAGGCACTATTCTAGCATAAGCAGAGCTTATCCAAGAAGTGGATGGACTCTGGTATTTTGTAGCCTTCTTTTAATCCTGGTAGTATTCTGTGTGCTCTCTGCTTTTTCAAAGTACGTTGCTACTTCTTGCCTTATTCTTGTAGCAGAGCAGTGTCAAGATTTTCTGATGTTATAGGAAGATATTTGTCTGAGAAAAGAATGGTAGAAAGTAAGGCCAGACTTTTCAAGAATGGCCAACTTCATCAGACCACAAGAAACCTTGAAATCTTGGGGTTTTGCTAGTGGTGAATGAAGTCCTCTTCCATGATGCTCATCAGCAGAAGCAGCAAGGTGTGAACTTCAGAAGGACAAAACAAAGGGGAAAAAAATGTCCAAGGGGGTTTCTATATTCCATTTCTGGATACTTTATATTCCACAGTTGCCAAATATAATGTGCAAAAGAGAAAATGAGCCCTACAACACACATTTTGAGTAAGATTACCTTCCTTAAAAATGGCTTATATTAATGTTTAGTATAAATTGATTATATAATGTCATGCTTCCTGATCATTAGACTTCCAAATAGCAGTTGCAGGGATGCATAAATGTACTCTAATACTAAGGCAGGTGCTATTATCCCAGAATTCTCTCATAGCTTTTTTTTCTCTTGTCCTTCCATAGGCCGGACAAGTTCACCTATCCTACAATCTTTCTGTAAACTAAACAGATAAAAGGAGTAGAAACAGCTAAGGATGAAAGACAGGCACATAAACCAGAGAATAGGATAAGATTTTGCATTTTTATGCTTTCTGTTTATATTCAGTTTGTATTTGTCCACTCACTGCTTAGGCCTCTTTCTTGCCTCTTAGAAGGTAATTTGCTTTTACATGCCGCCTTGGTTCCTGATGCTCATTGTGGAGACAGTTTCACGTGCTGGATACTTTTTATATGAACGCAGATGCCTGAATTCACTCTCTGCTCTGAACCTCCACCACTTAAAATTTACAACAGTAGCTGTTTCCTGTGTCTTCCTGAGGTAATAGCAGCTGGTGTAAAGAATCCCTAACCCAGCTCCAGTTTGATTCAGAACCTCTTCCCCCTGCGTGTCACTCTCTCTTCTCTCACCTAACACAGGTATAGAGCACAGACTTCAATGAATTGCTTAAAATTGTAACTTCTAAGTGGTTTTCCCACTTAGAATATATCCTCTCTTTGTTAAGAGGCTTTTGACAGCTGCTAATAATTTCTTATGGACACTTATAAAGTAGCACCTTAAATGCAAAACTTAACGTGAAGATGTGCCCACTTTTATCTTAATATTCTCCTTATAAAATTAGGAAATGATTTGAAAAATTGCCAAATAGCAAAAAGTGATTCAATCATTTGCATATGGCAATAGAAAATGATTTCATAAACTGTTTTGAATAAAAAACGCTGTAATGATGATAATTCTGGGTGCACTGGTAGAATTGGCTAGATTTGCACTCGTTTTAAATTTGATATGTGCCTCAGATCAGGGTCAAAAGGAAGTTGGAGGAAATTGCTCCCTTTAAATGTCCTGTTCCTTAAGGAGCTGGGTGGTTCCAACTTCTGATGGTCCAAGCCATAAAGGAAAACTCTCTTATGTAATTTGCAGCGAATCCTAAGCTTCATCTAAAAGCTGTGGCTCAGCAAACTCACAGGGGCAGTATGATTTCGCAATACACATGACATCAGTATTGCAAATACAGTACATTTGGTGCTGCTGCTGCTTAAAATTGCTGACTTGTAATTTTTCTTCTGGATCAACGGAGTCAGCAAGTTCAGTGTATTTGGAGTTGTTTTATTTCCACAGCATTTCTGCTTTCAAGTGGTTGCAATGAAAATACATCACAACATTTCCTGCATTCCTTAGCGAAAGTCATTGTTTTTAATTTTACTTTTTACTTTGTGTACAGCTGCGACCCCTGGAACAGGAGGAATCCTCTTTATTCATGTTTGACAAGCACTCGAGCCTAGACGTTAACTAACAGCAGGGCACTACATGACTGCACTAAATATGATAAGCAGAAGTAGCTGCAGGGACCTTTCGATCCGTTCTTTCTGGATGTGGGATTTTGCATGGGATTGGCATCCTTCAGCTGAGCAGCACCTGGTCTTGCTTCATCTCCTTTCAGACTCGGCTGTGTTACCAGACGTTGCTACTTAAAGCCAGAGAGGGGGGCCTGCATGTCACCCTACCCAGTTGTTTTTAATATAAAGAGTGAGGTATAATGAGCTGAGGGCATGGAAGAAGACCAAAAGAACATTAGAGTTGCTGTCTTTGTCGAGGGACTCATGGATTCAAGCTGGTTGCACGCCCTGGCCGTCTCATCAGGCTGTTGGGGCCTGATGCCACCTTTGCCCTTGGGCAGCAGAAGCTGCACCGCAGCAGATGCTTGCCTTGTGGTCCAGGCTGAGCTCCATGGATGGAGGAGGTCTGGCTAGACCATGTGTACATTCACGTTTTGGGTCTAGAACTGAAACCTGGAGGAACAACCACAGCCAAGAAAGTCTGTATCTGCAAAAGAGGGGGTTGCAGAAAAAGAGACGTCTTGCAAGACCTAGGAAAAAGTGGAGGAAAGAAGTATAGCATTAAAAGGGTTACAGCAGAGAGAAGAGGCCAGGCTTATGAAAGTCACTGCTGCAGAAGACACAGACCAAGCGCGGCAGCTATGTGGGAGGGGAAGGGATCGCGCTGGACGTGGGGTGGAGGCAGAGCAGAGCAGAGAGACAACTAATTGCAGAGAAATGCAGTAGAGCAGAATAGTCTGCCAATCTGCAGAGCTAATATACCACTGGTCACTGAGGCATTTTTAAGCATTTTTTTTTTGCCTTTTTGTAAAGCGTATGTGCAAAGTAAATATGCAGATAATACTTGTTTTGTTACAATAAGAAAGCACTTTAATTTGGTGGGCATCAGAAAAATATTTGGGAATACTCAAGAGTAATTACAGCCTCAGAAATCATGAAGTTAGTAAGAACGGCTGTAGATACCAACGTGAGGGAAAAAGGCTGTATGTGCACTTGGCAAAAGATGGGAACATATTTGTAAAGATGGTTTAAAATCTTCTGGCATACAGCAGAGCGTAGACTCAGAGCAAATATATTCCATACATCACTGGAGCCTAACTTTCAGGTTGGCAAATGTCCTGCAGGCTGAAGTTGGAGTTTTAAATTTGGTCTTTTGCTTGCATATTACCTGTGCTTATACAGTGGTCGTCTCACTGCTTTCAAGAATTTCCTGGCTTGTGTGATTTCAGCCTGCGTTCGAGGCTACAAGCAGATCCCCACATCTTATAATTTTTACCGAAAGCCATAAGCCACGGAGGTCTGTCTATTCAGCAAATAGACTCAAAGGCTGAGAGCCTGGTGAGTGAAGGATAATCAGACCAGAGAAACAGGCAGCCTTCAGGTGTTGTTTTCTTGAATGAAATGAGTCTGAATTCTCATGTATCTGAAATCTCTGTACCACGTGTAGTATTTTAGATGTAAAATGCTTGGCTTAACCATGGTGGATATCACTAGAAAAACATGAAATTACATATGCTGCATGTGTTACATGTAATTAGTGGAAATCAGAGTTCTGTTGCAATGATTTTTGTCTGTGCTTTCACAGTGTCAACTTTCTTGCACATTCTTCTGAAACAGCTGGTGCCGGCCATTGCCCCTCGCAGAGGGGTGGCCCAGGTGGCCCGGAGCGGTGACACAGGCTGCAGACCAGGTGGGGAGAGGTGTTTGGGACAGAAAGGGCACAGGGAGCTTAGGTACCTAAAATTATTTTCTGCCCATGTTGGGACCAAGCCACTTGCTGTTCCCGGGGAGAGAAAAGAAGCTCCACCAAGAGGTACAGGAGGGACTGCAAGGGGATTTGCCACGCTCCAGTTCTCTTAGCCCCTAGGAGGATAAGAAGCGAGAACAATAATATTCATTTTTCCTCGTTGTTACCGTCTCCTGTGTTTCTGTATGAACTATCAGATAAGGTTTGAGTCATAATATTGTGGGGAAAGAGCTATCGAAAGTATTCCTTCCGTGGGGGCTAGATGGCGCCGTGGATTAATGCTCCAGCCTTTCAAATGGGCTGTGCTGGGGCAAACCCCGTCTGCTCCGGGAACACCTTGGCCATCGGTTCGCCTGTGGGAATTTAAATCTAGATCAAGGGAAGGATTCAGATTCTTTAATCCTCCTGCGTGCCCTGTCTCTCCTGGACATCAACAAGGACTCGTAGCTGGAATCATACCGCTACACATGGGACCACAGTTCCATGGGCACCGGTGCTGCAAGAGGAGACGCTTGCTCACCGTGATGATGGGCTCTGAAGGATAGCAGAAATCCTCCACTTGCATTAATATACCCAGGTGGAGAAAAGCTGGTGCCACACCTGGGGTTAATCTCTGCCTATCAGCCATAGAAGTCTTCTATATTTTTTTTGAGATCACTTACCTTAAAAAAGAGCAAAACTAAGAAACCAACAACCCATAATTCCTCTGGCAACACAGAGGTGTATTTTCGGTTTTTCAGGCTATTTCTGGGGTGGTGTTGTTAAAGGATACTTGCCTGGAATCAGCCAAACTTTCTGCTGAACTATTTAAAAAAAAAAGAAAAAGAAAAGAAGTAAAGCACAATAGAATAAACTGGAAAGCACATCTCTGTGCACAAATGTCAGCACACTGTTGGGCATGGGATTTGTATTCAAAGTCTTGCTCTTTCTTTTTGTGGGAAAAAGCATCTTACTTAAAAACAAATGGCTATAAAACAATGCAAAGAGAGTGGGGGAGACCGCTTTATTGTGAAAAACTGAACACTCAAAGAGCACCATGAGAGAACTTAAACAGCAGCCAGCGATGGGAGCTGCCACAGGACAGTTTGGAGGAGGATCAGTGGGGACTGGAAACCGTTTATATGGGGTTAAGTATCCAGCTCAAGCAGATACACTGAACTGTCCTGTGGCTGGTATGAAGCAGATTCAGCCATAACGAGCTTCAAACTCTCCACCTCCCCACCCTTCATCACCATCACTGGCCCCAGCTGTTGGCGGGAAGATGGCTGAATACCTGCCCTGGGATACGAGTTATCCTTCGGCCTCTAGAAAGGTTGAAAAGCCATGATGCCGTCACCCGTCTCAGCTGTGTGGGTACGTGAAAGGCCTCAATATTCAGCTGACATGGCGGGCAGGGTTCGGAGCTGCACGGGAGTGCCCAGACCAGCATTTTTTTCAGCCTTCCTCTCTGGGGTGTCCAGTACCATCTCTGACGAGAAGAGCGGCCGGCGGCAGAAGGACAGTGAGGTGGGAGACGTGGGCCCTGCTGCCGCCGGGGACAGACTCTGCCCCGCGCTGTGCCCCTTCCTGCCATTTCTCTTCTGCGGGTTTCAGACGCTGGCTCCTTTGCTGCGCTGCCAGTCAGCAAGGGCTCTCCTCCACCGTGTGCTGCCCTGACACAAATAACTGCTCTCAAGCTTCTAAAAAAAAAAAAAGACAGAAACATAATCTAGTTTAGACAAAGTTCCTTGGGAAGAAGCTCCCAAGATCTGTTCCGGCAAAGAACGAAGGTGGGAATGTCTGTCTGCTGACCGTGTGAAGGGCAGTGCTGAGGGGGACAGACGTTCGTTACGGGGCACATTCTTAAAGCTTTACTTCTTCCTATTTTTTTCCTGACATTTGCTGTTTTATACTCTCTGGCAACCAGCAGAGCTCCACCGATGCTGACTTGCAGAGCCCACAGAGATACGAAGGAAATATTTTTCCTAGCAACAAGCGGCACACGAAAACATGAAGAAATGCTTCCCCTGCTCATATTTCCCTTTGGTTTTTTTGGTCGTCTGGTGCAGAGATAAGAGCTGTGTCGCGAAACCTGCTGCCAGCTTGTGTGTCGCAAGGCAATCTGGAATAGAGGGACATGTGAAAACTTTGTGCCTGCCATTAACTGGCGCAGAAGCCTGTGTGGAGTCATGGTGGCGTGGTGCCGAGGCAGTGTGCTGCCCGCCATGCCCCCCGGCCCCGGCACTGCTGGGTCGCTCCCACACTGCTCAACACTGGCTGCTGCTGAGGGACCCACACGTGGCTCTTCAGGAGGGGAAGAAAAAGCAGGGTGGGGCGTCGCCTTAAAATGACGGCCACGTCCGGGCTCGGTAGGGCAGCGGATAAATGAAATGATGCCGTCTGAGGCAGATCTCCTGCCAGCGCTTCCTCAGGTGCCTGTTCCCACAGATCCTGGGTTGCTCTAACGAAAATGCAGCCATTAATCACAGAACCACAGAATGTTCGGGGTTGGAGGGGACCTCTGTGGGTCATCTAGTAATTAATGAGGGCTAATGGTGAGCACTCACAGGTGTCAGGGACGGGCAACCCTGCCCAGGGAGGCCGTGAGTGGGACCCCTCCCTGCCATGAGGTTGCACAGGTGGGAAATCTGCCGGTGATTTTCTGAGGGAAATGGCGGAGGGGTGATGGCGGCTGGTGCCCACAGGCACATGGGTATGCGCCGTGGTGCGCTGCTCCATGGCTGCCCTCCCGAGGTGTTTCTCCTGGCTGGGTCTGTGTAGGCAGATGGATGGCCAGGGCTGTGAGGCGAGAGGAAGGGCTGGGCAGCAGACAGGAGGGGGCGGGTTGTGGCCCCCTCAACCGAATGTGGTGACTGGAAGCGGGTTTGAGTCCCAGAGCAAACAGTGAAGCATAGACACCATGTCCTTGCCCTTCATGTCTTTGAAAACATGGGAGCAAAATGGTATGAAAACCTGAGGGGGGAACTGGGGATGGTGCTTCACCCTGGCGTGGCAGTATTTTCTGTTTTCTGCCTGCAAGTGGGACAGAGCTAAACTGTTAAAGTTATTTTAACTGAAGTGTAGTTTTCTGGGATTGAATGATTATGCGGGGGCAATGACTGGTACTTGTGTCTGCTTGTGAGTAACTCCCCCTTCTTTTCTGTCCTTGCTCAGCCATGCTGAAAAAGCGATCGCAGATGCGAGGGCAGCGGCCGCCGCAGAAAGGCTTTGTCAACACCAGCAAATCACTCTTTCTGCCTCTGCAAGGTCAGCTTCTGAAGGCAACGTGTCCGAGACCACGGCTCCGCAACTGGTGAGGAACACAAATTGTCAGGAAGTATTCAGAAATTACACGGTATTAGTGGGTAGAACGAAAGCGTTCTCATGGTAGAGCCAATCTCTGAATTTAAGGCCAGCCTTGCACCCATAAGGTGAATATTCTGTGAGCAAATTCAGTGGGGTTAGGATGAAGCCCAGGAGGTTCTTACTCATCATTTGATGGCTTACTGACAAGAAGAACACTTGAAGGACGTGTTCCTGTATCATCAGTGTATTTCCTGAATTTGTTCTCTAGTATTTTAGAAGAATTTATCCTTTGCAAAATCTTGATATAGCAAAGTGAAAAGTTTTGTCTGCAGCAGAACAGTTACTTCTGTGGCTGTTCAGAAACAGTTTGCATAAAGATAGGAGCAGATTTGTACAAGTGGTTTGAAAGCTGCATGTAGACAACAGAATACACACTCGAGGCAGACATGCTGTCCTGCGGGCTTAAACTGGAGATCAAAATCTTATGTTGTACCTGAATTTATATCTACATTGTAATATGATTCTTACAAATTGTGCTTAATACTTCCATGGCTCCTTTGTGTCAAGCTGGAGCTGTTCTTTTTTTTTGCAGTGAAACTGCAGATAGTCCCCAGCTAACGATGATTTGGCAAACTTTAAAATAAAACTGAATTGTGAAGGATAAAGTTTTAAAAATAATCCCTCAGGGTTTTTTTTTAGCTGAACTTGAACTCTTAATGGGCCTCAGATTTGCCAGTCACTCCTTATAATTTATCCGGGAATTGTATTACAGTGAACATCCTAACATGTAGGGACCAGATAGAAGACCTAAAGACTATTGTGTGAGGAAGGCTATATTTTCTGTTTTATCCTTCACTTTGGAGAGGGAAAACAATGTGAGGAAATGGTGTGTTGATCAGTACGTTGTACATATCATGTTCTATAGAATGAGAGATACAGGGCAACCGCCTTTTATCAATTCAAATGATGTACTGTGGGTACATTGGTAAGGTACGCCTCTGTTCCACACCGTGCCTAATGGCTTTTTATCATTTATTTTCTGGGCTGTTGCTGAAAGATCTATATATAAGTCAGAGTAAATTCAAAAGCATGTATTTATTTCAAGATGGAAGAGGAAATATCCCCTCCTTGCAGCTAATAATAGGATTGACATTGTTAAACAATTAAATTGAAAGATATTAATAATAGGTGCTTCAAGCATGTTAAACAAAACTTCAATAAGCTTTCTGTTTTATTGTTTAACTGTATGTGTGAGTCATAAGGAAAGTGTTAATGTTCAGGATCGGATATGAATCACGTATTTGTGAACAATCTTCCAAGGCCAGCACCGAAATCCCGAACACATTCTTTGTAGTTAGTCAGCTCTGGGCTTGGAAACTGAAAGTGTAATCAAAGTGAGAGTTTGTTTATTAACTAGCGGATGCTGTGTATCTTATTTACACAGAATGATAATGGGGGGGGGTGAAAAATAAGGCAAAAAGCTGGTAATGCATGGGGCTCTGTGTCCCTGGGGTACAAATCACAAAAGGAACGTGAACAGCAGTAGCGCTAGCCATTAAGTGCTGAAAGCATTCTGTGACTTTAAAAGGAAATCCCATATTCATGAAGGGAATCCATATGGCACCTTATTTGTGAGGAGAGGTGCCCCATTCTTTTGAAAGCTGACTTGCACATTTATTGTTTTGACTGCCTTATCATTAGGGTGAGAGAATTCACTTCAAGGGGAACAAACAAAACAAGAGAAATGCACAGGAGTAACACTGGGGGTGTTATATATTTCATTAATTTGCATTGCAGGTAGAAAATTGGAATTGCTGAACAACAAGTTCTTTGTGCTGGCTGTATTTGGGCATGCTAAGGAAATCAGGTTCTTAGTAGAAAGTAATCTCACCTGGTAATTATTTCCAATCATTGGTAATAGGTGTGTTCCTAATTGTCTCCTCTCTGGAAGGGCACAGGGTGAAAGCAAGGCTGAGTTGCCTGTTCTGGAGGAAGGACAGAGGTAACTGCCAGGACTCGTGCCTGGCATTATAGGCTAAGAAAAGTTTCTGAGTGCTAGCTTTGGTTTAGGGGAGACCTCTGGAAATCAGTTCAGCCTCTGATGCTGCCTGACCTTGAAAAAGCTGTCTTTTTTGTCTGTTTTCCCAGCTGTGAAATGGATCCTGAGAACTGTTTAGTCCAGCTGCCTATAGTCAAGTGCACAATCCCTCCTTTACTCAGCAAATTGCTATTGATTTTTTTGTTGTGCTGGGAGTGTGTGATTTATGCCATGGTGGCACACAGCGTGGAACTGCTTTGGGATATGACTGAATCAGCGTGGCTTTTGCAAAGGTATGTGTCTGTTTATCTAGTTCCATGTTGGCATCCTCATTGTTTTAGAATACGCTTAACTTTTAACAATAGCAGAAGTTTTCATGTTTCTGTGTATCTGAGGCTAATGTGACATTACCAGTCTAATCTTGTAAGAGCATAAAAATCTGAGTATTAATGATAATACTGAAAAGAGGCAAACAGTAGTTTAAATAGCTTGCCAAGGCTTTGACTGAGCCTGCATTTGAAGGGAGAATTCCTGGCCCTATACTCCTACCACTAAACCTCACTTACAGGTAAGAAATGACATGTATTTGCAAAATGTGTTCACATGCAAACTATTCTGCTTGAGAGCCTGAATTACTGGTTTTGCCACGAACAGAAGTATGGCTTGTGCTCTCAGGGGACAGGATGCTTGGAGTCACAGCTGGCATGCTCCTGGCCTTTTTTGGAGGCTACTGCAGCCACCTCCACGTTGAACCATGGCTTGGGACTTACCTTTGAAATTTTTTGCAGAGAAGTGTGGGGTTTTTGGCTTTTTGATTTTAAAGGAGGTAAGGGTTAGTGTGCTACTCAAAGGAGATTTAATTAAAGTGAGATTTGGTGATGGCTGATGAAGAAGCACATCTAAAGTACAAATCAACAGGGATTTTACATGTAAACCTAATTTCCCAGCAATTTCCTAGTCTATCCAGTTCCTCAAATACAAAATTTTCTTTCTAATATGCTAACAATTCACAATTTTAAAGCCAAGCAGTTGCACAAAGTTTATAATAACCAAACCAAATATACAAAGAAATAAACAGAGTTCATTTTACTATTTTAGTCTGTATTAATGCTCTGATTAAACAGTTGTGCCTTTTTTTTGAGTAGGACCAGACCAAACTGTCGCTGCTACTTTCTTCTGTGGCAGAAACTTAAATTGCCATTTGATTAGGAGTGCTTCCTCCCTCAGCCTGTGTTGATTTCTTTGTTGTTTCTAAGTGGTATGCCCCATCTGCTCTGTTTAAGCAGAAGTGGGGAACTTTTAAAATAAAAGCAAATCAAACCCTTGGCACATAATAGAATTTAGCTTCCTTAATTTTATGACACTGTATAGGTCTCATCTTCCTTGTGCAATTTCTGTTAGAGTACAAATACAACAGTACAAGCCACTGCCCTGTTGTTGCTTTATAGCAAAGTATTTTCTGGAGGCTGAAATTAAAATTGTACTTTCAAATGTATTAGAATTTAAACATCGTACTGCAGACACTTGGATCAGTTTGTCTGACTGTTCTGACAACAAGTATTTTATCACTTGGTGTCAAATAGTGTCTCTGAATGACACTATCTATGGATGTATCTGTATTTACGTCTCCAACTAAAAACTTGCAGTTATGTGCTGTAGCAGAGATCAGGGAGATGTGTTCCAAGAGCGCTTCCATTGCAACCTTGTGTGAGCTGATACCTCTTTCTCTCTCACTTTTATGTTTGGTACTGTCCGGTGTGAGAACTGCCCAAAATAAAGGGACCTCTCTGCAGTGCAGAGCTGCTTGGCTTATTCTTCTCTTAGTTAATGCCTGTCCTCGTTATGGATGGTGAAGCATGCCCAGAAAAAGGGATGGAGCTGATGCACTACTGCTCTGTTGGTGCTGCAGTTGAACTCCGTTAGCTTGGAGCACTGTAAAGATGTCCTACAACCTTTTCTGTTATCTCTCTTCTGCATAGTGCTGTGCAGTCCATATCCATAATTTAGGATGCAGTCTAGTAGTTTTCCTTATTTGTAGCTTTAGCAGCAGGTCAGACTAATTGATTTTTTTTCTCATTAGAAGATTAAGTTTGTCTGCCATTTCTTGACTACAAAGAGTCTGTCTGACTTCTGCCTGCCTTCAACAGGGTCAGCTAGAAAAGCTTGCCGCCTTCTCAAGGTTGAAAATTTAAACTTTGCTGCCATACATTGTCTGAGGGTTAAATAATGACTGTGCGGAGCTGATTAACAGAGAACATTCAGTTTCCTTATTGCTGATGAAAGGGCTGGAATAAGTGTCCAAACCCCTTTAGTGGAAATCTAGTCACTGCTGAACTATGCAAGATTTTCAGAACTCATGTAGTAAAAATGTACAAATATGAGGTATGAAAGAGGAAAAAAGAAGTAATTTTACATGCTGTTTCTGCACTATTACAATGTGTGGGGGTTTCGTTTGTTTGTTTGTTTGTTTTAGAGGCCATAATCTTTGCTGGCACAGGGTTAAATAGTTGTTACTTAACATTTTGCAGATTGAAGGTACACGCAGCGTGGTAGTTGCACATCTCACCTTAACAGTCTCCGGACTCTTACAACAAACATACCTGCAAAAAAACAGACCAGCTGCCAAGCTCTCAGTGATGGGACTATGAATGGAGGCAAACTCAAAATGGTCTTTCTGAGACACGCTTTTTAGGCGCTTGTATTTAGTGGTACTCAGGTGCTTATAGGAGTTGTTGAGCACCTGACTTTATCAGACCCTGTGCTGTTGAGAGAACAGAATGAACTGTTCTTTTTTTTCTCCTGTACCTATTGAAATATCCCATGTGAATAATTCATTCGGTCCCGAAGGATTGCTGAACCCCTGTGCTTTGTGGTGGCTATCCAGGAAGAGGAGGAAGGATTGTCCTGTGGTTAATGTCCTTAAGGCTGCTCCAGCCATTTTATAACACACTTCATTGCTCTTTCAAGACCTCAGGGTAGGGACCCTAGATTAGAAATGTGTGGGGTTTTTTCCCAAAATACAAACATACATTACTGTTAAATGCCATTATTAGGGGGTATTTAATATGCAATTACAAAGAAACTACTTGAATTCCATTAGTCTGAGAAAAAAAAAAAAGAGGAGGACAGAATTAGGTATAAGTTAGCAGCAATGGAAAAGATACTTGCAAGAGTTTAAGCTTGTGTATGTTGCTGTCAGTATACAGTAAGCAAAAAATAGACATCAGAAGTGTTTGGTAAGTATAAAGGCTGTCCACAAAGTGCTGATTACAAAGTCCACTTTACTGAATTAAGTGTTGGCAATGGCTTGCCAGTATGAAAATAAGCATATAAATAGCTCTGTATTCTACTTTTCACATGACATTTATTCTGATGGTAACAGTTTATGGATCACGTTCATTTGCTAAATAAGCTTCTTCCTGTAAATAAGAATATGATAACTTTCCTCTTATATAACAAAAATTGTACTGTGTTCTAATACAGCAGCTTCAAGAGATGTGTCTTGTAGACAAATGGCTCTTTCAGAAAGCATTTTATTCTCCAGGAAGAGATGTACAATAGGAGAAAGCAATGCATCCACTAAAAGTTACTGCACTCCCTGTCAAATAGGGAGCATGGGGCCAAAGACAGACCAGGAGGGAGATTTTGTACAGCTCCTTTGTTCCACTAGGAGTCTTCCTCACCAATGGGAGTGTTTCAGTCAGTCTCTAAACAGTGACAACGTTGAGAAATATGATCAGGATGGAAAGAAGTTTGTATTTTTTATTCCGCTCCCCACAATACCCATTTTGCTAGCAACAACAACAAAAAAAACAAACCCAAACCTAACAGTCATTCAGCCCAAGTATTTTAAATATTGGAATTAGCACACTGGATTCACATTCCCGTAGTTCCTTGCAGTTGATAGCTTTCACTAGGCTGTTGATAATCACTGATGTTTGTTTGCTGCTTCTACTTCAGCAGCTTTGTGGTTTGAGTGGTTGTTTGTATAGTATTATTAACATATATGCCACTAGGCTGTCATTGTGGACAATTATTTCATATTCTTGGATGTTTAGCCTCACTCCATTATAGCCTACTTGTCAGTTTTTAGGCAGGTGACTGTACTATGCTGAATTGCAGAGAAAGATACTGATACAAGGAAACGGTTCACAGAGACTTCATAGCTTAGAATAGTTTATAGTGACAGGTGTAAGAGATAAAAGAAGTGTGTCATATTTACTGGTATATGTGATTGTAGTGAGGGCCATAAAATCTGACGTAGGGCGTCAGAACAGAAAGTAAGTTTTTTGGTTTTTTTTTTTATTTAAGCTTGATATACCTAATATTGTAATATTTTGAAGTACATTTGTCTGGCTTCTGCTTTTATTGTTGTCAGATTTCACCAGTCATAACATTCTTTCTATTAAAGCTAGAAACACAAACACACTGTGATTACTCTGAGTAGGAAGTAGAAAATCAACTCCCAGAAAAATTCTGTGAGAACAGTTTAGAATATATTTGGATCCAACCTGTTCGTTCTTAAACACTGAAACATCCCTGAATAAGGTTAATGATAAATTAAGGGATTCAAAACTATTCCAGAGCAGGGGGTTGAGTTCCAAATTGGAGAGCTGGAAGTGTCTTACAGTTGCTTTTATTAGAGCTGGGGAAATCTGATGTGCTCAGAAGATACTCAGGAAGTCATATTGAGGACAACTGTACTGCCTTTGACTGAAATTAAGGCCTGCATTAGGTCCTTATAGTGATAGATTCAGCTCCTGAAGGTGAATTCCACTTGTGCTTTCCCAAAATTGCAAAGGATTTTTAACATATACTCTGGTTTGGGCTGATTTCTGTTGGATAGGGCCTCTTACAAGGTTTGTTGCCTTTGAGTACTCTCTGGTTGTGCTGGAAAACCCTTACAAGACATTCTTCCTCACACTGGTACTTGAAAATGTGAAGGCAAGAGTTTTACTCTGCAAATAGTATGTATCCAGTCCCTCATTTCCCAGGTTGGGTAGATGTTACTTGTCATTACTGTAGAAATTTTTAGGCAGCCAGGCACCTGTGTGTGTAAGATGCCTCTACTTTCTGTGGCTGTTCCATTCAGGTTATTTCCTCATTACACCAAGACTGTAATGGCTCAAACCTACCATTGTGTTAAACAGAACCTGTAATAATCCATTTAAAATATAACACATTTATCGCTTGGCTCAGATCAAAGGTGCGTGCCTTCAAAGGCTCTAATTAAATTGTGATGATGTAGAATGCGGGCTTTATCTATATAAGTTACAGAATGATGGTTGGGTGGTTTGTTTTGTTTTTTTAAAACCTAGCGAGTTTAATATTGCAAAACACTTGTAAGATGTTTCCCATCATTGCTGTTGATCAAAGTGTTCAAATAAGTCCAGATTTTCCCATTGGATTCTTTCATTTTTCCTAGCTAGAAATACTTCATATGTAAATTGTTCTGTTTAGATATGTCACAGTATTACTGTTCTTCCTTGCTGCCTCAGTCTTCCATCTCACTCATTTGCTGTCCAAGTTCCCATAGCTTCCTTTCTCCTACTTTACTAGTGCTGAAGTTTGTAAACTCTGTATGAAGATGCCACAGAAGTGAAGTGCATCTGTTTCTAGTTCAATTTTAAAGTTAGTAACCTATTTAGGTCAAAATGTGATTGTATGCTGGAGTCCATAAGACGACTTGAGCATTACCTTGAACCATGGCTTCTTCAAGGATCTGAACTGAAATTAAACCTGGCTTCATGGTTTGCAAGGTTTCAATCAACGATATTTAGAGGTGATTAGGAACAGCGTGAGCTGGGCCGATGTCCCCTAACACTTAGAGTAACAAAACTCCAGGTAGAACCTATTGATTTTACCCAGCTCTGTGTAAATGCAACTAAACCCACTTTTTTCAGAAAAGCAGAGTGATTTGTAACATACCATCATAAGTGATCTCTATAGATTGTCTATGAAATAGATTCCTAAGTACTGTTAATTTGAAAAGTTGAAGAGTAAGGTAATTTCACTTGGGAAAAGGCAGATAGGCAGATAGCATTGAATTACTGGGCTTAAAGTAAGAAAAATAAGAAGTGTAATAAAGGTGTGAAAAAGTCTTGGGTTGAAGTTAAAACAAGTTAGGTGCTAAACCAGTGAAGAAGTAAAAATGTACGTACCAGAAGTTAGGGTTTTGAAGGGGGAAAGCCTGTGTGTAGCCACACTCCGCCACAGTGCAGCTTCTCTGAAGCCAGTGGAGTGGCACCCAATTAAGGCAGGTACAATTTTTATTTTATAACACAAATATCAGCAAACCAGAGGAACTGGTTGCAGCCAAATCCAGATTATAAAACAAAATGCTGAAGAATGAGATCATTTGTGGCATTATGACTCAGTCAAGCGTGTGTTGCCAGAGACAATGCTTCTGGGGCAGTAGAGGTGTTTCAAGAGTAAGGTACCCAAGACTTCAGCTCTACAATCTAAGAATAATTGATAGTAAGCTATTGAGATATAGTACTTATTAATATACGATATTGGGTGGGGTTTTTGGCCCGCAGTTTAGAAACAATGGTGAGGATAAAGTGCAGATGGAAATAGTAATTTCTGTAAATAAAATGTCATTTTTCTACTTGATTTCATACTCTGCTGTTTTGCCAGTGTTAGTGAAACTCTCATGAATATAAAGGGACAAGCACTCTTTCTCCTAGACTTTTTTCCTTATGAGTAGCCAGGACTGTATGTTCCACTGGTCTATGATCGATGAATCACCACTTGCTTCAGATTCCCTTGTAAAATGACATATTCCTTTAAGTCTTGTGTGTAAAATCTGAAAAGTCCAGTCTTGCAAGCTTGCATGAGTAACTAGTCAAGTGATTGGTCTTGTTTAATTCAGTGGAAATGCTCACATGCGTTTTTTTGTAAGATCAGGCACACCAGATGATAAGCTGTGTTTTATTACAGTATACCCAATGCTTTGGCCGATATAAAACAGTGATGTTTTCTGATTTTTATGTATATATGATTTCTTTTTCTGGCATAAAACTTTGTTGATATTCAGAAATCTGGAAAGCAGATACTGCATGAATAATTCACTATTACAGCATAAAGAGAAGGGGAAGCAGATTTATTACGATTTTCCTCACAACACATGTAAATTTGGTATGTAGGGTCTTAAAACGAGCATAAGTGAGAGCCAACTGCCTACAGTTTTGCTTTTTTTATCCCCAGTCTTTTCTTTCGGTGCAGCCAAGTCATCTCTTGTAGTAAACTGCTGAGTCAATACATTTAAGAGCTCACCGTTTCCTATTTCTATGTAGCTAACTGATAAGGGCCTGTTTAAGGGTTACACCCTTCCGTATTTACAGTGTTAAGGCAAACATGGTTATAGGAAGCAATTACATATAAAATTTACAGTGCGTATTATACAGTATCACAGTATTGTTTTGGCATATTTAATTTGTGTGTGCGTGCAAATGTAGTGCTAGAAGCTGGAGAACTGCTTTCACGATGGCGGATGCGGCAGGCCGCTGCCAAGCAGCTTCCTCGCAGAACCTCCTCTCAGGCTTTCAATTGACTTCCTCCTCAATGCTCTTAGAAATAGGCAACTCCTTCAGTCATCTTTGCTATTTCAGATTCTGGCCGCAGCAAGAAGTTACTGTTTATTGAAATGGAGAAATAAATCATACCAAAAATGGCACTCCGAGCCATGGGAAATTGTTCTGCTTTCCCCTTTATGTATTAGTATCCTTTTTATCTCTCTGTGGGAATTTAGGAGGTTCTTAGATGACAGCAGAGGAATGTGGAGGGTGCCACAAGTTCCAGGTACAGCGCAAGCTCCGTGAAGTCATGGGGGGGTTCTGCTGAAGTAGAAAGAATGAGCATCTGCAAAGTTTATAAAAGCTACTCCATAAATGTGTGTGGTGGAACGGAAATGGTGTTTCTTCAACAGTTTTTAAAACATTCTGCAGAATTTAATAGATTATTTTAGACAGAACCATCAGTGCCAGTACATTTAGAGTAAGGTGATTTTTCTGTTTTGATCAAAACTATAAACCATAGTTCAGTGGCATATAAAAAGGTCTTTGAAAGCTTTATTTTGGATTCCTAAAATTTGCACGTCAAAGATGAAATAATAAGTATTTTGTGGTTTGGGTGTTCAATTGTAAGCAGTCAAGAACCTTCACCCCATCGTGTCTCATCATTTCCTACTCTCATGGATGCTGCCTAGCCAAGCCAAAAGGCAGTTCTAAATCGCGCTGTTTCCACGCTCCCTCTGTCTCCTCCTTTCACCTTTTGGATAACTTAAGAAAAAGCAGCTGTTGTAAAGGGTGACAAAGCTCAAGAACTATCTCTGGGACAGGGCAGAATTAAACAATGTGGAAACATGTAATTTCTGTGTAGGATAAACTGCTAAAGGCAGAACTGGGACCAGGGTTGTAGTTAGGAAAAACTGTTTGGGGTTTTTTCTGGTGGTAAAATAGAAGATTAGAATTCAGGTCTTCTGCTGTCTTCTATCTTCTCATTTTTCTGTCTGGTTTCGTCCATCTTCTTACCTTTAAGATAAATATTGCAGCAAATAAATGCATTTATAAAACCTGTCCAGGTCATTGGTACTTCAGCTTCTCTTCCTCTTGCTTTAAAACTACATGGCGATCAATGCAAATTAATTTTATTTATTTATA
>Ga0065711_1033409_pt1 | contig 25558 bp, 16 predicted proteins | sample Hoacrofraction12_FD_59098 | JGI IMG/M metagenome (GOLD analysis project Ga0065711, IMG submission 59098) | Hoatzin crop microbial communities from Cojedes, Venezuela - Epithelial fraction 12 v2 (version 2) | ecosystem: Host-associated > Birds > Digestive system > Esophagus > Crop | place...
TGCTTGAATAAATTACCTGTTGTTTCAACTTTGCGAAACTGTTTCAGTGAAAGTCCTTGGAAGGGCTCTGGCAGGCAAGTTGAATATCAGACTCCCCTTACCCCCCCCCTTTAACACGACATTTACTCTGGAGATATGTATTTCAGAATAGAATAGAACAGAACAGAATAGAACATTTCATTTGGAAGGAACATACACTGATCATCTAGTCCAACTGCCTGACCAGTTCAGGGCTGACCAAGTTAAAGCGTGTTGTTAAGGGCAGTGTCCAAACGCCTCAAACACTGACAGGCTTGGGGCATCGACCACCGCTCTAGGAAGCCTGTGCCAGTGTCTGACCACTCTTTCGGTAAAGAAATGCTTCCTAACGTCCAGTCTGAACCTTCCCTTGGTACGGCTTTGAACCATTCCCACTGTCCTATCACTGGACATCAGGGAGAAGAGATCAGCACCTCCATCAGCACCTCCTTCTCCACGTCCCCTCCTCAGGAAGCTGCAGAGAGCAATGAGGTTGCCTCTCAGCCTCCTTTTCTCCCAACTAGAGAGGCCCAAATTCCTTAGCTGCTCCTCACAGGACATTCCTTCCAGCCCTTCCATCAGCTTTGTTGCCCTCCTCTCGACACATTCAAGGACCTTCACATCCTTCTCAAATTGTGGGGCCCGGAACTGCACACAGTACTCACGGTGAGGCCATGCCAGTGCCGAATACAGTGGGATAATCCCCTCTTTTGACCGGTTGGTTGTGCTGTGTTTGATGCACCCCAGGACGCGGTTTTCCCTCTTGGCTTCCAGGGCACACTGCTGGCTCATACTGAGCCTGCTGTCAACCAACACCCCAAGATCCCTTTCTGCAGGGCTGCTCTCCAGCCACCCCTCTCCCAACTTCTACTTGTGCCCAGCATTACTGCATCCTAGGTGCAGCATTCAGTATTTGGACTTGTTAAATTTCATCCCATCAATCATTGCCCAGTGCTCCAATCTATCTAGATTGGAATAACACTGGCTAGCTTCTCATCAGCAGGGACCTCCCCAGACTCCCAAGACCTTTGGTAGATGATCGAGAGGGGTCCTGCCATAACATATGCTAGCTCCTTCAGTACTCTGGGATGAATCCCATCAGGCCCCATGGACAGCTGATGTATGATTCTATGTGTGTGTTTTGGAGCAGGGAAGCACAAATGACAATGATACCACACACACAGATGGAAAGATCTAACTCTGATTTGTTCTGCCTTAAAATATGAAAATAACTCAATTAACAAGGATACTGACAAACCAATACGAAGAGGGGCTACAACCAAAAAGATGTTAGCGAATGACACTTATTTTTCCATCGTGATTAACATACTCAGCATACAAAAAAACTTTACATACCTGTAAGAGCCACTTGCTCAGTTGGATGAAACTTTATGGAGTTTACTGTGTAAAATAAAGTAAAGTTTTAAGCAAGTACACTAAAGGAATTATTTCACAGTTTTAGCACTACAAGCATTGAAAAATCAAGAAGTCTTCAGTTATAAGTAATTTTTTGTAGTATAGCAACCTCTTAGGTGAGACAAAGCACAATGGTGTTTTTGAGTACATAAACCTAGGTAGTATGAAGAAAAGAAGCTATAGTTGATTATACAATATATATTTCCTAGCAAGTTATTTCCTGAATCTACTACAAGTGTTTCATACTTGTGAACTTGTATATCCTCCTATTATAGAGGATAAACAAACAACATTCAAATAATCGTGTGTAAGCTGACAGCAGATAATGCTCCGGACTTCCATAAAGACAATTTAAATATTCTTAACTATTTCTAACATAATGAAAACTTAGTATATATGATCATCAGCTTTCTGATTATTACTTAAGATTGCAAAAAACAAATGCCTAAAACCCTAACACAAATAATACAAATTAGATTTCAGTCCTGCAACATATGTAATCAAAACACAATTGTTTCAAAATAGTCCTGCAAGAATTCTATCAGCATACAAAGCTCTTCTTCGTTTTTTCTTTCAGTGCATAAGATTCAATTACTTTTCAGTACTAAGCACTTTCATTTGCAAAATCCATAAGCTTCTCTCCAACAATTGTTCAATAAAGAACTTAGAAATCATTTCCATCCATCATGCAAGTAAAATAGATGGTTATGTTGTCAGGAAAGTGGGGTGTGATTAGTCTAAAAAGATGTTCTTAAAATTGTTCACACTGTACTAACTCAACGGTGCACCAACTGTTGGCACCCAACACCTTTGCTCCATTTCAAATCAATCGTTACATGTAAACAAGTAAACAAAAGTTTTACTAAACCAAAAATACATTATTTTTATATATTTTATATAATTTTTATAGATTATAATGTATTTTTTTTTAACTTCGCTTATACACAACTGTTTAAATACAGGTTAGAGCTTTTACTATTTTCGTTGTCCTTCAAATAGCAATTAAAAAAACACCTATTGGCATGAAAATGCGACTGGAGTTTTTAAATGTGACTCTCTGGAGGCTAAAGGTACCCTTTCCACGCAGCAAGTACCTGATATATCTGAACAAATTAAAGTGCTAGCTGTTGTTTCCATACATCTAATCTAACAGTATCTTTGTGCTGTACGAGCCAGAAGTCATACAGCACAAAAAAAAAGTTAGAACTCACAGTTGAAATAGCTGACCACTCACTCTCTGGAGAACTTGATTCTGTTTGTATCTTTGCCACAAAGTTCATGTGATGTGCTCGCTGAGTTACTTAAAACACACAAAGTCAGTAACCGCGTTCCACATTTTCTGGGTGCATGACTCTACACTCCAGGGTATGATCACTCAAAGTGCTCAGCTCTCAACTGCAAGTTAAAGCTATGCAAAACCTCTTCACCTTTGGTCTATAAAACCCTTTATTGTAATCTGTTACAAGACAGAACAGGGCTAATCAAGTGCTCGTCAAATTGGATACCAAAAATTAAGATTAGTATCAAAAACACCTACTGCACTGCACCCCTCCACCCAGGGAGGGGCTTAAAAACACTGTTTCTGAAATATTCATACTGGTATAGAAGATGAAAAATGCATATATTGAATTAACTGTCTTCAAAACAAGATTTTAATACTATGCACAAATTATATATGGGACCATGTATTAAACAAAGAACTGCAAATAGATAGTCACCCTGCATCTGTATCTTGTATCCCAAATATAACACAGATCCCACAAAACAGCTAATTTCTGATTATAAAAGCTCCTCTTGTTCTGCATATGCATGAAACCTCAATGAGTTCTGGCATCTAACTTCTGAGTGTCGTAACTGTGCCTGTAAATTTCTTTATATGGACTTGTTTATTCATTTAGCATGTGTTTTAATACACCTCTCTGAGAAAACATCCTCTCTGTGAAGATTAATGGAACTTCACAATTGACTTATTAATGGTGCTGGCAAACCTGCAAGTGAGACCACAATAAACATATCTGCAGTTGTCCAAAACACACTTCTCCCACCCCAAACAGTTTCCAGATTTCACAACATGCCATTATCTTACCTGACCCAACATGCCCTACATACTTGACGAGGCACTTCCCCATTTCTATGCTCCACAACAACGCAGTGTGATCTACAAAGATTAAAAAGTAGCTGTAAATATTGCTACAAATGTATGATTTTCACTTTTAACCGATTCAACAAACTTCGTTATCTTCGAATGAAGACACCATAGGAAATAGACCTCAAATGTAAAACAGACCACCTCGTCTTGATTATTACCTTACATATAAAATATAAAAGCTTCCTATCATTACAACTTAATACACATCTCTCAAAAAAAGTGAAGGAGCTATCCTAATTGTATTAATTTGCAGTAAGTATTGAAAGGCAAATTTTACTTTTAATATTATTTCTAACTTGGTTATCTACTTATGTATAATGCTCCAACTGTGTATCATGAGATTCAGAAAGAACACAGAAAACATTCAGTGGTGAAAAAGTCAGGCAGTCACTATGAACAAGAGTTCTATGCACAAACTATTTACTTTCTGCATAGAAGACTCCAATGCATACAGGTCATTACAGAGCCCTACAAAAACTTATTAAAAAGAAAATCATTCCAAACGCCATTCCTTCACTCTGCCACACCCCAAAATAAATAATTCATATAAGTATTTGTAAGTGGGGAGAATCGTGATGCTGAATTGGAGAACGGCTGTTTTCGAGTTAAATCAGGACAAAGACAAGACGTCCCACGCAAAGACAAAGTGTGCCCCTCAGTGGACACATAAAAATGGTAACAGTTCAGTTTATGAAGCAGAAGTTTCTGGTCCATAATATTTCTGTCTAGTAAGTGTCTTCAGATTCTTTTCCAGTTTCAAAAGACTGTCACTTCAAACTGACCATTTTAACTACTTACGGTTTATTTCCCTAATAATTTTCCAAATCCACACAAGCCTCTAGATCGATTTTTGGATCATAGTACATCTAGTGACTTATTCATTAGTACCTGTTCCCTCTCTCAAGTAGAGCGGAAGGAATCTAGGAAGTTACATAAGACCTGAAAATTAAGATTTTTTGTTGCCCCTATGTCCTTAGGCAAAAGCCAGATGAATGTAAGAATACAAGAAAATGCTAATTATGACTAAGTCTGCGGCTTCTATAAAGCAAAGGCTAAACAATGCCACAGTAGAAAGTCATCAGGGATCTTTGTATACAACAGTATAGCAATCTGTATGAGAGACCTCTCCAAGCAAGCAGTTCCTCAATCCACCCACTTACACCATCTGACAGGCTAGATATGACCCTAAGAAGAGTGTGACCTGCACGAATGTTATCTGGCACAGACTTTGGGAAGATCCACAAGGATGCCTGAACCTTCTAAAGGTTAAATGCATTTCAAGGAAATTCCAATTTAAGAATTTTTCAGCTACCAAACTTCTTTAAATCGACTCTCTCAGTGTGGAGGTAAGTATTCAAGTACGCTTTTGATCTACATTTGCTAAAGCTTAAGGACTAAAACAGAATTTTCTAAAGATTCAAGCAACACAAAACTTTACCAGCAGATGCAGTCCCCAACACCACTGGTTGAGTTTTCGCGACACTGACATCCCAAATACCATCCCTGTGGCCAACATATTCCTTTACCAGTTGACAGATTGCCCTTGATGTTGTAGTTTTAAAACTGGATACAATCTGAAATAGCAGAGACACCAACATATTTTTTTCCACATTGACCCAAGATTAAGTAATTATCTCACAAGTATAAATAGATACTAACTTTTCCATAACGATTCTTCAGTGTTCTGACAGTTCACTGTTGTCAAAAATTTGACATTTGATGGTAGGAAAGTGAGTTTGGATGCAAACATACCTCTTAATTTCTTTCTCTTTTTTAATAACACCCCCTTTTAAGAGAATACAAGATAAATTAATCTGTACTACAATAACACAATCTCAATGGAGTAATGAGTTGTGCAAATGCAGTGTGCACTTCCCATTCAGTTTGGGTAAAGGATTACAATTAAAAAAAAAAAAATCTCAAAACTTTCCTTGCCTATTGCCACACAAGTACATCTATTAACTTTAAGATGGTCTACGTTATCCAGTCTAACGTCTTTGAAAAAATGTACTTCTTATATAATTCTAGTCAAATCCAGAAACATTTCCATTTAAAACACTCTGCTGGTTTTCTTCAAAACTGCACAAAGCTAATCAAATCAAATATTAACCTGAGAGCATATGCCAGTTTATTTGTGTAACAAAGCTTTCTTTTTAAAAAAGATATGTCAAACTCATCTAAACATTTGACAAGCAAATTTCCTCAGAGTCAATGCTGTTAAGGGAAAACAGAGAAGACTTATTAAATCCAAATTAGTATGTGCATAAGTAATACCAAATGAAAGAAAGAAAACGTCAAGTACAAATGGTTTAACTACAAGGCACTGTAGCACAGGAAGGCTGAAAACACTCAGTATCTACAGAAAGGAACCAAATTGCAGAAATTCTACATTTTCAGATAAAGAGGAGTGCAATTTTTTTTAAAAAAAAAAAAAAAGAAGTTTGTCTTGCTGGAACACTTCCAGAGACAATTGAAATGGAATGGTGAAAGATGACTTCAAAAAGTAAAACTACTGTTAGAAATACCCTATTTCTACCCCACAAGTCTTGAAGCTCGTAACTGTTCTTTGAGAAAGACTATCTGAAAAGTTTTGTTAAAACTGAAACAAAAAGACGACTTCAATTTATCAGTGTTTTCCTCTGCATGCAATTATGGGCAGGTATCTATCTGACCGGTTAAGTCAAAACCTTTAAATTCTTCACACAAATCACAGTAAGACTTATCTACAGCTTAATAAAAGTTAGAAAATTAATTAAGTCTACATTTCAGATACAATAAACTACAGTTAAAATCCCATTAGTTTTTTGGTATAAAAAAAGGTCTTAAGTATGTCATTAAAGCAAATTACTTCCAAAAAGGTTTTTAAAATTTAAAGAATATCTGCAAGAACATTCCAAATCCTGAGCATGTCAGCTTTCCCATGATGAAATGATAATGCCCTATTTGAATTCCAGATCAACAGCTAATCTGCATTTCGGTTTCACAGCACAAGAAGGAACAACTATTAACATGCACGGAAAAGAAAAGGGGTTAATGGTAAAGATTACTAGTTCAGTCATACTGCAGAGTTTCATGGGCTCTGAATACAATCTTACAATGCAAATTTCACACTGAATATAGTCCTTACAGTAAATGGAATCATGTATGAGACATGGAACAGCAGAATTAAGTAAACAATTAAGGACGGATACAGCACTCAGCTCAAATTCCAAACTTGAACAAGTTTTTCAACTCTCAATCCTACATTCGAACTATGCTTGCATTCTGTCTTTCTAATGTGGAGTCAAATCCTCATGCAAAAGTTTCTTTGAAGAAACTACTTCCTACTCATCAACAAGCACAGATTTTCCAAAACTGCTGGACATTGGTTTCATTGATCATTTAATGGCAAGGCTGTAAAATTCCTTTTAGAGTATTAGCAGTCTTGAATGACCACACAGAACATAAGAGTTCAAGAACACTATCTAACACTAAACATCCAGATACAGATATTTACCTAATGCACACTTTTTCTACACTTTTTTTTTTTTAATTCTTTCTTTCTTTTTCACTCTCCCTCACTTCACATACCACTAACTAGATAAACTAGAGAGAGCCTGGATAACTTCCTGGGTCTTTAACCATACATAAACAATTTTGCAAGAACGGAAAGGAAATACTTAAATAACATGCAACTTGCTAAAAAGAGGCCTCTGTACTGCAGAAAATTTTTAAAATAACTTCAGTAGATCTTAGATTATCATATACAAACACAAATAAGTGGGCAATCATATCCTGAGTGCTTCACCTTTGTCTGTGCTCTTTCTTAAATCCATAGTTTCATGTACTTCCTTCTATACAGAGATTTGCTAATCAGGAAACAACTGTTTGCCATGTAAACAACTGAAAACTGAAACACCATGAAAACAACTGCTTAACATGTAAACAAATGCAAACTGAATACAAACTGAAACAATTGCATGGCAAACAAATTGAAGCACCCTGTAAAAATGTCTCTTAAGCAGACAGCACACATTAGAAATAAGAATGAAAACTTGGTCAATTAAGGACTGGTCCAGTAGCATTACACTGTGACCAATGAATGGAATTTCCTGTGTAGCAACATTAGAGCAGTGAGGTCAAAAACTACATCTTCCAAAAAGTTTTATTCCTTTCAACTGCTGGGTGAAGAAACACCCTCCTTTAATAAGAGTCCTTTTACTGATCCAAAAGAATCAGAGATCCCGGAAGCTAGTTTATGAGGGAGCGAGTTATATCATTTCAGTTAATTTTAGGATTCTGCATAAACTGTTCATGTTTTCCTCATGTCTTAGCAACTGTCACAGCCAAGGATTGTTAACATCAGCAATAACATATTGTTAACATCAAAACATGAATTTCACATAGAGATTCCTCCATCTACAAACTACTGCAGTTAAATTACAGGATCTTGTCCATTAACATATACAAAAATTTATTTTTAGAGTACCAAGCACTAGAACTAGGCTATATCTTCAGGATTTCAGCACTGGTGAATAACCCCTGCTGCTAAAAGCATCCTTTTCTGATATGAGTTTTGCCAACTTCACATTCAGACTCCTAACTCAGCTAAGGGATCACAAGAACCCAGGTATGGGAATTTTCTGTGAAGGATCTAAATTACGCATGTTTACCTCAGCATTTTCCCCCAGAAAATGAACAGATTGGTTTAGTCTTAGCATGTTTTACCAATATTAAAGCAGCCAAGGGTCAGCTTTCTCATTATAACAAGCAAATATTGAAAGCTCTTTCCAGAGCAAACCTAAATTCTTTATAGATTGGCAATCAGAAAAATGTAATCGCATGCAATTACACAAAACAAATGGTTTGTAAAACTTAAGTCTGTTCTAATTATCCACAGGGAAAAAACAAAAATAAAATAAAAATAAATACATAAATATAAGACTTCTGACAAGTTTCTAATTAGGCATATAGTAACAGTACAAAGGATGGTCTAAAAAGTCGCAATCCACTACCCCACTGAGTTTGGAACACAACCCATTTTTGGTGAACAGCATCATTCACTCAATGCCCATAAATCCAGACATAAGAATTTCAAAGCTGTTGATCTCCTAAAACTCTTCAAATGTCATTTTCTCAGATAGTACTAGGGCACTCTAACTGCATCAAGTCAGGATACAGACAGAAAGATCATAGTTTGTCAGAAACTTCGTTGCAGTCATTCCTGACTTTTGGCTATAGTCTCTTTGTGGGTCAAGAGACAAAAGGCTGCAGCTTTGACGTCTGTGTAGGAAGGAAGAAGTGGTCGAAACAAAGCCACTCCCATGAAGTGCAGAAAGGTTTCAAAGAACACACTGGAGAGAGATGCTTTCACCTTTACTATTCCCCTCAGCTCTCCTCTCTATCCCCAGTAAACTCTGGTTCAAAGTTGTGGAAAGAAATATATCAGCACGTTCAAACATCTGCTGGTTATCGATTGATATGACATGTACGATGGCTATAATAAAGTATTAAATTCTTCATGTTCCACTCCTCATGGCTACTTTGCTGTGCATGCATATCAGAACATCAGGAAGCAAAGCAGTTACCCAGGAGTCTCCACCCCATATTTCCCAACTTTCCACACTGAAGTTGCGAGGTCCGCCTGCCTTGCCTGGGAACGAATACGAGTGCTACGTTGCAAACAAGTAAAAGAAGACAAGCATTTAACACCAGCCTTAAATAAAAGAAAATGAAATTAAAAACCCCAACACTACACTAGAGAAAGTATCAATTCATAATTGCATAGTAGGGGTACTAATACTATCTTGACCCTATTAATATGACATTGTCCCTATTTAAGTTGCCTCATTAAAGAATTTGTAATTCATTAATTCTTAAGAAAAAGGAAGAGGCACCTCTATGCATCAGATTGGCAAGAATAAAAAATAAAGTCTGAGAAGCAATAAAATAAAAATGAGACAAAAAAACCCCACAGTAACTTAGATCTATTTCACACTACTCTTACTCTCAAACTTTCAGACTACTGAACAGATGGTATCTCCAAGACAACTACAGTCATTCCATAGCCACACCTTAGCCTGCAATACAGGTCAGTCAGCACAGAGCTTCTTATATAGCTGATTCATGTACCAGATCCCACTGTGGTTTCCTCACATCTCATTTACCCTTAATAACACGTCACAAAATGACCCTGAGACAGAGCAAAAAGAGCAGCAAGTAAACTATGAAAATTGAAAAAGAGGAGAGGAAGAGGAAAACAAAAAAACCAGACAGATGCAGATGTGCAAAATGAAAAACATCAGAAAGGGTAACCGTGCTAAGAGTACACGTATAGACGCCTACTTAAAAACCCACTTCAACTGTAATACCCAAATCTTTATTCAGAAATTCACTATCTGCTCTGTTCTCCATTTCCCTCATGAAACTGATCTCTTTTTTTAGTTCTTTTTACACAAGTTAGCCCACATACATGCACGTACACACTCGCTCCCCTCCAACATTCACTCTTTAAAAAAGGTGAGCAACTACTGTAAAAATGTCATATAGTGTGGTTGAAGTAATGGGTAACTGATGAATCCAAGACAAAGATGCTGTTCATCATGGGGCAGGTTTACTTAAAGAATAGCACTACTCAGCTTAAAGAAACCACAATTTACAAATTAAAGATAGCCATGTTAGTACGTATTGATGAGTAGAGGTTTAATTTGTCTCATACCTTGCTAGTAGATGCCTTGTAAGTTGTCTTTAACTTCTGAGAAAGCTGACTGGTACTATGACTGGCTGTTGAGATAAATAAATTCAAATGAAGATATTTCAAATATAGCATTAGCTTATTTGTATAAGTAACTGGTATTAATTCCCTTCAGCAAGATTCTAAGTTTTGGCCAGCAAAGTACACAGAAAGTAAATTCAATAATACTAGTTCAGGATTCATTATGGCTCTCTTACCTTTTGTTTTCAGTTGTCCTTTGCTCAGTTCAGCTCCATCAATAGTCTGTCCTTCGGCTGCTAAACGCTCATTCAGTGTATCAATCTCTCTACGCACTATCAGTAACAAAAAATTCACATTAATACAAAAAAATTAGTATCATTAACAACATTAGTAACATACTATTTAAGAATTATTATGGTTAGTAAGCAATCTATTTTATGCTAAGGACAGGAAAAGAGATCAGCTGTGATTTTACAAAAGCAGGTCTCACCAAGACATAAACCAAGACTCATGCTGAATTTTCCAGAGTTCAACCTTGACCCAGATTCCAAGGAACATTATTAGTGGCTTCTAATTACTGTTACTTTTACTAATAAATGTGGCTAAGGCTTAACAAAACACTTGCTGTGAAATACATGGCACACTTGTATTGAATTAAATCCAACAGAAGACAGAAAACTTAGAGCATCATAAATATTTTAGCTACAGAATTAGTATGTCATTTCTTGACAAAGATCATCTTAATCACAAAATAGTACTCTCCCCTGAACAACCATCTACTATTAAGAGTTTCAGCAAGAAAGGCAGTGCAGCAAATGTTTATTTTTATACTTTGAAATCCATTAAAAAATGTAGAATGACATATACATTTTACATTCAAGTGTTTTAGAAACACTAAATACGATCAAAATATTTCCATTGCACATCAGACAAAGCATGTATTTGTAACAAGAATATGCATTTCTGTCAATTATTTATAACTCTCACCAGTACCATTTCAACACCAGACAGAGTGATGGCATAGTTAAAACAAGTCAGGTATTCGTGAATGATTTCCAGTGGCTCAGCTGCTTTAAAGTTGCTCAACTTCATTTTAGAAAGAACATTGCAGTGGCTTATAGCTTTTTCTCAAAATCTGAGCTGACACTCTAAATATTCTCCTCAAGTGAAATCTTATTGAGAGGCTTTAACCAAGCAGTTTTCCACTGTTCTTCAGAGTAAGTCCCAGTCTGTCTTTCCACAAATTCTTAGGACTTCTTTAAAAAAAGTCATTCACTCCAGGCTTTGAAATGTGGGAGAATGTGACCCATCAGGAGTATGGTTCCTGCCATTTCTGAGAAATTCACTGAAGACTCAGTTTTAAGCACTAGAACTTCCACACCACATCCAAGTGCTTGAAATGAGCAAAGCAAGATTCTCTTTCCCAGCCACATACACCTAAACTTCTATAAAGCACAGATAATATGAAAGAGAAGTAAACAAAGAGACAGGCATCTAGTAACGGATGACTGAAACAAACAAGCTAGGCAGATACAAGTATTACCTGAAAGGATTAAGACTGAAGTCTGGAAGAGATAGGAAAGGGAAGAAACTAGAAATAAGTTGTAATAAGGGAGAAGGAATGTATGAAAAGCCAGTGAGGAAAACCCTGAGATTGTCTATGTGTAGTACAGCAACACTAGTGTAGGAATTAGACCAAGAACAAAAAAAATAACAGGCTGAGCATCAGAAGAGAAAAATTCACTAATTGTTAGGGGCGTAGAAAGAGATCACAAGGGCCAGGAGTGAACTAGAACTGTGAAGTGAAGGAGGAAGATGCAGAAGAAACAGAAATGGAATGGAAGGAAATTAACACCACTCTGAAGGGTACAGACAAATTCATCGCTTGTTTTCTGAAACATTTCTGAAGTTTGGGGCAGGGGAATCCCTACTTTTCTTGCTACCAGCCATCTTCTCAGCAGGAGGCTGAGACCTCAGTTTTGCAAATTGTCACTAAAAAACGCATAGTGTTGATGATAGACTTTAATCAATACAATCTCAGGTTGTAAGAGAATAAAACGCCAGCACATTTTCAAAAAGCACACAAGAACAGATTTTTAACATGAGTGTTTGGTTTAAGTGTGGGAACAGATTAGGTGTGGAAAAGAATTTGACTTGGAGCCAAACCAGACAGATTCCACAATTCAGAAGCCAAGCCACGCAACACAGCTTCCAAGATCCAGCAAGGAAAATTTAGCGGAGGCTTTACTGTATGACTGTCTACGTTACTTACTCTGGATCCTCTTTCACCACCTTGGATCACTCACATTACCATATAACTGCACTACCAGTAAACAAATAACATTTTTTGTAGATACACCTGGAATTTTTATCTGAGTGCTCAGCTTCAAAATTCGTGAAGAGTTGTGGGCGCTGGTTATGCCATGTACTAAGTAGCATGATCCAAACCCACCACATTTTACACTTTTTCAAGTAAGACACTTATCCAATTTTATTTATTAATCTTACATGATCAAAGTTAAGCCTGTAAATATACATCAAAGACACAAACTTCAGTGGCTGAACAGAGCTACTGCCAGATTAAGATGGTGTATACCAGAGCCTACAACGACACGGAGACAGCCGCTTCACTTCCTTTGCCTAAGAGTCAAGGATGGTGACACACATCAGTTCTCACTCCTTGGGTCAAAGAGCAAAGAAAGTGATTTTTCTGAAAAGGTACAAACCCTATCTTTGGCTACAGGCTCAAAACAATTCTTAAACTCCCTACAGAAAAGCTACAGTAATTACACTACAGTATCCAAGGTAAGCATCTCAATTAGCACTGCTATATCCTAAATCCAAACAATTCGTAAGTTGCTGGAAAAACATCGATACTCACATTCCAAATTTTCAATATACAGGTTTTCAAACTCCCGCTCTATTTGTCCAAAAAGTTCAAGGAGTGTATTCCGGACAGAAGATGGTAGCTTAGAATCCTAGAAGGCAAAATATTTGGGTTTGTATTTTTCTTCACATATATTTTATGTAGTTATACTTCAATCTTAAACTGATTTTAACAGGTCTCTCTATCTCCCAGCAAGGAGGGAAATTAAAACTACCACTAGCATAGAACACAAAACAAAAGGCTCTGTGCATCATAAAATTATTAACTTTAAATATTCTTTCTCTTTCAAGGGACAGAATTCAAATTACCTGTGGGTTTCTTTTTTACTAGAGATTAATTATAAAACCGAGATACATGTACAACTCATTAAAGAAAAAAGGTGGAAAAAAATTTGTAATATAATGTCAAGTTGCTTCCAGATCAAGAAGAAAGAACACCTTTGGTTGACAAAGTAATCCAGAAGTTGACTATGCATTAGGTTCGGAAGTTGTCATCATAAAGCACCTCATTACCAAAGCTTGAGACAAACTAACCTTTTAAACACATTTTTAACCCCTGCCTACTTTTGTCATTAACCATAACTAAACGTGAAGGAAAGTGCAGTTTCTAATCCTTCCCTCCCCAGATATTATTCTGGCATCTCCTCTTCACAGAAAGCCTTTTGAAGCAAATTCACAGCGGAGGGCTGACTTTTTTCTTCAGCATAATCAACACAGTAATTCCGAGGCACAAAAACAAGTATGTAATAAAACCACTAAGAGAGCATTTATACGATCTGAGCTCAATACACAGCTTGACCACAAGTTCATGTTAGCCAGTCATTTAAATTTTATTCACCTGCCTCTAAAGCAGAGATCAGCACCATATTTTCCCTATATATCCAAAACAAGTTAAGTACTGATTTCTGTTGGGAGTCAAGGTTCTTACTATATCAATGATTCTGTTATCAAACACTGGTGAGCAGACAGCAAGACAGCTTACTGCACATTGAGAACCTAGTACTAACAAACATCTTTAAAGCACAGCACGCTACTAAAAAAACACAAATAAGAAAATACGATCATTAGTCTGATAACTATATAGTCTAACTACAAGTACAGATCAAATTGGTTCCATTCCTATAAACTGACTGAATTAAGCAGCATGTGCATATTAGCCATCAGAGGGCAGCATGCGCCTTCCATCAAGTCAGCATCCAAACAACCAGAATTTAATCTCACTCACATTTTTTGTTCATACAGTCAAGATTCTTGTCTTCAGAAATAGTTAGAAAAGTCTGTCATGATCCTGATTTTATAAGTTATTCCTGAACAGCAATTTTAAAGGGAAGAGCAAGAGAAACAACTAATAGTCATGACACAGAACACACGTGCTTGGTGCGTAATTCCATTTCACGCTAGTTTCCCAGCTACTTTAAGCTGTGGCACTGTGAAGACACAGGCACTGTGCTGAAAGAAGTGGTCCTATGCTCCTTATGACCCCCTATGATATTTCTTTCTGCATCTTCACTGGGCTCTCCCTTGAGACAGTACTTTCGTTCATGCATTCACAGTTAATCAGAATGTGAAACAGATCCCGAATAAAAACAACTTGAAACAAAATTGGTTAAACAAGACTACTACATAAATGAAAATATTAAGAGAAACACTGCAGTCAGAACAATTATTTCCAATTCAATTACCCAATAATTCCATACAGCAAGATTATGAAAGAAACTAGGTTATCCTACAACTTTTGAAACAGAAGAAGACACGTAGGAAAGGTTTTCAATCCATTTCTCAGAGCCTGAAAGCATAAGCAAATCTTAACCTGTCCTAAAGTAACCAGCATAGTAAAACACATCCAATTCCTTTACTCTCTTTAAAGTTGGCATTATTTAAATTAGGTTATTAAAATACCATGTAATAATGTTATGTTTATCTGTAAAAGTACTTATCCAGATCTCATGCAGTTTACAGCTGCACTGTGAATGGGCATTAATGCTCTCTACTCATTAGAATCTGCCACTGGCTGTCCAAGGTTAAAGGTCAACAAAATTAAATACGATGCTACAGAAAACATTTATATATTAAAGCATAAAACACTTACAGAGTTTGGTAAGAAATACTAAAACAGCTTAAAATTTTGTTTTACTACACAGAAGTGACAGCATGCCTTGACCTCTCAGCTGCCCTTCACCGCTTTCCTGAAGTAAGGCTGTAATAGCCCAAACGCATGAACAGTTTTCTATGCAAGTACTTACAGTCTCCAACTTCCAGATGACTACAAGCAACAACTTCGGCTCTGTTAGTTCCCAGAAAACTAACACTGCAATTAACTGAATAATAGATTGAATTAAAAAAAAATAATAATAATCTGTTGCAACACTGAGAAAACACCAGGTTTTCCCTTCCGAGTATCTGCAGAATCCAGAAAGTGAGGTTTCTCCTAGCCGAACACCATGAGTATTTCAAACCACCCCTCTGACAAAAATCAAGTTTTGCATCACCTTTGCCAGATCCACATGAACACTGCATATTCAATCTGACAGTAAACAGTTTTCAAACTGCCATTTGCTTATCTTTGGCAGCACTAAAAAAAACAGTTCCTACAGGAGCCCTACCTACAGTTAATCTCCATATTGTTAGGTGAAACACTCCAAGTGGCTCCAGATTGCGTCCACTACACAGACTGACATGCTTAAGAAAATTACAGAAGTCTGTGGTGGTTGTTCTTTCCCTTAAGTTTAACACACAGAAGATTGCACCTTCATTTGAGCCAAATCAAAAAAAAAAAAACCCACAGCGCACAAACAAAAATTTAAGTCAGTTCACACCTCTGTCAAGTAGGCAATATTTGTTTACTTTATAGAAAGGAACACAGAACAGCATTCCCACTAATACCTTCCCCGTCAGAGTCATAATAACAAATATACTGGTTTATTCATATTCCTGGGTTACTACTATTCTAAATTCACACTTCTGAAATCAGGAATCTATCTTCAGCTTTAAGGAGGCGGGGGGAGTTGGGTGCACAGTGAAATAAATAAGCTATTTCTTTGTATTTCTTCATGGTTTTATCATTCATGTAGATATACACAAAAGCCAATAAAAAGCTCCACAGGTCCGAATACAACCTGAAACACTGTCAACATCCACATCAATAGTTTCCAAAGGCAGTCAGCACTTACAAGCAACAAAGTCTGCTGTTCCTGCAGCGTTACTGGACATACTTCCTTAACTAGGTTTATTTAATTTCTTCACATAGAAAACACTTCTCATGAAAAAGTTCAGGAAGTTATCCAAGCAGCAGCGTATTATCTTACCTGCCCTTCCAACATGTCTCTCTGCAGTCCTGCCCGTTCTTGCTCAGAACTGTTGGTTCTTCGGATTGAAAGACTGTGCGATTTACGTTTCTGCTTTGCTTGGCGAGCAGATGCACAACTTCCACTTTCTATTGGCATTACTTCAAAAAAACCGCTTCACAGAGGCTCCTATGATAAACTAAGGACAAGCATTACACATCACAAATTGCTCTGTCAAACTAACCAGAGTTTAAAATTTTTTTCTCAAAATAGAAATATTTAGTTCTACTAAATTTTGGAGTTGTTTGGGGTGTCATTAAAAAGAAGGGATCCCTATTACTTACAGCTATTCTTTAAACAACATTAAGTTCAAAAACACATATGCATGTACATAAATACAGTGCAATCACTTTTGCACTGCTTATTCACTAGCTAACAAAACTCCACAAAAGGAAAACAAATTCCATGACCTTGCTCATTTTGGAGAACAGTAGCAGAGACAGCCCCACAATGCTTCCAGGAAACAGCTATTAGGCACACTATATTTCACTGAAATGCATGCAAAATTAAAACCCAGCTGGAAAATGAAAGCAAACAGACATGATAATTTAGGGACACTGTCAGATAAAAAAAGATATTATGCAACAGTAAGTGTTAGCATACAAAATTTAATAATGTGCTTGTCTACACATAAGCAGAAATTAATTTTAATGACAGAAAACTACTTTCCACCATTTTTGACAGCTCATGGTTTTACTTTCTTGGACAGTTAAAGTGCCCAGGAACTTCTGAGAAGAACTTATGACTTACCAGGTGGTTGCTGTTCTTATTAATTTTCGTCGGCTTGTTAAAGTCGAATATGCTTTTTAGTATCTTTAAAATCACCTGACAGTATCACCAATTAATATTACCATGCATGATCTACTGCTTTCCCCTGTTTAAGAAAAATCAAATCACGTTTGATTTCTTGCATAAACATGGAGAATATGTTCTTTGCTGTCAAAATCTTATTTTTAAAAAAAAATTAATTACTGGATTTTTCTTTAAATTAAACCTGATATTCAACAGAAATTATTTTTTGTCTCATACGGTACCAGTTGTTAAACATTTCAAAAGTTTTAAGACTGATTACTCAAAATTTTTCAATCATGAACACTGAGAACAAAACAAAAAATCATTCTCCAGCATAAATGATTTCTGAAACAACAATTACAACTTAAAATAGCTGCAATAGTCTGCAAAGGAATAGGAGAGCAGAGTTGGCAAAGCTAACAGAGCAAATAAGCTTCCTTTTAAATAAGTTGATCAGAGAAATTCAAACCAAACCCAGGACCACTTCCAATTTAAGATCCGCCAACACACTAGATCTCAAGCTAGGAATGAGCACCATCGCTATTAACAAGATCAGGCACTAACCAGTTTGGTGGTTCTGACATGCTATTTTCAGCTTTTTAACATATCATAAAGCCAAGGAAAAGCATAGCTCACTAAAACCACAGTATGTGCCATGAATAAAAACAGCTTTAAATTTGCTTTCGTCTTAATATCACAAAATGAAAATATATAAGATATTTAAATTTATATAAAAATGAGACTAGATTTAGTTAAGGTTTTGATGCCCATCCATCTCAAATTTTCTCATTAAAAAACTTGGCATTTTAATTAGCTTTTGGAACACCTGAGTTCCAGTAACCTGACATCAATTTGATAGTGAATCTAAAATAAAATTCAGGTTGCACCAGTATCTTGTACTGCACTGAAATGATTTTCTTAATTTCCTCTGGACTCTGCACAGTCCTCCCCTGCACCTAATCCCATCAGAGCTTTTTATGTGTGATTAATCAGTCTTAACTAATTAGCTATGTTCACAAATTAAAGAAGAAAGAAGGGAAAGACCTACCATTAAGTGGCTTCCTATTTGACTAGATTTCTTTTTTCACTGTGGCTAGGTTCCTCTGACACAGAAAGAGAGGACTGAAATATAAAAAGCCCATCCCATAAACCAGTTATGGCCAATTTTCTGTGTTTCAATAAGTATCTTCCTGTTCTTGGACATATGGTCAACAGCTAGGAACAGGTTTTCAGCACTCATCACATTTCTGTTTCTTTTCAAAATCTGATCAGATCTCAAACACACATATATTCTCCTCTCTCCCACCCTCCTTTCTATCTTCCTTGGGAACCACTCCTTCAACAGCTTTCAGTTTACTGGTTTCTGCAGTGTTTGGATTACTTTCTAAGGCCCAAAGCACCAAACTGTGTGCACACACACAGATGTGTTAAACAGTTTTCTATCTATACAAACACAGAGTTACATATAATCATATAAGTCAGTTGACACTGTTTCACTTAAGATCTGTGAAAAAAAAAACCCAACTAATTTCTGATTCCTGCCAGATATAGCTCCTGAGCTGCAGTTATACACAGAGACACTAACATGGTTTATGTCTTACCGGGCATAACTCAACTTCCATTTGCCCTCTGCTGCCAAGCTGCTTCATTTTAGATTACTTTACCAAGAAATACCCTTTTCGCGATTGCTTCACAGAATCATACAATGGTTTAGGTTGGGATGGACCTTTAAAGGTCATCTAGTCCAACCCCCCTGCAATGAGCAGGGACACCTTCCACTAGATCAGGTTGCTCAGAGCCTCGTCCAGCGTGACCTTCTTGAATGTTTCCAGGGATGGGGCATCTACCACCTCCCTGGGCAACTTGCTCCAGTGATTCATCACTCTTACCGTAAAAAATTCTTCCTTATGTCCAATCTAAACCCACCCTCTCTCAGTTTATAACCATTACCCTTCGTCCTGTCACTACAGGCCCTGGTAGAAAGTCTCTCTCTGTCTTTCTTATAAGCGCCCTTTAAGTACTGAAACATCAAAATAAGGTCTCCCCAAAGACTCCTCTTTTCCAGGCTGAGCAACCCCAACTGTCTCAGCCTTTTCTCACAGGAGAGGTGTTCCAGCCCTCTGATCATTTTTGTGGGCTCCTCTGGACCCGCTCCAACAGGTCTGTGCCTGTCTTGTACCACTGGCTGTGACTGGATATGACTGGCTTCCTGGGCTGCAAGTACACATTGCTGCCTCATACCCAATTTTTCAGCGCACTCAGCCTCCAGCCCACACTGATATTGCAGGTTGCCCCAACCCAAGGTGCAGGACCTTGCCCTTGGCCTTGTTGAACTCCATGAGGTTCACAGAGGCCCACTCCTCAAGCCTGCCAAGGTCCCTCTGGACAGTATCCTATCCCTCAAGCGAATCAGCTGCACCACTCAGTATCAGTACATAGAGATATGGCAGCTATACGTTCTAGCATGTAGACTTTAAAGGGACACAGTCAAATGCATGAGATTACATTTTCACATAGCGAATCTCTCACATTAACTACATGAAGGTTTCTACTTTCACAGCTCATAGGCAAACAGAAAAGACAAGAACCACCTCCGCTATTGTATCTATTGAGTAGCAGCACTGCACCTGCAGCCAGTGTCGCCGACAGTAACTGCACTCTCCTCATGCACCAGCGTGACCACATCACCCATGCACTGTTCCGGAGAGAGCAAGCATGCACGCTCCTCCCCAGGCTCTGCAAGAGGGAGCACACAGCCATAGCGAAGCTGCAACCGAAGAGGCAACAAGCAGGCATGTGCATACAGAGGACAGGACGGAGAAGCCAAAGGGCACTAGCTTCACTGCCTGTAGTATGCTCCTGAATTCCACCAGAGCCTTATGAACTTTCAGTAAGGGAGCAATAATTAGAGAGTTTTTGGATCCAGGATGTAAATTCAGTTTTAAAAAGTGACAGTGTCCCTTTAAATATTTAACTTCACTTTGACAACTTCAGATATATTTTGATGCTAATTGAAACAGTAAGAAGCTATAGGTGTTTCAAGTATAGATTTAAAAAAACAGATCCTTGGCAATATGATGCTAAAAAAATAAATAAGGTGCTCATTTCTAGCAGTTACCTGATTCCCCTTATTATGTAAGGTTTTCAAACAATGAAAATTACCTGTCCAGAATATCAGTGTCATGTTACATATCCTATGAAAACCATATTAAATATTGATTAGTGAAACAGTCAGTAGGATACAAACCAGTCAAAGTCTTTCACATTTTTTAAACTTTTGTAGTTAGAACACACCACACAACAGGAAAGGGGGGTGAGAGAAAACACCAACACAAGTCAAGGCTAAGCACCAAACTGCAGTCAAACAAAGTACAAATAAAAGGCTTCAAAACAACCCATTACATATTGATTGTCAGATGTAGTTAATCATAACTTTTGAGTGTTATAAATGGGTTCTGAAAAGATAAATTCACTAAATTCACTTTCCTTCTACCTAGTAATTCCACAAGTAGGATGAAAAATCACCAAGAAGTATGGGACTCTTGATTCCTGAACCAAATGGAGGTGAATTCACAAAAGCTAAAAATTAGCAATGAAGAGTAAAGAGAGCTGAACAAAAGTACTTTCACAGAAAAAAGCAAAAAACAGAAAAAGGGAAGCATGTTGTATTATTAAACTATACTCAATAAGGGTGGCAGTTCACGAGTACTGTATTATTACAAAGTGAGCTTACAAGACATACTGAGCTTTCTGCCCAATCGTTTTGGAAAATGCTACGTTTGCATGGTGTTCTCCACACAGTGATTTGTTAAAGCCTAAAGAGAACGGTACCAAATGAATTTCCGACAAAGTCAATCAGCAGAAGTAGGGGAGAAAAACGTGTCCTAGAAAGCATCTAGACCATAGGTGATTACCACTTTCTGAATGCAAAGATACTTCAGTATTTCTGTTACACTGTTTAATTAAACTCACAGCATATTTTACAGTGTGTTAAATTAAAGTTCTGCCACCTACCTTTCTGTAACAGATGTTACCATGTATTCAGTCACAGGAAATATTTCATCAGAGTAACAGTAAAGAGCAGATGTGTAACCAATTACTGTTTTATTCAGCTACAATGGAGAAATGGCACCAGAAGTGCACACATTCCTCTTACTGGAGTTAAAAATTCACTGCACCAATCAACTAACTCTACTTGCCTACTTCTTCTACTCTTGAACACAGAACAAGCAGACTGATGAAAGGAAAGAATTCCTGGGGTATGCATGCTGTTGAAGCCAAGAAAAACGTTTTAAGAAGTGTCAGAGCACAGACAGAATGGCTACAGTATTGCACTTCCTTTTTTGTTCATTCAGGACAACACACAGGTCTGGAAAGCGAAAGCATCAGGAAGTTTTAGCAACATCTCTTACTCAAGATCTCCCTGCTCCATTTTGTTTGGAGTTTAGCAATAGTAATACTCACTATTTAAAGGATTATTTAAAAAATAAAAAAATAAAAAACAACATACAAAAAACGGAAACAATTTTACTGTATTTGTGTGTGCTCTTAAATCCCTTAGTCTCAGGTCTCTCATTTTCAAACACGGTTTAGAACAAAATTTCCATGTATACCACATAAGAAACAAAGGCTTTTTACAATAGTAATTATTGTCCTGTGCAACATTAAAACCTGAAGATACAAAGATGCCAATTAACGTGGGTTTTTTCCACGAAGCAGGGAGGGAAAGGGGAAAGAGAGGAGAATGATTACAGCTATCAAGTTCTTAATTACATGTAACTCGGTTTGACAGCATTACTCATGAGTTAAGGGAATTTAAGTATCAAAGTATGCCACTACATTCTTTATTAATATGCAGATAAATCAAATTTAAAGGAGTAAAACTTCCATTTTAAGGTCTTCAGTGAACAAATTGTTTCAAGGATGCTGTATATTCAAGTGTCATCAATTACACGTAAGCTCCAAGAACACAGCATGCCTGAGAAAGATCAGGCTAAACAGACTTTTTTGTATGACTAGATGTTTTTCGAAAGATAAATATTTAGGAGACAAAACCATTCCAGATCATCACAGATGATGCTAGAACCACTGATAAGTGTGCTCAAACCTTCTGAAATCCACTCGAGCATTGCAACATTGATTTTTTTTTTTTCTAAATTTAGTGCAGCATACTTTCAAACAAAACTGGATGTTCCTCAAAATGTAAAAGGGGAAGGCATCCACCGCTGAAAATGTGACAGCCTCCCTTTGACAAGAAAGCATAGTGAAGAAGATGCACCAATGAATTTTAAGTATGTTATACAGCTGGAAATCAACAGTAAAAGCTTTAACACATTAGGAAGTATCTACTCTGACCAAGCTTCTAACACCAATATCAAAGTGTCAGCCAGCCCAGTTTTGCTGCGAGTAAGCTTTGATCTTGCCAATCCAACTAAGTCAGCAAATGCTGCAATCATACCAAAATGCAGCGCAGGCCTAGCCTGCCGAACAGTCTACTAAAGTAAGAAATGACATACTCAAACCATACAGACTTATATTAACTAATATTAAACAATAATTATCAAACTTAGATGATTTTTTAAAATTTAGAATATAGAAGAAACCTGCCTGGGTCCACTAACAATCATCAGATGAAGACCTGCTAAGTGAAATTGCTGACATCGTGAAAGCATACAACTTTCCTTTGAGATCTGTGCCACCTACGCTCGCTCGGTATGCTTGCTGTTTCAATTAGTTTAAAAGGTATGAGGTACTACATAACCTCACATGTAACACTAGTTACCTATGAGTATATATATCAGACCTTGTTTTATTAATAGGTATCGATTAGCTGACTCCACTGAAGAGTTCAACAGACAGCATCAGGTCCTGCTAAATTACTTAAGCTGGTTAAATCCTAAAAACACGTTTGAAGGCCACTTTTATTTCCTTGGCTGTTTCACAGACATTTTAGCTCCCATTCCTACACTAGCAAATCCCTAATAGCTTAGAAGTAGCCTACATGGTATGCAAATACAAGACCTGAGGGTGAGGAATCCTAAGGAAGTTCAAGAGCAAAGGTGATTTAACCAGGTATTTGCTTAAGGAAGCACTGCACTGCATTCAGAGGCCAGCATCCTACTGTGCTAGTCTCTCAACAAACAATATTTAAGTACTTATTCTCAATGTACTAGATAAATTGCTATTATGCTTTTATGCAAGCAGAGTGACCTCTAATGTCACTGCTTTTCATTTAGGAATATATTACTTGCCCATAAATTAGAATCTTACTGCTTAAGACATCAACAACTTGTCTTACTGCTTAAGACATCAACAAAAGCAAATAACTTTGACACTAATTATGACACATTTAGCAAGCTTCTCTGAAGCACCAATAAATAGAAGCATTTCCTCATATGGCCTTCCACATGAGAACTACCAGATCTTTCAACAGTACGTGGAACAGCACTGCTAGTACCCAGTCCTTCCATCTTGAAACACTAAGCCATTCTCAAAATAGCGAGTATTACTCCAGGATGACAAAACAACAAATCACCCTGGTTTGTAAGGAGGCCATCCCGATTCCTGTCCATTCCTCAGTGCTCACTAACCAGTGGTGGCACTAACAAACTCTACCCACAAAGGTCTGAAGCGGTGGCCTCCAGAACAAGTCCCACACCCCAGCCTTCAACTCACAAGACAAGCTACCAGTCTTAGCTCCAAAACTTAAAAATTTCACGACATAAAACAACCCCAATCTCATCTCAAATGTGTAAAATACGATACCACTTAACTTCTCCTTACTTGACACATACTAGTTCTGGCTTCTTTTAAAAACACTATCACCGCACTCACAATATTTCTCCCGGGACCATACTAACACTCTCAAGCATTTCAGTCCATACAAGAGACTGCATCCTTTAAACAAATCCTAAACTTCAAAGAAAGATGGTGGAAAGGCATGTCTACATTAGAGAGACAGTCTCCTCCCAGAAAGCGTTACCTTTAGATTTAACACCATAAACCTAGGTTAGGGACAAATGTACATATAAACACCAGGCATTAAAAAAAAAACCACATTACAGTGGACTCTGCCTTAAATTCTAATGTTTGGTACAGGCATCTTTTCTTAAAATAACTGCCCGAGTCCACAACACACAAAGATGCATTTAAAGTTATTACAACAACACACATTAGGGCTGACACACACCGGATCTTATCTAATGTAAACTACTCAATAGAAAACACAGCTGAGGATTCCTGAGGTTACCAGCTCACTTTCAAAAATATCATATAAGAAATGCCAACTGCAGGCTTGCTTGGCAAACAGTTTGGGAAATTCGCTCAAGGAGAAAGATACTGCTGTGATGTTGCAAAATGGGTGCCCGAACAATAGATGTTTCAAGGTGTACTCAATGACACTGAATCACTTCACAGAAGCTGTTCCACCAGTTCTTTACGTAAATCTTCCATGAATGACTGTTATATCCAGCATACTTTAAAACGCAGTAATGAAACAAACTTTGACAAGCTGGAAGATATAACAAGAGGGATAAAAGCACACGCACAAGTTTTTCTTTTCTCGTAAACACCAAGACGTCCTTGAATAACAGTTGAAGGCTTAACTTGAAAAAGTTGTCCTCACCTCTGCATAAGCACAACCTTTTTATCTCATTTCCTCCTACAACTGGAACCTAACATTTACTCAACCTCTGAATACATTAAGCACGTTAATTCTTCCTTCAATTTTGCTTTCATCGGTTTTAGGTCAGGAAAAGAGAGAAAGACTGCAAATGGCTCTTTACAGCCATAACTTTTACCCATCTGGGATGGTTCCAAGTCACCCTCCCGCTGCCGAAGGCCAGATCTACCCCGTCCCACCACCAGCAGCACTCCCCGGCTCTGCAGCTGCGCCCGCTCCAGGGAACCCGGGCGCTTCATTTCTGTCTGTCGGTACGCGTGTCGGAGGACCCGCACCCGGCCTGTGAGGTAAGGAGGCACCGCGCTCGGCCGGCCCCCAGGACACGCAGCAGCACACGGCCGAGCTCAGCCAGCAGCCTCGCCGCCTGCAGACCTGGAACCGGCCCTATCGCCTCGGGCTGGAGGCGTTCAACAAAATCTTGGGAAAATCCCCGGCCCACAGGAGGGGAGAAGCAGCCGGGGTTATCTGCTGTTGTTTCAGTTTTTAAGAAAGAACGCGCAAGTCGTTCCACGCGGAAACAAACCGCGGGCTGGGAGGGGGTGCCGGGGCCGGAGCCCCGCTTTCACGGGCCCCGCGAG